>MDTA01011810.1_pt1 | contig 25946 bp, 31 predicted proteins | sample 811151 | NCBI WGS metagenome assembly MDTA01 (sample SAMN05326648, study PRJNA326480) | marine metagenome | isolation source: seawater | place: Indian Ocean: South | collected 2010 | reverse complement strand
TTGTCGCTGTTCCTAAAGCTGCGACGTTTACATCCACAAGCTGGCCTGGTTTGGCGAAGGGTGGCAAGGTGGCAGTTACCATAACAGCTGCAACATTATCTACTTGGATGGGACGGCCTCTGGACTGCGCCAAATCATAGTCATCATAAGGGTTTGTTGTCACACCCAATGACTCAAGAATCGCCTTCAGACTCTGTCCAGTAAAGGTGGGGTCTTTACCATCTCCAGTACCGGCGAGACCAGTCACTAGGCCATAGCCGACCAATTGATTGGACCTAACACCACCGACACTGGTCAAATCCTTAACCCGATCAGCAACTGCGGAATGAGTCGCAACACACAGAAATACAGCGACAATCCATTTGAATAAATCAAACATGTTTGACCTCCACATGCTCAAAGTGGCCAGTACTTGAATAAGAACTGACTAAGCCAACCAGGCTGCGCTGAGTCAGCAAGATTGCCCGTACCGCGATACGAAATCTGTGCCTGCGCCATCCTCATTGAGGAGACGGTGTTGTCTGGTTGAATGTCACGTGCGCGAAGGACACCGCGAACCTGTATAAATTCAGCACCCTCGGTCAGCGACAGCTGCTTCCTTCCTTCCACAACTAGATTCCCATTTGGCATCACTTCAACGACCATAGTGGTAACCACGCCAGTAAGCGCGTTAGCTTGAGCCGCTGTCCCCCCGCCCTCTGTTTCAATAGAAACGGTTTTCAGGTCTATTTTTGGAGCTATTCTGCTTACGTATTCACCCAGGTACCCACGACTGCGACCGATTGCAGCTTGTAGATCGTCCGTCATCGCATCGTTTGTAGACTTTCGTTCCGCAATTACCGAGGCATTCCTAGAGGCCTGAGTAGCTTCAGAGAGAATGATGGTGACAATGTCACCTACCTGCCAACGTCGCTGACCCTGAAAAAAAGTCATTCGCTGCGGATTACTCATGATAGAACCTGTCGGCAATGGCTGAGTGACCTCAGGCAACGGCCGAACAGGCGCAAACTCATGGTGCACCTCAAGGGGCGGCTTAGTTGCACATCCGACCATTAAGCAAAGTAGCGTTATGGTGAAAAGGGCTTTCATACTAAAACCTACAAATTCTGGTTCAGGAACCGCAACATGCCATCGGCCGCAGAAATAGCCTTTGAGTTGACCTCGTAAGCCCGCTGCGTCTCGATCATATTGACCATCTCCTCCACAACGTTCACATTCGAGGCCTCCAAAGACCCTTGTGCCAGCTCTCCAAAGCCTGCTAGCCCGGGCGTCCCAACTTCCACGGGCCCACTAGCTGTGGTCTCCCTGTATAGGTTGCGACCAATAGGCTGAAGGCCCGCCTCGTTAATAAAACGAGAAATTTGCACTGTGCCAATTTGCGTGCTACCGCCGCCATTTGCGAGCTCAACACTTACCGTTCCGTCACGACCGATGGTCACTGACGCGGCAGTGTTGGGAATATTGATTGCGGGAACTAATTGCTGGCCCGACGCAGTGACGAGCTGACCTTGATCGTTCAGCTTAAAGCCTCCATCGCGCGTGTAAGCGAAGGTTCCGTCTGCTTGCAAAATCTGAAACATTCCACGACCTTGGATCGCGACATCCAAGGCGTTTTCAGTGGCAATCATGTTCCCCTGCTTGTGCATTTTTTCGGTCGCAACGATTCTAGAACCCGTTCCCATCATGAGACCTGTTGGCGCTATCGTTTGAGCGTCCGCTGAGGCGCCTGGCTGTCGCAGGTTTTGATACAAAAGATCCTCGAATACGGCGCGATCTTTTTTGAACGCTACGGTGTTAACGTTAGCGAGGTTGTTTGCTATCACGGTCATTCGGCGCTGCTGCGCCGTCAAGCCCGTTTTAGCAACCCATACTGAAGCATCCATTTCGTATCTCCTAAATTATGCGTATCGCATCATTGTGGCCCCAGAATCATCAAGTTCCTTCATTTCCGAAATGATCTTGATGCGCATCTCAAACGAGCGGGACATATCCATAAAATTCACAAGCTTTTCAGCAACGTTGATTGAAGAGCCTTCTATTGCACCGGCTTGAACGGAAGGCGGAGTAGGTCCTGACTCGAAGTCACCTCCCTGTCCACCCGAGCCCATAGCCTCATAAAGACCATCGACCCGTCTAACCAGGCGGGTACCTTCTGAATCACGTAGCAGTAAGTTACCAACAACCGTAGGTGGAGCTTCGGGGAGCGAGGGATCGGTCGCCAAAAGGGAGCCATCATCCGCAACAGATAGGTCAAGACCGCTCGGTACAGCTATTGGCCCACCGCCTTCCCCCAAAACAGTATGCCCATTCGCAGTTGTTAAAAAACCGGCGGCATCCACCATAAGATCACCTCTTCGAGTAAACGCCGTATTTCCGTCAGAGGTCTGCACTCCCAATACGGTTTTGCCTTTGAGGTAGATATCAAGCTTGTTACCCGTCGTGATCAATGGACCGGAGTTAATAACGAGCTCGTCATTAGATCGGTTCATCGGAACAAAGCGAGAATCGAACCCTGCGCCGGCAACCTGTGCGGTCTGAGTTGCGAAGGTAAACGTCTCCTTGAATCCAACTGTCGAGGCATTTGCCAGCGCATTCGAGTTTTTTAACTTCATGCTATCGAGCTGCTTGAGAGCTGACATTGCTGTAAAAATTAAGCGATCCATGAGTCTAAGAGCCTTTTATTATCCGCGCATCTGGATGATTGTTTGAGTTAGGGTCGAGCTTGTCTCAATCGCTTTCGCATTAGCCTGGAAATTTCGTTGAGCAGTGATCAAAGCAACCAGTTCAGCGGTCAAATCAACGTTTGAACGCTCTGTTGCACCTGCCCTTATGGTTCCAAAACCTGCCGCACCCGGCTCACCTAGCTTGGCATCACCCGATTGTGAGGTTGCCGTAAAGCCACTGTTACCCACCTGGCGAAGACCTTTTGGTGTCGCGAAATTTGCCAAGATAATTTTTCCAAGGGACTTCTGAGAGCCATTTGAGTAGCTCGCCACCACCAGACCATCTTCGCCAATATTTACGCCCACCAAGTCACCTTCTGGCGCTCCGTTCTGTGATTGATTCAAGACCGCGAATGGGCTGTTGAACTGTGTGCTGCCTTGATAGTCAACGTTAATATCGTTACCAATGATCGTTGCAGACTTAAGCACTGAAGCGCCAATTGGAGAAACCAAGGTTCCACTGGTATCGAACGTCAACTCACCACGATCCAAGAATATTGGACTCCAGTTCGGAATATCGTTCTCATCGAAAGTACCTTTATCAGTGGTTTCCAGCCACTCGCCATTACGGTCCTGGAATACGTAAAGTGGTGTAGTGCCCTGAGTATCAGGTGATAACTGGATGTATGAAGAATTGGTCCCGAAAGCAGGCTCAACATCTTCTAAGCCAAAGTCAGCTGATCCTGCCACCTGTAAGAATGAGTCATCGGTCGCAGTCGAGCCCGTAAAGATTAAGGAACTACTATCCGTATCAAATTCAACTCGAACGCCTGACACTTGGTTACCAAGTTTGTCGGCCATCAAATTGATCTTGCTCTGAACTTCTTTGGTGAAGTCACCTACAGAGTACTGACCCACTGCCAGTTCAATTTGTGCAGAGATGTTATCGACAATGACGGTGAGTGACCGGTTATCCGCTGTCACCTCAAAAGGTTTTGAGGGATCGATACCCATTTGATTGCCCTGAACGATCGCTGGCATCGACGCCTGACCCCGAACCGCAGGTCTATTCGCTACCGCCGAAATTGCCTCAGCCACACTGAGCGTATTCTCACTTTCAGGTGTTCCGGTCTCTACAGTGAGCCCGAACAGTCTCTCACCAATCTCGCTTGCTGCGTACGCTGTGCCAACCTCAAAGCTAGTTCCATCGGCTAGGTTGGTGGCATCCGTAACATAGCTGGCAACATTCCTAATAGAAATACTCGACCCGTCACCGGTCATTCCTGATGAAAAGACGAACTTTCCGTCAGAGAAGTTGACCTCGACCCCATACCGTTGATTTCTTGTTTCCGCTATCAGATCACCAGCGGGAATCATTTTTGGTGTAAGCACCATGGCATTGTCGCCATCTGCAGAGCTAAGCGGTTGAATACTCGCGAGCGCAGTATTGCGCTCATCATAATCACCCGCGACAGCCAGATTTAGGTTGGTCGCTCCAAACAACTCACTGGCTACAGCGGCATCTGTAGTAAGGTGAATACTGTCATCGCCAGTTTGAGTTAGACGCAACGCTTGGCGCTCGAAGTCGTAAACAACCTCAATGTCGGCAAAGGAACGACCTGACTCCGATCCGACCACCGGATTTGGTGAGACAGACGCGTAGCCTCCCGCAAAAAACTTGTTTAGGGCGTAAGCTAGCTCTTCAGGCGAAACCATGCTCGAAGAAGAGCCTGAAGGGACGATATCGTTGGCAGCTATTGCCGCCTGAATGATCTCTCCAACAGGCACGGCGAGGAAATCAGGGTTACCCTCGCCAAGATCTCTTGTTATCCCGAGCGTGGCAGATGCGACAATCTGCTCGGCGCCATTAGCATCGACAGAATAATAACCGCTGACGTCAAATTTCTTTCCGTCACCGAAGCGCTCCTGAATTACCTTAGTAAGCTCGTCAGCCAGTTCCTGTCCTGATAGCTGATCAATCCCCTCACTACCAACCAGGTGCTCGAGCCCAATATTTATAAAATCTGATCCATCGACACTAATCTGTAATAGATTTCTCAGATCCGCTCGCGTAACGTCGGCGCCATTGAGAGTGGATAGATCCAGACCATTCGAACCGCCAGCCAAAGATAGCGCCGCTACATCTTCAGGTGTGCCTGCAGTCAAACTGAGTGAAGCGGGAGTCGACTTTATTGGATCAGACAGCATGTCGTAGGAAAACTTGCGATATACCGTTCCCTGAGTAACTAAGTACTCTGAGCTGTTTGAGGCTGTTTTTTGCAGATACTCTAGCTCTGATTTAGTCTTAATCTCACCATATTTGTTGACAAAGAACTGATCGCCACCACTGTCCGAAGCTTGGATTAGTGCCGGGTCGACTTGTTCACCATCGATATAAACGTATGTCTGCCATTTGTTAAGTGGGTTTTCAGAGGTCGCAGCCTGAGTCTTCACGTAATAGACCGTAGCTAGGTGCTGTGATCCCGAGGCTCCGTATACCGTAAGCGATGTCGTTCTGTGGTACGTCTCTGGCTTATTCGGATTAAAGACATCAGTAATTGGCGTTACATTAGACGGTAAGTTGAGCCCCAACTCAACTTCGGTACTTGCTCGGAACTCAGATACTGTTGCCCGTGGAATAGCCAACGCGGCAGGAGGCTGACTGAAGTCTGCTTTGTTTGTTGAGTCGACTGGCAATGATAAAAGAGCCTGGCCCGCTGAGTTAACCATCTGGTTTTGTTCATTCAGCATGAACTGACCATTACGGGTAAATGTTCTTGACCCGTCTGATGACTGTAGTGGGAAGAAGCCATCGCCGGTAATAGCCAAATCGAGCGAGTTCGCTGAGAACTGAACGAAGCCCTGGCTGAATTCCTGCGCAACCTCTTTCAAGGCCACACCCTGACCAACAACCGCAGCCGCTCTCTGCAAAGGTGACGTTGCAAAAATGTCACCGAAGCTGGCTGTGGATCGCTTGAAACCCGCAGTTGCAGAGTTAGCGATATTGTTAGAGGTAACGGCGAGTTCCGTTGTTGCTGCGTTAAGACCTGTTAGTGAAGTATAAAACGACATTTACCTGCTCCTAGTGCGTTATTCCGCGATAGTTTGAATTTCAGCGAGAGAGACTGTGTCACCCCCAAGAAGTTGAAGATCGAGCTGTTGAATCGCTGGATTCCATGACACGCTGCTCACCGTCTCTAAGATCGAAACGGGGGCAACCTGAATACTGCCGTCCACCAACGCGCTCGCAGTTACTTGGTACCGATCCACGGGCATTTGGTTGCCGTCCATGTCCTGGCCTGACCATGCAAATCGATGCTCACCGGGCTCTAAGTCGCCAACGTTTTGTCGGAAAACAAGATTCCCGTCCATGTCATACACCGACATGCTCAGTTGGTCAGCTCCATCAGGAAGACTGACTAATGTCTCTGTAGGCCTCTGACCGCCACCCTGACCAAAACCGCCCGCAACCGCGACGCGTTTTCCAACCAAGGTCGATCCATTAAGAAGCGACTGCTCTCTTAAGTTGCCAACGAGTCTCTCCAATGAAGACTGCATCCCTTTGATACCTTCAACCGATGAAAACTGAGCCAACTGAGCGACAAAGGCCTCGTTTTCCATTGGGTCGAGAGGGTTCTGATTTTTTAGTTGAGCCGTAAACAACTGAAGGAATGCGTCCCTTCCAAGCATTTCAGAATCACCCTCGCGGTAGATTGAATTGGCCTGCTGTGCGTTAAATTGGTTGGTTGTCAAAATTGAATTGATATTAGTCATAAGAAAATCTCAACCGGCGTTACGCCTTCATGACCTCCAATGTCCGCATCATCATCTGCTTCGCTGTATTGATGACCTCAATGTTGTTTTGATAAGAACGGGCGGCCGCCGTCATCTCCACCATCTCAGACACCTCGTTCACATTGCTCTGATACACATATCCGTCAGCGTCCGCAGAGGGGTTTCCTGGATCGTAAGACTTAGGCGGAGGAGTTGGGTCATCCGTAATATTTTGAATGTGGATTGACCCCGCGTAGCGAGTCTGGTCACCGATAGTTTCGTCATCTAGCAGCGTTCTAAACACAACCCGCTTGGCCTTGTAGGCTGCGTCTTCTGAGGCAGCAGTGTTACTTGAGTTAGCAAGGTTGGATGCGGTTGTATTCATTCGAACCAATTGAGCGGCTAACGCACTGCCCGCCACACCAAAAATTTTCTCCATTGACACGCGTTATTCTCCTTTGAGCGCACGTTTAAACGAGTTAACGCGCCCCTGTAAAAAGTCCAGCGTCGCTTGATATTCAACTGCCGCTTTACCGAACTTTGCTTGCTCCAAACCGATCTCTACCGTGTTCCCATCTACCGACGTGTTGTAAGGAATCGTGTAAACCTCGCCGCCGTCTAACGCGAATGGAGATGCGAGATGCTTTTCATGCGTGGTCTTCACGACGCCCTTGCCAATCTCCCATCCGAGTACTTTCCTGAAGTCGATATCTTTGGCCTTAAACCCGGGAGTGTCGGCATTAGCAATGTTGGTGGACAGGAGCTCCATTCGTCGCGCCTTCAAATCCAACGCATCTGCATGTATCCCGTAAAGTTTGCTGAGCATGTGGGCTCACCTCGTAAATTTTCTACACGCAGTAAGAATGCACATCCCGTGCCAAAAACTTTAAATAATTGATTTTATTGATTTTTTATGAAAATTTTGTGGCTGAAGGGTGGGGGATAAGCTAAAAGCGGCAATGATTTGCCGCTGGCCTTGCCGACTCTCTTTCTCCATACTCGGGCCAATGCATCTAGGTGATATGAGCTTTATGCGGCGCCCCTTAAATAGAACGTTTAGCTTTACCAAATTGTGTGGCTGGACTCTCTTGTTCCTTTGTGGAGCGGTGAATGCGGATGGAATTGCAGAGGACGCCAAATCAACAGGGCAACGTGAATTAAAAGATAAGCTGCGAGAGCAAATACTGAGCGAAGTTGCGGATGTGCTGCTGGTCGAGCGAGATCAAATAACTGTCTATCTTGATGACCGCCGTTTGGTGGTGCCAAATTGCGACGAAAATTTCGTTATCTCACTTCCCTTCTCAGATCGAAGTACGGTGGAAGCGAGTTGCCATTCTGAAACCTGGACTAAATACATCAGAGTAAGCGTTGGCGATTACCGCCCCTTAATGGTTTATCGGCAGGATTTGCCAGCTGGCCATACCGTGAAGCGCGGGGATGTTAAGTTTGTGGATGGTAGAGGTATGTCGAGCGACAAGCCTGTAATAAAGACGATAGACCAAGCCATTAATCGATTACTGAAACAAAACGTATTCGTAAATGAGCCTGTGCGAACTACTGATTTCTCTTTGGCCAAATCGCAAGATGCCGCAGCTTCCGAGCCACTCGAAACTGAAGTGTTGATTGCGACGACCACAATTAATAGGGGTGTCAGGCTTGATGAATCAATGTTTGAGCGGCAGTTTCGCCGAGGGAGACTTCCGTCGGATCTTATTTTTGGAAGCGATGAGCTAAATCACCTTCAAGCCAACAGGATCATCGTTGCAGGTGATACTTTGCGCCGCTCTATGGTTTCGATCACGGCGGCGGTTAAAAAAGGCGATCTCATTGAAATTAGAATTGAGAAAGGCGCATTATCAGTGTCTGCCATGGTGAGAGCCTTGACCGATGGCAGTGTCGGGGATGTAATCGAGGTAGTAAATGCAGAATCAGGTAGACCACTGCGAGCAAAAATCGTTGACATTGGTTCTTTGGAAATAATTTAGTCCGGGTGCTAAAGTATTACTCGGAAGTGCCGATACTTGCCTTTGTGAAAGTATAATTGCGCGGTTCACTACAGACCTAGCCGCGTTTGGAGAAGTATTATGACAAGCATCACCGAAACAGTGCGAAGCGCTGCACAAGGTATGGCAAAAGCTGAATCAGCGGACAAGAAAACCACTGAAACGGTTGATGCTGTCTCCCAAGAGCGTGTTGCTGACTCTCAAAACTCTGAGACAGCACCTTCAGAGGTGCAGTTGTCTGAGGAAGTTGCAAACGCCATCGAAGCTGCTGAGTTTGATGCTGCTAAGGTAGAGGCATTGAGACTAGCCATCATGGATGGGAATTATCCCCTGGATGCTAAAAGAATTGCCGAGAACATGCTTAATCTTGAGCGACTAATCGGTTAATTCCTTATCAATTAAACGTCTACTTATGGACCGATAACTTTGTCGCAACTTCACAACAATCTCTCGCGACTGCTAGAAATCCTCGAGGCGGAGTTTAAACTTTTACAAACCGATAATTTGGACGGATTCGAAACCTTGCAAGCAGAGAAGCAAGTGATCGTTGAAGCCCTCTCGGAGAAACTTACGCCCGCAGACATTGATGATGATTACAATGTGGCAGACGGTGATTCTGATGATTCAAACGTAAAGTCCATGCTTGCAATGTGTCGTGACTATCACATAAGAAATGGCATTCTTTTAGAGAAAAAAATCGAGGCCAATAAAAACGCGTTGAACATTCTAAGATCAAGCCGACATTCCGAGGAAGTTGAAACCTACGATAAGCTAGGTAAAGTACGTAATCCGAAGAGTGTGGGCCTTCAATCGGATGCGTAGGCTTTATTTTGGAGTTTCCCCTCTCAGCCAAAAAACCCACGACAACACTACCGCTACTGAAAAGTAGAGTTCTTCAGGTATTTCTTCGTTAAGCTCCAAGCCATCCATCGCTTCGATCAGTCCCGGGTCGTGAATGACCGGTTTTTCTGCATCTAACGCATGGTCTATCATCTGCTGCGCGTCTTGACCCGAAGCTTTTGCGACCACAGATGGCGCCGATTTATTCCCGTATTCGACCGCTACAGCCTTTAGATCACGTGGGGTCTTCATATAGACACGTCCAATAATTTGTCGCGCTTGTGACCCTCACCTTGCTCACTATCATCGATCAGATTGATTTGCACTTTATCTAATCCGTAGCCTCGCATTTCTGTTAAAAGCAGGTTTTGGCTTTCAGATGCTAGCTCGTACATTTCTTTGTCTGGGAACCAAAAGTCAATAAAGAGCTCTCGGCGTCCATCAAGGCGAATTTGAATACAAACCTCGGTACTTCGATCAAATGATACGGACAAATTGACTGTCCAATAAGATTGCTCGTTTGGTTCTTCGTTTGCGTCTCGAAAAAACGACAACTCAACAGGTACCTCGTCTAGGAGCGCCAATAGCTCTGCATAAAAAAGATCTTGTCTTTGCGCATTCTCCGCTTTCACGAATCTAGCCCTCAACTCTTCAACCAGTTCAACGATCACGGTTCTCTGCGCAGGATCTACTTGCTTTCGCAACATTTTCAGCAACTCGCCCAACAACGTTGAGCTAACAACATCAGTACCCTTTTGACTGTGACCTAGCTGATAACCATTGATGTGAAAAAGCTGGTAAAGATATGACGCCGGACTTTGCAGAAATGCGGCTGATGAAAAGTTCATTACGTTTAGCAAAGCCGTTGTAGGGGATTGGCTCGACCTCACGCCAGCTCCACCAACTGTTGCAAGATGTCTCAAGATCTCGGACACCCTGAGATCTGAGTTGGTAGATGAAGATGATGAAGTTAGAGTTGACGTTACAGGAGTTAACCTGACAATCTGAGACGAGATGGGCGACCCTTGAAACTGAACCTCTCGTCCTAGCCACCTGAGGTATTGGAGTGGCAGCCTTATGGGCTCTCCGCCTGAGTTTGCTCGAAGATACAACCTCCCGTGCTCCAAGGCGATCACCCCGGTAACAACCTGGGAGGCACTTAAAGCCAAACCGCGATAAGCATCATTACTAATTTGAAGTGAAGGAAGGCTCGCAAAGGTTTGCGGAATAGCTCGGGGCCCTAGGTTTACTTGCTCTGGACCTAACATTTAAATTAAGTCAATCGTTACGCACGCGGCACACGCTGCAGGCTAAGGGTAAGAAACCCATGTTTCCCGGTTTTCGCTTCGAGAGCTGTTGTCGGTTTTATCATTAACCACGTAGTCGATGACGTCCGCACCAGATGGAAACGTCAAGATTGAACCCGCCATCAACCAATTAGGGTTTCCTCGGCGAAAGGCAGCTTTATTGGTTTTTACGAATACTGCTTGCAAAACCTCTTTATTAATATTTGTATTCTTATAAAAACGACTAAATATACCACTCAGAGTATCTCCAGATTGAACCCTGTAGCGGCCTTCCTCCAATGTCTTTTGAACCTCAGGTGCCAGCGTTTCCGTCGAGCCGATAAAGTCCTTTAGCTTTTGCAAGTCTCTTTCGGACAGGCCGGTAGAGTACTCTTCTTCCGCTGTAACCGGCATTATTGCAAAAAACACGAAAACAGCAGTTGCCCGAACAAATGATTTCAAAACTAGTCTCATTTCTCCTCCTAAAGCATCATTCCAGTTAGCTCACCCGACCGAACATTACTTTGGCCTATGCTGGATGCGAGCGGCTCGGCAATCGCCGAGTATGGGTTGGATGCCGATACGCGCATGATGGATAATGAATCGAAAGTAGCGTCGCTCACTTCATTACCGATCATTAAATTTCTACTAGCTACCACGATCCAGCTTCCTGCACTTAGACCATGCGCTAAACCTGCCGATAATTCGAAATTCCCGTCCGGCAGAGGGGTAACATTGAATACTTGCGGGAGGCATTGGGAATTGGCCACAAAAGATCGAACCGTATCGTCAACCCATTGATCAATCATTCGGTCTCGATCACCAAGACTCCATGCACCGGAAGCATAATGCCGCTGAGCGACAAATGATGTCGACAGGGTTTCCTCCTTGAGCAAACGCCGCGAGGCGGGTTGCGAAAAAGCGACTGATAGTTCCAGTACATAATCACGAGAACCAATATTGGATAGAAACACCTCTGGTCCATAGAGCATACTGTGAGAGGAGTAAACCGAGGGCACGATATGAGTAGAAGTGTTTATCAAATCTAGCTCCAAGTTAACCTCAAAGTCTGCAGAAGGGCCCAACGCCCAATCTGATATTAGATGGCGCATGTATTCGGTGTTTTGCGGAGAACTGACCTTTGAAGGGCTGTCGCCGTGGACAACGTTGAAACCCTCATTGGTTAGTATTTGATCGAGAAGTGCTGTCAGTTCCGTGCGCTTACTCTCTGGTATCGCGTTTTCACTAACTCGTCTCGAGGTTTTGACGCGAGTAGATACTTTGACCACTCCCTTTTCGCGCTTTTCTTGGGCGTCCCAAACGTCGCAAGCTTTTTCAAGTGGTAATTCCGCTCTACCAATGGCCTGACCGCCATCAAGCTCCTTCAAATATGAAATGACTTGATTTCCACGGACTTTGATATCGCTCGAGAAAAAAGCGTCTTGGGTCAAGGCGCCAGAATTATCTAAGTACGCTACGCTTCGGACATTCACTCCTGATCCAAAAGCCGCCTCGATTAACCTTTCTTTTATTTGCTCTAAGCGTACGGAAGCTAATTCCTGCCATCCGCTATCCGCGCTTGGTTCAGCATCACTAGCCAAGCACGATACGCTTAACGTTAAGCAAACGAGAAGGGCAGCGGGTTTACCGCATAATCGCATGTCAACTACCCGTACTCGCCGAAGAGGCCCTAAAGGCCCTCTCCAGGTACAGTACCCTTAAATCGTTTACGATGGTTTTATCCAAAGACATCGTTACCTCGTAGGTATCTGATCCTCTAGGCTCAATGCGAACCAGATTTGCGCCGTAGACTACTCCTTCCACGCGAGCCCTAAAACTGTCACTGCGAACTGCCATATCGGCCACAGTGGTCGTCGCATCGAGGTACTGGCCGTATACCTGCTCAGTAAGACCACGATAAGCGTCTAACTTGGCAGCTCTGATAGCGAGGAGACGGCGTTGAGCAGAATTATCGCTGGGTTGTACGTCGATGACAGCATACCCAGTAGCGGTCAAAGTATCTCGCCGTTCAACCATAGGCTCAATAAACGAAGCACTGTCGCTCACTCCAGACACTATCGCATTACATCCAATCATAGGGAGCAATAGAAGACTCACGGCGAAGAGGCGTAATAAGTACATATCAAAAAGCTCCCTATTTTTTCTGTGAATAACTCGTTGTAATTGAGGTGATACCGACTCGTTAGTACAAGATACATCGGCATAATTCTCGAAATCTTTAGCTTTCCAGAGGGGACAAATAGCGCGCTCAAGTCGTGTCTGGTACGGATATTGCAGTAACTCTAAGTGCCAAGAAAAAGCTCGAACGAGGGACGATTTGGATACTTTTCTGTCAAATTTTCGACAATTAATGCAACCAATACGGTTCCCTGACCTACAAAGTGTCGGTGCGCCGGCATTAGTTCTGGTTATATTGGCACTTTTAGTCGTTCCGCTACCCTCCTTCGTCCTCGACATTCTGTTTACGTTTAACATCATGCTCGGCTTGTTGATGGTGATGCTGACCATCAATAGTCGATACCCACTGGACTTTTCTTCGTTTCCCTCTGTGTTGCTAATCGCAACGCTGCTTCGGCTCGGACTTAACGTCGCGTCAACTCGTATCGTGTTACTTGAGGGGCATACTGGTACCGATGCGGCTGGGCAGGTTATCGAATCCTTTGGTGAATTCGTGATCGCAGGCAACTACGTTGTTGGTTTCATAATCTTTATGATTCTAATGATCATTAACTTCATTGTGGTAACTAAGGGCGCCGGAAGAGTGTCGGAAGTTATAGCCCGATTCACTCTTGATGCTATGCCCGGAAAGCAAATGGCAATAGATGCTGACCTCAATGCCGGCATTATTGACCAGGAAGACGCCAAAAAACGGAGAGAAGAGCTTTCTCAAGAATCAGATTTTTACGGATCGATGGACGGTGCTTCTAAATTCGTCCGGGGCGACGCTATTGCTGGCATCCTAATCTTAATAATCAATATTGTCGGTGGCTTGATAGTCGGAACCTCTCAGCATGAGCTAAGCATCGGAGAAGCTGGACGTATATACGTATTACTTACCATAGGGGACGGTCTCGTTGCGCAAATCCCCTCTCTGTTGTTATCACTCGCGACAGCCATCCTGGTGACTCGCGTAACAACACAAGAAAGTATGGCCGAGCAAGCCTCCACGCAAGTATCGGATCCGACCGGTATTCTGATTGCCTCCAGTATCATCACTATTCTCGGCATTATCCCCGGCATGCCACACCTTGTATTTTTGTCGCTGGGCCTAAGCGGAATAGCCTTCGGTGTGTACCTGCTGAACTCGCGTGATGAACCCGCGGAAAGTCCGGTATCGAGTGAACCGGAAACCACAGGTCTTCAAGAGTTGAGTTGGGATGACATAGACAATGTTGATGTAATTTCTCTGGACATTGGTTACGGCTTAGTACCGTTAGCAAATACTCAATCCGGGGGACAGCTACTGACTCGCATAAGAGGCATACGTAAAAAACTGTCTGCTGAGTTAGGCTTCCTAATGCCGGCTATCCGAATCCGAGATAATCTCGACTTGCCGCCCGAGCAGTACCAAATTTTGCTTCACGGGCTCGTGAGAGGTGGCGGCAGTGTAAGAGTCGGAAAGCTACTCGCCATCAATGGATCAGAGACTGCTGTACCGTTAGAGGGGGAACCAACAAAAGATCCTGCATTTGGATTGGATGCACTATGGATCGACCCTAATAGCGCTGAGCTTGCCAAGAGTCTTGGGTTCACTGTTGTGGATGCACCAACCGCGATAGCAACACACGTTAACTCACTAGTGCGCGATAATGCCCATGAGTTACTGGGTCAAGATGAAACGCAGCAGCTACTTGACAAAGTGGCCGCAAAATACCCGAAACTGGTTTCGAGTCTGGTCCCAGATCTGTTACCCCTCGCAACAGTCGCGCAGGTGCTTCAAAACCTCCTGGAAGAGCAGGTGCCAGTGAAGGACATGCGAAATATAATCGATGCTCTAACACTGCATGCTAAAGACGTTAGCAATCCGGGAGAGTTGACATCCCTAATACGTCCCCGTCTTGGTAGGCAAATAGTACAGCCATTGTTGGACGAGTCGGGTTCACTTAACGTGATCACACTCGCTCCCGATCTAGAGCGACTTCTTGAATCCAGTAAAGCCGCCAGCGGCGGAGATCAAATAACACTGGAGCCAACGTTAGCTCAAAATATGATTAATAACCTCAGTGAAGAAGTCGAAAAAATATTGAACAGTGGAACTCCCGTCAGCCTGGTGGTTTCCCCCACCCTGAGACCATGGATGTCCAAGTTTACTCGCATGCGGGTGCCGGACCTTTACGTTCTCTCTTACGGCGAGATTCCCGATGATCTTAGTATTCAAGTCAGATCAAGTATTGGTGGAGAAGCTAAAATAGACGATCAGTCGGAGACTTAAATTGAAACTCGTAATTGAACAAGCCCATGATCACATGGAATGCCTGGACCAGGTTAGAAAGATACACGGCAACGACTGCATGATTGTGCATAGTTTTAAACAGCCCGACAGTTACTGCATTATAGTGGCGGTAGAGAGTACCGACGTAAAAACGGGTGCACAGGTTGTCTCCTCAGTTGTCGGTACAACTGTGTCACAAGCCTTTCCTGTGTCGAGCAAAGGTGGACTCTGCGATGCTGCAGAGCCTACGGCCTTCGAAAAAAAACCAGCAGTAAACGATTTGCGAGAGCATACAACAGCCGAAATTTCGCCCACTATTTTAGAGCTCGCTCGCAAGCTAGGTGCTCTATCTGAGGAAGCAAAAGGTCCGAAAGAACATTCAGTCGACGTTAGTCAAAAAGAGTTCGAGGCCTTAAGTTTTAGTGAAGTTCTCAATGACGTAGTGTCTCAAAGCACCTCTATCGAAAACAAAACGCGGCCCATGGCAATCGAAGCGCTAACCAGCGACAGCTCGGGACAGGTAGACAGCCATGCGTTTTTTGATGTGGGCGAAACGCACACATCTCGTACCCACCCCCCCCTTTCGGACAGCGCAATACTTTTCTCGTCCATAATAGGTCAGTGTATTAAAATGGACCCCCGGAGTAATTTCGTTGGCACCTAACGCTAGATAGTTCACAGCCGTCAAATATAAGGTAGGCTAACGGTATGAAAGTAATCGGCATCACTAGTGGCAAGGGTGGAGTGGGTAAAACCACTGTAGCCGTAAACCTTGCAGTTGAACTCGCTAAATCCGGAAAAAAAGTGGTCCTCTTGGATGGCGACCTGGGATTGAGCAATGCTCAGATTCTTCTAAATGCGCGAGTACAGTATAGCTACGGCCATGTACTAACGGGCGAGAAAACGCTCGAAGACATAATGGTCGATTCAGAGTTTGGTGTAACCTTGGTCCCCGGCAGTAGCGGATCGTCGGTGCTTTCAAGGCTATCAAGGTTACAACTCCTAGGTCTGATCCACGCTTTATCATCACTAAATGACTATGATTTTTTAGTTGTTGATACGGCTGCGGGGATCAGCGATAACGTCACTGTTCTTTTTGGAGCCTGCGACCTAAAGCTTCTCCTGATTCAAAATGAACCCTCTTCAATCGCTGACGCCTATGCAACAGTAAAAGTCCTCCAGCAAGAGTTCAATCTCTCAGATATATTGCTAACCCCCGTCCAGGTCTCAAGTCAGCAAGAGGCCGCCAACATCCACGAACGAATTAATCGAGTCACGGAACAGTTCCTTGATCTTAGCCTCAGATTCGCAACCGGAATACGATCCGATCGTGCCGCACTCGAATCAGCTAGAGTTGGTGTACCCGCCGTAATCAACAGTCCTGAAGGCAAGTTGGCACAAGACATAACCAAGCTTGCACAAATTGTTATTTCTCAGGAGCCTGGTGAGCCAGCTGACAGCGGCTTAAAGATCTCAATAGGCAACACGGGCACCTAAACTTGAAAGGGCGCTATCTTTACAATGAAGTACAAGGTATTGCTGACGAGGATTCATCACAGTTAGTTCTGCAGCATATTGGTCTCGTGCACAGAGTCGCAAATCACTTAAAGGCTCGGCTTCCCGACCATGTAGAGCTTGAAGAGCTCGTGCAGATTGGCATGCTAGGCTTACTCGAAGCTACAAAAAATTTCGACAGTAGCCAAGGTGTCGAGTTGAGTACTTTTGCCAGCAAGCGAATTCGCGGCGCCATACTAGACGAGATTAGAAGACGGTCACCACTATCTCGGTCCGACAACGCTTCAGTCAAGAGCGAGCAAGATGCGATAGAAAAACTCAGCCACCAACACAACAGGGAACCGTCCGCATCGGAAATTGCTGAGGAGCTTGGCACTTCCGTATCCGATTATCATGACCGTAGATACAAACGGCATTCTCAATTGACTGCCTCAATAGATGACCTGGAATCTTCAGGCACGACCTTGTTAGTAGATAATTACAGCCCGGAAAGGGCGTTGGAAGATAGCAACCTATCGGACGAATTAGCTGAGGCGATTGAACAATTACCTGAGCGAGATCAGCTTGTCTTGTCCCTCTACTACACCGAGGAGATGAATTTGAAAGAAATTGGGGCGATACTTGATGTATCAGAGTCTCGTATTAGTCAGATACTATCAAAGACAACAAAAGTGCTGAGGCAGCAGATAACGTACTGAAATTTTTATGTTTGGACGAAAATCAAAACTCGAAAAACTCAGAACCAACGCCCAAGGTGATTTTTTGCGATGCAAGCAATTAGATACGTCGGATCGTTATAACCGTATGTTCGTGTCTCGAATCGCGATGCGTGCCAAGGGAAACTTAGACAAAATTTTTGTGCAGGGCGCCAGAGCTGAGGAAAAGCGTCAGCAGGATCTTGTAAAAGCTGTCAAGGAAGGTAAAAAGGGCTTTCCGCAAAGGGAGAAGCACGACGGATACAACTCCCTGAAGGGAACTACAGGTATTGTACTTTCTTGGGTGCCCGAAGAGTACGCCAATACGATGTTCAATTTGGGTGCGGATTATCAGATACAAGAAAAAAGTGCGCGCCAATGTATTGCCACTGCCGACCAACTTGCGGAAAAGTTGATGGTAGAACTGCAAACTCAGCAAAAAATTGAACTTCTTAATCTGCTGAGAATCGCTCTCATCCCAGACGACACAAACGGGGAGACAGAAAATCAAAAATGACATCTTTGGATGACCTCGTAATGCTAGTGATGTTAGCTCTTTGCATCTGTCTAGCAGCTCTCGTCGCCTATTTAATATCAAAGGTCAACGAACTTGAGTTAAAAACCAGCGACCTTCTTAAGTCCAGTCAAGCTGTCAACAGAGCTAACAATGATGTTTTCAGAGGGCTACAAGGGAAGCAACTTTGGGATGCTTGGCAGGCTGCGGTTAGTACATCCGTTGATGAACTAGGGCTTGATCGCGATCGTGATCGGCTCATGATGCTATTGGAGCTGCATGTAAGAGAGCTCGTTGCAGCAGGAAAAGCAAGCGGTCTTTCGCCTTCTACCAATACTCCGGGAGATGAAATTACTCTGAGGACACTACGGGGCGACTTCCAGTCCTACCTTCCTACATCATTCACGGAAAGCTTTTTTGCTTGTGGAAAGAAGATCGGTTCAGCATCTTCCGATGAGGAGCGTGCTGAAGTTATTACAGAACTAGAAACGACTAGTCGCAGACTGGGCGCACTGGTGCTGGCTGATGACGACTTCAGTAGCCGCATCGCATCGCTGTACATGTGAACCCAAACTCCTCGATATTCTTTTTCGAGTCAGTGTTGATTCAGTCTCGATTGGTGGAGAAGGTCACCACGCCGTCTAAGCGCGGTTCTTTGGACTCATCACTTGACCCTTCTTGGACCGTCCCCTGTACCAACTCTCGTTGTTCCAACTCTAACTGCTGCCGGAAGAGCTCTTTCAAATTGCCCTGCTCTATTTCCACCAGAATTTGAATATCGCGTTCTAAACCCTTAAGTGCTGCGATCTGGCGTTCAAGGCGCTCGAATCTGTTGGAAAGACTGCCCATGCTTTTTTCTTGCTCGGCCACAACTTCCGTGATGCTGCTCATTTGCGCTTTGAGGCTATTGATATTTGCTGATCGCTCATCCAACGCATTGCTAAGCTTCGAAGCCTCCTCACTCACGATGCCCATCAATTCCGAGTTCGCAAGCCGCAGCTCGGTGTTACCATCCAAGATAGATGCTTGACCCAAGTCCAATAATTCGAACCTAGTGTCAAGCGTTGCAAACCGCTCCAGACCGGAATTCATATTTACCACGCGCTTGGTTAGCGACAACGTTGCTGCCTGTAAATTATCGACTTCGGATGCTAACCGACCACCGGTAACCATCATCATTATGACGCAAAGAAAGACTGCCCCAATTGCAATAAAGGAGACCCGCTTAAGGTGAGTGTCCAGGGTGGGATCGAGCGAGGTCTGAATGTTATATATAGGCCTTTCACCCACCGGATCGCTGCTTTTCGGCGCTTCTATAGTATCCGTAGCTACCACACCCTCAACACTAGTGTCCCCTACTGAAGCGTTTGCCTTCTCAACTGACGCTTCTGAGCTCTCGAGTGTAGCCTCGTTTTTTGATTGGTTTTCTGTCTTTTCCACAATTAACTCCTAGCCAACCAATGTACAGAGATTATCGGCCATTTGATGGTAATGTTTAGGCTGTTTATAAAGTTGAGAGAATCCTATCAACGAAAGATCCACCCCAAGATATGAACTGTTCCAGCATACTCAAAAACCATTCCAACCAAGGCACAACAGATTGAATGATCAGAGCACCTTCACTCGAGTTGTAAAGAAAATCCCAGGCAAGAATTATAGACAGAAACGCTATAAAGAATAGGGCAGTGGTCACGACAAAATGCCTGAGCCAGCTGTTGTCATTTTTCGCTGGATCAACCTCATTATCGCCGTTGAGATTGACATCACCCTCTGATTTTTTTGGATCGTCAACGCCGAACTCGTCCAGCGATGAAGGATTCAATTTATCTATAGTGTCATTGCTAGCTTCAACTTCTGTCACCACCTCGTCTTGGATCGCTAGAGCTAGCTCTCTCCATGGGGAATCGATTAACGTAGACATTAAGACTGATAGCTCACCACTTTGTTTTGCCTCTCTAAAAAAGGGCTCAACGCGCTCAGGGGAAAGCTGTGGCAACCTAACTACACTGTTTTGTCTTTTAGCCGCTATGTTAGCCGCGGTAGGCGGGTTTATTTTATCCGTCCGACCAAAGGCGATCAGGCTAACGTTTGCACCAGGGAATGCACCAATTAAAGATTCGCAGCTTATCCAATCTTGAATATTGGAGTTCGTGATCTCTGGCATAAAGATAATCGTTTTTGGTTGATCATCTAAATTTCGTGCTTCATCAATAGAAACCTCCGCAAGAAGTTTATTGAACCAGCCCACTATGCCCTCAACGTCAGGTTGAAACATCCTATGAACTGCAAGCCCATCCGTGTCTTTTAGCTCATTATAGAGACGCAAAAAAATGGCATCGAGATAGAACTCTTCCTCGGAAATCACAAGAATGTTCTTCCTACCAACACAAACGTCCTGCCGCAAAGTCTCCAACAGAATTTCGTCTTTATCGTCTAGCAATACATTGTTACCTAGTTTCAATCTGGCACCCCAATTAGCTTCAACGCGAATTTACTTCAACCTCAAAGACAGGTCATCTAACAAACTAACCGTCGAATATTTCGGATCTCTGACCATTCGAATCAAACAAAAGATCATCAGGCACCTCGAGCTCGGGGCGCGAGGGTCTGCCACTGTCTCGGTTGATCGCGTTGATATTGAAAATATAGGCTATAACCTTTGCAACCGCCTCATATAACGCTTCTGGAATAAACGCTCCTACTTCAGTGGTGAAGTAAAGTGCCCGAGCTAATACTGGTGATTCAAAAAACGCCACGCCCTCCTCTTTAGCTACTTCTCTTATGCGTCCTGCCACGTGATCAACCCCTTTAGCAACCACTTTGGGTGGGTCATCGGACGATGGATCATAGGCTAAGCAGACGGCAAAATGTTCGGGGTTCGTAATCACCACATCGGCCTCAGCGATCGCTTCCATCATCCTCGCTGTGGACATTTCACGTTGCTTCTGCCGTACTTTGGCTTTTAATTCTGGAGATCCATCAGTCTCCTTTCTCTCGTCCTTAACCTCCTTCAAGGACATTTTCATTTGTTTGTTGTGTTGGTAAGCCTGATAAGGTGCATCTATCAGAGCTATTAAAATCAAAGTACTGCTGGCGACTAAGAACGAGGTGATCAAAAGAGTAGACGCTTCGTTAATACCGGGCTCAAGCGCCATGAGTGTTATTTCACCAAACTCAGGGACAGCTGCGAGTATTAAAAACCACGCCGTAATACCGACTAGACCAAACTTTAGTAAGGCTTTCGCTAGCTCGACCAAACTTCTTACACTAAAGATTCGCTTGAGACCTTTCAATGGACTTAGTTTTGAGGCCTTGGGCTGAATCGCCTTCCAGGTAAAATTAAAACCGCCGAGAAAACTTGAACTAATAACCGCCACGATGGCTACCAGAAGCAAAAGTGGTGTAAGAGTGCCCAGAGCGCTAATCATTGCCTCCGGTAAACGAGCGATGGCTCTGGAGGGGTCAGTTAATGTTCCAGTGTCAAAAACAAATCCAGCCGCGAAGTCATCTGAAATACTCTTAAACAACGACTCACCAAACAAGTAGATAAATGACGCAACGCAGATCACCGACGCCGCAATTGTTGTTTCCTGTGAGCGCGCAAGCTGACCTTCTTCACGTGCCTTCGACAGGCGCTTGGCAGTGGGCTCTTCTGTCTTCTCCTGCGTGTCTTCTTGACCTTCAGCCATTTTGGACCACCCATAAATTCTGGGCTACATCGAATGCCTCAAGCCAAAGCCACTGAATTCTGCTCCCAAAATTAGCCATAAAAACAACTATTAAGATCAATCCACCTAAAAGCATCGCGGGAAAGCCAACAGCAAAAATATTGAGAGCAGGTGCGGCACGCGTTACTACCCCAATGCATAAATTGATTAGCATCATGATTAACATTACAGGCAAAGCAATCAAAACTGCGCCTAAAAATGCCATTGACGACCATATAGTCAGATTCCAGATAGACGCAGTGAAGTCAATATCTCCTCCCCCAATTGGAATTGCCGAAAAACTCTGTAAGAGAAGTTCAATTAGAAAAAGGTGCCCACCCAAGGACAAGAAAATCAGAGTCGACAAGACGACTAAGAAAGACGCAATCACTGGGACCTGCCCCGCATTGGGGTCAATTGTTTGGGCCATACCTAACCCCATACTCATGGACATCGACTGCCCCGCCGTGACTATCGCAGCATTTACAATTTGAAGTATGAGAGCTAGAAAAATACCGATCATTAACTCAAGGGCTATCAAAATGAACCACGGCACTGACAGCGGATTTACAGCAGGTATTGCTATTTGATCGAAAAAGAAAACGGTCAGTAAGAAGGCTAATGCAATTCTGATTCTGACGTTAACAACCTGAAGTGACACGAGAGGGGCCGCGAGCAACATCGCAGAAATTCGCAGGAATGGAATAAGTCCCGTCGTTAAGATAACAACCAACTCGTCAAGCAATAAATTCATTGAGAGAAAAGTTCGGGTATCCGCTCGAAAATCATCAAAAAGAACTCGCTCAGAACAAGTAATTGCCAATCACCAAAAAACAGTAGCACAGCAACGACTGCCATGAGTTTTGGTATAAAACTAAGGGTCATCTCTTGGATCGAAGTCGCAGCCTGAAGCACACCAATCAACAGTCCTAATGCGAGAGCAGTAATAAGTATGGGGCCTGCGACGTAAATCACGGTCCAAATGGCTTCCCTTCCGATTCCAATCGCTTGTGTGGGCTCCACAATGCGGACCCCTAAATGAAGCTTTTAGAGAGAGAGGTCATTAATAACGTCCAGCCATCAACCATCACAAATAAAAGAAGCTTGAATGGTAGTGAGATAATCATCGGAGATAGCATCATCATTCCCATGGACATAAGTACACTCGCTACGACCATATCAATTATGACGAAGGGTATGTAAAGCATGAACCCGATAATAAATGCACTTTTGAGCTCTGACGTTATAAAGGCCGGGACTAAAATAGAGAGCGGTGTATCAATAGGCGTATTAATGTCGGCGCTATCGGCAAGAGCAACAAATGTTTGTAGATCCTCCTGTCGGGTTTGTCTCAGCATGAAGCGCTTTACAGGCAATTGGCCCACAGTTATGGCCTCTTCAAATTGCATTTGCTCTTCTGTATAAGGCTTTAAAGCGTCCTCGTAAACTTCGGAGAACACGGGTGTCATAACAAAGATCGTTAAGAATAAAGCTATACCAAGTAGCACCTGATTTGGGGGGGTTTGCGCTGTGCCTAAAGCCTGCCTCAACAACGAGAGAACGATGATAATTCTCGTGAAGCTCGTCATCATGAGCAGCAGCGACGGCAACAGGGTCAGCACCGTCATTAACGCAAGCAGTTGTAGGGTTACCGAGTATTCAGTTGCCCCTTCCGCTTCCTGAACCGCGCTAAGAATGGGAATCCCGGTTTGAGCTGATGCCACCGAGGCTACGCACAGCAGAAGCACTGCTAAGCAAAGTTTAAGCACCAGATAGACCTCTTAAGTCATTGGCTCTTTTCAGCAAACATTGTTCAAACACAAACAATGCGCCTCCCCTTAAATCAATCGGCTACGCCAGACTCGAGCAATGAAATACATCCATCGGTCACTCCTAACAAAAACCGTCGTTCATTGTAGTCTACAACCACCAATTCTGCATTTCGGCCAATTTTTTGACGACTGATCACTTTGACTATAGGCCAATCTTCACCCCGATTAGTCATGCGTTTAAGCACCGCTGCTGCTAGTAATATAAGTAATAGCACGAACAGGAGTGCACCCACACCCCTGATAAAAAGCATACCTTCCGCCATATATCGCTAGAGTTTTTCGACGCGATCCTCTGATGGGAGGATCCTCGTTAATCGCACACCATATCGGTCATTAACCAATACCACCTCACCCTGGGCAACCACTGTGTTATTCACTAACAAATCCAGCGGTTCCCCTGCATTTCGCTCGAGCTCGATCACGCTTCCCTGCTTGAGGCGGAGTAAATCTCTAATCTTGAGGCGAGTTCTTCCAACCTCGACCGACAAAGTTACTGGTACACTCTGCAGCACATCCGCACTGACCATTGCATCGAAAGATTGCAGCGGTTCGGCATCGTTGCCCTCCGCTGTGGCCTCCAGCTCTTGCGTCTCCTCGTCACTCATTTATTTCTCCGTCAACCTTCCTCGGTTGTTATGTGTCATCAGACTCCGATAACTCAACAGACCTTACTAACCGTGCTGCCGCGTATCCGTTTGCGTTACCAATTTCAGCTTCAAATAAGGGTATATCTCCAACCAAAACCCTCGCTAAATCGTGCTTCCTCATATCCAGAATATCACCGGGTTTGAGATTATCGAATTGCCCTAGCGTCAGATCTACTTCACCCAGTATGACTCTGTGTTGAAGCTCGGCGTCTGACGTTGCATCAACCAGCTCTTTCTCCCAGGTACGATGGTCTACTGATGGATCGTCAGAGTCTTGCACCCTACCCCTCAAGACGTCCCTGATAGGCTTCAATGTGGCGAACGGATATACAACATCGATTGCACCTCGCTCTTTTCCAGACAACTCCACATCCAGGTGACACACAATGACCAAGTCGTTTTCATCTACAATTTGAACAAATTGCGGGTTTATTTCTGAACCTACGGACTCGCAGGTTAAATCCATGATTGGCGCCCACGCCTCGGTGAGAGATGAGAAAACGACCTCCAGCATGATGTTGATTATTCTTGTTTCAGTCGGCGTGAACATGCGTCCTGGCGGCAAGCCGTCAATACCTCGCCCAAACCCACCAAAAAAGTTATCAAGGGCCGCAAAGATCACGTTAGGGTCGATAACCACCATCGACGTGCCCCGCAAACCAGACATTCTCATGGTATTTACCGATAGCGGGGCCTTCAAGTCGGAGAGATACTCACTAAACCTTACAGTTTTCACTCTATCGGCAGTGACACGAGGACTTGTACGAAGAACTTCTAGTAACCCAAGTCGTAGATGGCGTGTGAAGCGCTCAGTAATCATATCTACTGCCGCCAGATTAATACCGATAGTGGTATCTTCCGTAACCAGGTTATGTGGTCTCACCGATTTCTGCTCAATCTCAGTGGGATCAAGCACGGCAGCAGTGAAATCTGCTTCCTCGTGGTTCGACACGAGAGCGTTTAGTTCCTCATCAGAAAGTCGATTTTGATCTTCATCCACCATAACTGAAACTCACCTATACCCTGACTTTCAACGCCTACTGAACTACAAACTCAGTAAATAGAACTTCCTCAACTCCCCCGAAGTCCTCATACTTCTCAAGCACAGAATTGATTGCCATCTTCAATTTCTCTGCTAATTCCTTGCGGAACGAATCCTCAGAGAGCTTGGCCTCATCGACTGTCCTCATTACATCGAGGATTTCCGACCTGATTGCGAAATCATGCTTTTCTATATTTGCCACAACCCGATCATCATAATGAGTCATGATTGCGACCTTTACTTGCATAACCTTTCTAGAATTTACGATATTTGCGACTAAGGGACGTTCCATTTCTTTGTAGGTGTTCTCGAACCGCGTCAGCTCAGGAGTTTCCAACGTGTCCTTAGCAGGGCCCCGAGCTAGCTCCTCAGCCCTCGCTCTAGCCTCCTCCGCATCGAGCTCAAGCTGTTGTATCGTCTCCTCGATTTGTGACCCCGAATCAGTTGCGAACGGTCCAGCCGACACAAAAAACATGGTTGCAAGTACAGTCACAGCCACTACGATTAATGCCGCAGTACCTAAAAGCAAATACCTTAACAATGGCTTCTTTCCCGACCCATCGTTCTCTAATTCATCATCCGCCATATTTTTCCCCTAAACTTTTTCCAAAAACCTTACTACGCCAGATAGTCCACACTTTCTGTATCAAGGGTTAAATCCTCTACCAGTAGGGTACTAACTGTCTCGTTTGATTCGATAGCTGAGTCGTCCTGATCATCAGGAGACATTAATCCGCGTTTCTGGTTGTCGTGCGCATTATCGTTTACCTCAAGATTTGACAGCTGGAGACCACCCGCCTGAAGAGCATCCCTCAATCGCGGGAGTGATTCAGAAAGTAAGTCACGTGTGACTGGGTTGGTGCTCGATATTTGTGCATCTAAACGACCATCACGCACTTCCATTGCTATATCAACAGCGCCAAGTTCGCGGGGATGCACATTGAAGCGAAGGTTGTAGTTTCCTGACTTCACATT
>MDTA01110126.1_pt1 | contig 25962 bp, 23 predicted proteins | sample 811151 | NCBI WGS metagenome assembly MDTA01 (sample SAMN05326648, study PRJNA326480) | marine metagenome | isolation source: seawater | place: Indian Ocean: South | collected 2010 | reverse complement strand
TTACTATGGGACACCTTAAAGGATGCTTAGATTATTTTATTAAAGAATTTTTTGAGGTTAAAAATGTAAAAATGAGATTTCGACCAAGTCATTTTCCATTCACAGAGCCTTCAGCAGAAGTTGATATTGGTTATAGAATTGAAAACAAAAAAATGGTTATTGGAGAAGGTGATAAGTGGTTAGAAATTTTAGGATGCGGTATGGTTCATCCAAATGTGCTAAAAAATGTAAAAGTTGATCCAAAAAAATATCAAGGTTATGCATTTGGGATAGGAATAGATCGGCTTGCAATGCTTAAATACGGCATTAATGATCTAAGAGCATTTTTTGAAACAGACTATCGTTGGTTAAGTCATTTTGGTTTTGATCCTTTAGATGTTCCGACAAACTATAGAGGGTTGAGTAAATGATAGTTACAATACCTTGGTTAAAAAAACATCTTCAAACTAAGGCTAGCGAAGCCGAGATAATTGATAAACTTACAAATATTGGTTTAGAGGTAGAAGGAATAAAGGAAAATCAGGGAAATCTTTCAGAATTTAAAATTGCAAAAATTTTAAAAGTAGAAAAACACCCAAACGCAGACAAATTAAAAGTTTGTGATGTAAATGTTGGCGGCAAAAAAACGATACAGGTTGTGTGCGGAGCTCCAAATGCTAGAGAGGGTTTAATTACTATCTATGCTCCGCCCGGAGCGACAATTCCCAAAACAAAACTTTTGCTAAAAATTGTTAAAATAAGAGGTATTGAGTCAAGTGGCATGTTGTGTTCTCCGAGTGAACTAAATATTTCGAACGAAAGTGATGGTATCATAGAGTTAAAAAATAAAGGGAGTGAAATTGGAAAAAGCTACTTTAAAAATAAATCTGAAAAAGCAATAGATATTTCAATTACGCCTAACAGAGCTGATTGTTTAGGCATTAGAGGAATAGCAAGAGATTTGTCAGCAACTGGAATTGGAAAATTATTGCCGATAAAAAAAAAAAAGTTAAAGCAATCGATTAAAAATCAAATTTCAACTAAACTTTTTAAAGACCCTAATCAAGGATGTGTAGCATTCGGTAGTTGTTTCATAAAAGGAATAACAAATAAAGAAAGTCCAGAATGGTTGAAAAATAAAATTTCAGCGCTGGGATTAAGACCTATTTCGGCTGTAGTAGATGTTACTAATTACGTAATGTTTGATTTAAATCGACCTTTACACGCTTACGATGCAGATAAAATTGATCATGAAATTATTGTTAGAAATTCAAAAGATGGTGAAGAATTTGAAGCCTTAGATAATAAAAACTATAAACTTAAAAAAGGAATGTGCGTTATCGCTGACAAATCTAGAGTATTGGGTCTGGGAGGAATTATTGGAGGAACAAGCACTTCAACTGAATTTGAGACAAAGAACATTCTACTTGAGTCAGCTTTTTTTTCTCCTACCTCAATAAGAAGAACTGCTCGAGAGTTAAATTTAAATACCGATGCAAAATATAGATTTGAGAGAGGAGTTGACCCTAATTCAATTATCGAAGGACTTGAGCTAGGAGCTGAATTAATCACCAAAATATGTGGTGGTCAAGCTAGCAAATTTATTGTTACTGGGAAAAAATTACAAAAAAATAAATCGTTAAAATTTAAAATCGATAAATTTAAAAGCTTAATAGGAATTCCTATATCTATAAATGAGGCGGAAAAAATTTTTTTATCTTTAGGTTTTAAATGCAAAAAAGAAAAAAAAGATCTGAAAATAGAAGTGCCTTCGTGGAGACCAGATATCAATCAAGAGGTAGATTTAATAGAAGAGTTAATCAGAATTAAAGGTTTTAAAAATATTAAATTGATAGAACCAGAAAAAAAGAGAGAAAATGAAACTCTTGATTATAAACAAAAGTTATTTCATTTGTCACAAAGATCTCTCGCATCGAAAGGATTTATAGAAACTGTTACTTGGTCATTTACAGACTCTAAAATTGATAAACAATTTTCAAAAGGAGAAAAAGAGATTCCAATTCTAAATCCTATTTCAAGTGATTTAAATGTTTTAAGACGATCAATATTTTCAAATCTAGCAATTCATTTAAAGAAAAACCAAGATAGAGGATATGAGGATCTATCAATATTTGAAATTGGGCCAACTTTTTTAGGCAAGAACCCTGGGGAACAGCAAATCGTGGTTGGTGCCTTGAAATCTGGAAAAGTGAACAGAAAGAGTTGGATCGAAAAAGAGAGAAATTTAGATGTATTCGATATTAAAAGTGATGTGTTCAAAACTTTAATTGAACTCGGAGTTGACGAGCAAAGTCTTTTTGTGAGTGATAATACAAAATTATGCTATCACCCTGGTAGATCAGGATCTATAAGTTTAAAATCAGAAAAAGGTCCACACTTAGCTTATTTTGGAGAAATGCATCCTGCAATAATAAAAAATTTGGATTTTAAAGAGCCAAACATTTATGGATTTGAAATTTTTTTAAAAAATATACCTGAACCAAACAAAAAAGTAAGACTTACAAAAGGAAGTTTTCAAGCATCAGATTTTCAAAAATCAGAAAGAGATTTTGCTTTTGTTGTAGATAAGATATTTAAAATAGGATTGCTAGAAAAAATAATTAAAGAAATTGACAATAATATTATTAAAAATGTTACGACCTTCGATATTTATGAAGGTGAAAATATCCCTAAGGATAAAAAATCAGTTGCTATTAATGTAATACTTCAAGCAGAGGATAAAACTTTGAGTGAGAAAGATTTAGATCAAATTAGTAAAAAAATTATTGATGTAGTAAAAGAAAAAACTGGCGCTACAATTAGATCATAATGTCAGATACAAAAAGAATTCGTAACTTTTCTATAATTGCGCATATTGATCATGGAAAATCAACTATAGCTGACAGAATTATCCATAAGTGTGGCGGCCTCTCTGACCGTGAAATGAAGCAACAAGTTCTGGACTCAATGGATATTGAAAGAGAGCGAGGTATCACTATTAAAGCCCAAACTGTAAAATTAAATTATAAAGCTAAAGATGGAAAAAATTATATTCTTAATATTATTGATACACCTGGGCATGTTGACTTTGGTTATGAGGTGAGCCGATCACTATCTGCATGTGAAGGTTCTTTGCTAATTGTTGATAGTACTCAAGGTGTAGAAGCACAAACACTAGCAAATGTTTATCAAGCACTAGAAATTAATCATGAAGTAATACCGATATTAAATAAGATTGATTTACCCGCCTCTGATATTGAAAAAACAAAAAAAGAAATAGAAGATGTAGTTGGGATTGAAACTACAAACGCGATTGCATGTTCCGGTAAAACTGGAGATGGAATAGACGATATTTTAGAGGCGATCGTGAGCAAATTGCCTTCCCCAAAGGGAGAAATAAGCGCAAAACTCAAATGTTTATTAGTGGACAGTTGGTACGATAGTTACCTTGGTGTTGTAATTTTAGTTAGAGTTATTAATGGCAGATTAAAAAAAAATATGAAGATTACACTTATGTCAAATAACCAAGAGCATGTAATTGAAAAAGTTGGAGTTTTTACCCCAAAACCCACGGATATTGATGAACTAAATTCTGGAGAAATAGGTTTTATCATAACCGGTATCAAATCATTATCTGAGACGAAAGTTGGAGATACTATTTGTGATTCTGACGATCCCATTAACCAACCTTTGCCTGGTTTTAAACCTAGTAAACCAGTAGTATTTTGTGGTTTATTTCCTGTAGATAGCTCTGAGTATCAAAAATTAAAAGATGGATTAGCAAAATTAAAGTTAAATGATGCTAGTTTTTCTTATGAACCGGAGTCTTCAAGTGCTTTAGGTCTAGGTTTCAGATGCGGTTTTTTAGGATTACTTCATCTTGAAATCATAACTGAAAGATTAGAGAGAGAGTTTGACGTTAATCTTATCACAACAACACCAGGTGTAATTTATAAAGTTCACAAGATCAAAGGAGACGTACTAGACTTACAAAACCCTTCAAATATGCCTGATCCAAGTCAAATAATAAAAATTGAAGAACCATGGATCAGGTCAACAATTATTACTCCTGATGAATATTTAGGCTCAATAATAAAAATTTGCCAAGAAAAAAGAGGAGTTCAAACTAATCTTTCTTACTCTGGCAATAGAGCAGTTTTATCTTACGACTTACCTTTAAACGAAGTTGTATTCGATTTTAACGATAGGCTTAAGTCAGTATCAAGCGGTTATGCTAGTTTTGATTATGAAATATCTGATTATAGAGAGGGAAACCTAGTTAAATTAGGAATATTAGTTAATTCTGAACCGGTTGATGCATTAGCAATGATAATTCATAAAGATTTTGCACAAAAAACAGGAAGACAAGTTTGCGAAAAATTGAAAGATTTAATCCCAAGACATAATTTTATGATACCAGTACAGGCAGCAATAGGTGGAAAAATTGTTGCAAGAGAGTCAATAAAAGGTTTTAAGAAAGATGTTTTAACAAAAATTCATGGAGGGGGAGCAACAGACAGAAAAAGAAAACTGTTAGAAAAACAGAAAAAAGGAAAAGCAAGATCGAAACAGTTCGGAAAAGTTGAAATTCCTCAAGAAGCATTTATCGGTGTTTTGAAAATTAATAAAGAGACCTGAAGGAAAAAATATAACTTGATTTTGCGTTTAAATTAATATGTATGATGAAACATGAAGTATAGCAATTTATTAAAATCAAAAAAATTTAAAATTGCAGTTTGGGGAACCGGATATATTGGTTTGTCCACCATGGTTTATTTTGCAAAAAAAAAAATTAAATGTGTTGGTTACGATGTTGATAAAGATAAGATTAAAAAGATTAACTCAGGAACTCTTCCTCTTAAAGATCTTAAAAAGTGGTTTGGATTTGATATTAAGGGACTTGTTAAACTAAATTACCTTAAAGCAACGTCTAATTACAAAAATTTGATAACTGAAGATTTTTTAATTCACTTTATTGCTATACCTACGGAAAGAGATGGTAAACCATATTATAAACCGTTGATGAATGTCCTTGATAAAATTTCAAAAATTAAAAAAAATAATAAAAATCCTCCAATTGTAATAGTAGAATCAACACTTGCTCCAAAAGTATCAGACAAAAAAATAATTCCTTTTTTAAAAAGAAAAAATTTGAAAGTAGGTGAAAATATTTTACTTTCAATTGCTCCGAGAAGAGACTGGTTTATTGAAGGAGGTAAAAATTTGGAAAATTTAGATCGAGTATATGGTTCTACAGATAGAAAATCTACAAAGGTTACAAAAGATGTTTTGTCAATAGTTTGTAAAAAACTTCATGCAGCCAGTACTTACAAAGTTTCTGAAATGGTTAAAAGTATTGAAAATGCTTACAGGCATATGGACATTACTTTAGCCAATCAGCTTTCTCTTGCTTTTCCAAAAGATAATATTAGAGAAGTTTTAAAGTTAGTAGGAACCAAGTGGAATGTCGAGGCCTTCCATCCTGGAATTGGGGCAGGTGGATATTGTATACCTTTATCGAGCAGATATATTTTATCTCAAGTTAAAAATAGAAATAAATTATCTTTATTAAGAGAAACTATAAAAACAGATGATGGAATGGGCCAATCAATAGCAAATTCAATTGCAAAAAGAGGTTTAAAAAAAATAGGTGTTCTTGGTTTATCCTACAAAGGGGATTTAAAAGTTAGTGTGCTTTCAAAAGTTATACCTTTAGTAAAATCTTTGTTGAGAAAAAAATTAAAAGTAAGATTATTTGATCCATATTTTAGTAAAAGGGAGATTTATGATGCTGTTAAAATAAAAACATTTAATTTTCCAAAAGACCTAACAAAGTTTGATTGCTTAATAGTTTCAGTTGATCACAAACAATTTAAGATACCAAAAAAAATTTTAGAGAAATATCTAAAGAATTGTAAACTTATTATTGACCATGATGGTGCGTGGAAAAAATATAATTTAAAATATAACTACCATTTATCAGGAGATCATGGATGGATTTAATAAAGAAAAAAAGAGGGAATTCATTAATACAGTGAAGTCTTCAAAGTCAGTAATTACTGGAGGGGCAGGTTTCATTGGAAGCAATTTAACAGATCATCTGGTGAAACATGGTCATAAAGTAATTGTTTTAGATAACTTTATATCCGGAAAAAAATCTAATTTATCTCATCACAATAAAAAAGACGTTAAAGTCGTAAAAATGGATATTTCTAAGAGTAAAAATTTAAATAGACACTTTAAGGGAGCCGACTATGTTTTCCACTTAGCAGCTCTCGCGCAAATTATTCCTAGTATTAAACATCCAAAAAAATACTTTGAAAATAATGTTCTTGGAACATTAAAAGTAGTCGAAGCTGCAAAAAAAGCAAAGGTAAAGAAATTAATATACGCCGCATCTTCAAGTTGTTATGGTGCACCAAAAAAATTCCCAACTTCTGAAAAAGATAAAATTGATCTAAAGAATCCTTATGCAGCAACAAAATTTATTGGCGAAGAAATTGTAATGAGATATTCTTCAATATTTAAAATGCCAAATATTTCATTTAGATTTTTTAATGTATATGGACCACGATTAGATGCGTCGGGACAGTATAGTGCCGTTATAGGAACCTTTTTATCTCAAATTAAAAAAAATAAACCATTAACTATAGTGGGTGACGGAAAACAAACTAGAGATTTCATTCATGTGGATGACCTAGCAAATGCATTTTTAAAAGTTATTAATAGTAAAAATGTTGGCAAAATATATAATTTGGGATCAGGAAAAAAAATTTCAATAAATTCTATTGCCAAGATATTCAACGGTAAAAAAAGATTTATTCCAATCAGACCAGGTGAGCCTAGAAACTCTCTTGCAAATATATCAAAAGTTAAAAAAGATATTAACTGGAAGCCACAGATTTCTATTGAAACAGGAATTAAACAACTTTTAAAAAATTAGTTTTCGTTAATTATTTTTGAAATTTGTTTAAACATATTTCCTTCTAGTGGAAATCTATTTTTTTCAATTTCCTTTTGTATATCAAAATAATTTTTCATAATATGCTCAATAGTTCTTGTGAGTGAGTCAATATTTCTTTCAGATACAAAAATGCCCTTTCTACCTTTAATAATATGCTTGATATCTTCAAATATAAGAACTGGTCGTCTTCTAGCAAGAGCTTCGTCAACAACATAAGGTTGTCCTTCAGTATAAGATGGAAGAATTAAGATATTATGATTATCGTAAGTATCTATCAATAATTTTCTATCAGAAATGTATCCAGGAAATAGAATATTAGGATTATTTTGCACAATAGATTTGAACTTATTTTGTAAAGTATGATTTTTTATTTTACCAACAATTGAAATTTCAGCATTAATTTGTAACTTTTTGAACATTTCTAAAAATTCAAAAATTCCTTTCTCTGGATTTACCCTTGATACATTTAATAATTTAATTCTCTCTAAATTTGGTTTTTTGAAATTTTGTAACCATTCTTTATCTAAAGTTGAAGACTCTATCACGTGCCCGTCTTTTTTTTGATAAAGTCTCTCATGTAAAGCGATTACTGTAGCTTTTGAAGTAACTATAGAAAACATAATTTTATAAATCCAAACTGTCCACGATCCTAATATGTACTTCCACTCTTCAAATCCACTGCTAATGAGATATACAAATACTTTTTTTCTAAATAGAAGCAAAAATAAGAAAGCGAAAAAAGTGTATGGAGTAATAGTTATGATATAGTACTTTGTATTCTCTTTTTTAAAGGTTGATACAATGTAATAAATAAATTGAATTATATTTGAGGCCACTTTTACATTTTGAAGATTTAATTCATGGTGTTCGTCAGTCTTAGATTTTCTAGCAATATAATACACATTGAAAAACTTATTTAATCCTTCAGGAAGAATTTTAAAATTAAAATTTCTACAATAAAATCTATTATTTTTTTTGGAAATTTTTTCGTTATTTAATACTACTAAATTATCCATACTATTTTATAGACTATATGCTATAAAAAAAAAGAGATTAGAATCCGGAGAGGTGGCCGAGTGGTTGAAGGCGCACGCTTGGAAAGCGTGTAAACGGGAAACCGTTTCGAGGGTTCGAATCCCTCTCTCTCCGCCATTATAATTGAAAGTTTATGGTTGGTTAATAAGTTAATTTAAAGTATCCATAAATTCTAAATATGCAAAAATCAAAAATACATTATTTAAATTTAATTTTATATTTTACGCTTTCAATAACTATTTTAATTGGATTTTACTTTGGAGAGGACTCATCTGGATCCGGCGGTTTTGTTGCTGATTTTTACAGTACTTGGCCTTTAGTTGATATCATTAACCAAGGAGAATATTACGATTTTTCAAAATATACAATTCACTTTCCTCTTCACTATTATATTTTATACTGCTTATCTTTAATAACTGATAATCAAAATCTTGTAAGATTAATATTTAGTTTAATATCATTAATAGTTCCATATTTATTTTTCTTAATTTTAAGAGAAAAATTTTCAAAAATCGACATTAACAAATTATTTTTTTTCTCATTACTTATTTTTTTACTTCCATCGTTTAGATCAGGTGCAATCTGGGCGAATGCGCAGATAACTGGATTAATTTTTTTTATGATATCAACAATTTATTATTTGAGGTGGATAAATATAAAACAAAATTATTTTAATAAAGAAATCTTTTTACAATGTTTCTTTCTATCACTCGCAGTTTATTCTAGGCAACTATACGCACTCATTTTTTTATATATTTTATACATTTATTTTTTAAATTTAAAATTTGATCAATTCTTAAAGACTTCTCTATTGATATTCATCTTTTCTATACCAGGAATTTTTATTGTTTTTTCAGTTCCTAGTACGTTAACAACTTCATTTGACTTAAATTTCTTTAATAGTTTTATTGTCAATACTTCAATTATAGGTTTTTACTTAATACCAATATTTTTTTTATATTTTTTCGATAATCTGAAAAAAATTCAAGTAGAAATATTTGAAAAGAAAAATATTTTAATATTTTTTATTTCGACAATAATTTTTATATTTTCACTGACAAGATTTAATTACAATCCATCTTTAGGAGGAGGATTCTTCATAAAATTATCAATTTTAATCTTCGATAATTTATACTTCTTTTATTTATCATCTATAATTTCCATTTTTTTGATTTTATACTTAGTTCAGAGTGACAAGAAAAGTATTTTTCTATTTTTTCTTTTGATATTTGGATTTTCATCCTATCAAATTTTTCAAAAATATTTTGAACCTATGTTTTTAATATTACTTTTTTCTGTAATTAATTTTGAATATTTAAAAAATATTTTAAAAAGTTATAGAAATATTTTTCTGCTAAATCTATATTTCTTTATCTATCTTTTTTCAGCTATTTTAAATAATATTTATAAAATTACGAAGAATTTCGTTTAATTTTATTTTTAAGTTTATAAATTTTTAAAAGACCTAAAAATGAATTTATAATTTCGTTAAAGTTAACAGAACTTTCGCCCCTTACTCTATTAATGAACTTTGTTTTCGTTTCATCTATTTCATAGTTATTAAAATATAATTCAACAAGAATTTCTGATAAAATTATAAATCCATCTCCTATCTTTCCACAGTTATTTAAGATATGTGTAACCGCGGTTTTTGAGTAAATTCTATAGCCGTTTGTATAGTCTGAAATAGGAACTTTTAGTAAAAATCTTGCTAACTTATTTGCAAGAAAAGAAAAAATTCTTCGAGATAGTGGCCAATTAATAATTTTGCTTCCCTTTAGATATCTACTAGAAATTAATAAATCCAATTTTTTTTCATTAAACAAAATCAAGTTTTCTTTTAACTCATTTGGGTTATGAGAGTAATCTGCATCCATTTCTACAAATACATCAGCTTTTGAATTTTTTATTAAACTTGTAAAACCCTCTAAAACAGCAGAGCCACGACCTAACTTTTTTCCTCTAAAAATATGTTTTACGTTAGGAATATTATTTATTTTTGAGGATATACTGTCCTCCATTGAATCATCAACTATTACTATTTGGGCATTATTTAAAATTTGTGACAGTTCAATAGCAAGCTTCACTACATTGTCTTTTTCATTATAAGCTGGAATAGTAATAGCAACATTCATAATTTAATTTTACATTTTTCATAAATTAAATTAAATATATTTTTATCCTTAAAAATAAAAATTTTTAAACTTATTATTATAAATGAAATATTTTTACCCTTTATTAGAAAATACGCTATCAAAAGATGACCTAGCTGCCGGTATAAATGTAATTAAATCGGAGCAATTGACTATGTCAAAAAAAACAAAAGACTTTGAATTTCAATTTGCGAAAAAAATTGGTGCCAAATATGCATTGATGGTAAACTCGGGATCTTCAGCAAATTTATTAGCAACTTTTGCAGCAGGAAACCCATTAAGAAAAAATAAATTTAAGATTGGAGATGAAGTTTTAATACCTTCAGTTTGTTGGCCTACTTCTCTTTGGCCCCTTATTCAAGCTGGTTTAAAACCAAAATTTATTGATGTCAAAAAAAACACTCTAAATGTAGATTCTGATAAATTAATTTCTTCAATCACTAATAGGACTAAAGTAATTTTATTAATTCATGTTTTAGGAAATTCAACCGATATTGAAAAAATTCTCAAGGTAGCAAAAAGAAAAAAAATTATTGTTATTGAAGATACATGTGAGTCTTTAGGATCAAAATTTAAGAAAAAAAATTTAGGAACTTTTGGAGATTTTGGAACTTACTCATTTTATTTTTCCCATCAAATAACATCAGGAGAAGGTGGTATGGTAGTATGTAACGACAAAGAAGATTATAACCTTCTCTATAGTATGAGAGCACACGGCTGGTCACGTGGAGTTCAAAATCAAAAAAAAATTGAGAGAAAGTATAAACATCTTGATCCTAGATTTATTTTTATTAATTCAGGTTTTAATTTAAGACCAACAGATATCACTGCTGCTATTGGGCACAGTCAATTTAAAAAATTAAATAAGTTTATTAAAATAAGAAATTTTAACAGAAATAAAATTATTTCAGCATTAAAAAATTCAAAAAAATGGAATAATCAGTTTTCTTTTTTTCAAATAAATGAAAATGTAAAACCTAGTTTTTTTGGTTTTCCTGTTATTCTTAACAAAAAGTTTTTGGGAAAAAGAAACAAGTATTTACAATTTTTATCAAAAAAAGGTGTTGAGTCTAGACCTATAATAAGTGGGAATTTTTTACGTCAACCTGCTGCTAAGCTTTATAAGTTAGATAATAATAAAACTAAATTTCCTAATGCAGATGAAATCCAAAATTTAGGATTTTTTATTGGTTTACACACTCAGAAAATAAAAGAAAAAATACTTAAAAGACTCGTTAACGCCCTTTTAACAATATAAATTAATCCACATTCAACTAAAAATATAATTAATTTTTTCTGACGAATCTTGTAAAGTTTAGGTAAGGGCAGTGGAGGGAGACTGAAGCTGCCTTTGCCATTTAGAGCCTTTTAATACCTAAAACTTTTAATTTTGCAGATTTTTCAATTCTTTTAATAGTATAATCTATATTCATTACTACTGTTTTTTTCATTGGCCCGTATGCATGAATAAGCTTTTTTTTTGAAAGCGCTAAGGCAACATGGCCTTTCCAATAGATTAGATCATTTTTTTTTAAATCCTTTAATTGTACATTTCTTTTAAAATATTTTAGTTGATCTTTTGCATCACGAGGGCAAAATTTATTATTAAAATTTAAACAAACTTGAATTAATGCTGAACAATCAATCCCTCTGAATGATTTTCCACCCCATTTGTATTTTATATTTTTAAAATATTTAATTTTTTTAAATAGATTTTTTTCTCTATATGATATTTTTTTTACATCGTAATTACTTATCCAACCTTTTGAAAATTTTAAAAAATTAGCTCTCTTATCTAAAACCCTTATTTTAGATCCAAAAGGAATTTGATAGGCTTTTTTTGATCTACTCGGTTTTTTGTAAATATTTGCTTTTAAGATACTAATTTTATGAGTTGGTTTAACAAAATGAGAAAAATTTTTATTTTGTATATATCCTTTGTAATTATCATCCTTAATTTTTATTTTTAGCCATTTTTTTGTTTTCTTAGATACAAAAAAACTATCTCCAAAAATCATCTGGGTTACTATTTCAGATTTTAAAGAAGGTCTTTTATAAAGATTAGTTAAAGCAAAGTTGTTTGAAAAATATTTAGTCATTTAGCTTTAGTTTATCTTTAATCATATAAAGAAAAATTAAAGATGGTATTACCATTACAGCTGTAATTATAAAAAAAACTCCCCAATCTCCATTAAGCCAATCAACTAAAGCTCCAGATGAAGCTGCTAAAGTAGTTCTTCCTGCAGTACCAATTGATGCAAGAAGAGCATATTGTGTTGCCGTATAAGTTCTATCTACTAGCATTGAAATAAAAGCTACAAAAGCTACAGTTGCAAATGCGGCAGCCATGTCATCGAATATAACTGCTATAGCAAATAATACTTCTGATTTTCCATACCAAGCTAATAATGAGAATAAAAGATTTGTAGAAGCCATTAATATTCCGGAAACAAACATTGCTTTAATAACCCCCGATCGAATAGCGAATAAACCTCCAATTAAAGTAAAAATTACAGTTGTTATCCAACCAAGGCCCTTAGAATAAAGCGCAATATCGGACTTTGTAAAACCTATTTCCTTATAAAAAATTACTGACATTCTTCCTAAAAAGGCTTCACCAATTTTAAAAAGAAAAACAAATCCCAAAATTGATAACGCGATATTAAAACCATTTTTTTTAAAAAAACTTATGATTGGACCAACTACAGTACCAGTTATCCATGCTAAAGATTTAGTTACTAAGTTTGAAGCACCTAGCTTATGCTCAATCATTCTGTCAGTTTGTTTTTGTAAGTCACTTCTAATTATTGATTGAGGTTCGTTAATGAACATTAAACCAATATTGCAAGCTATGATCACAATACCTAATACTAAAAATGTAATTTGCCAGTAGTTTTCAAATCCAGATGCTTGAAAAAAATCAGCTGCATTGAGAGCAATAACTCCGCCTAATTTGTAACCAGTCCACCATCCAACAACTGCCATAGCGGCACCTGCCTGCATTGATTTTCCCTCGCTTTCGCCAATTTGTTCAATTCTAAGTGCATCAACTGTTATATCTTGCGTTGCTGATGCTATAGCTATTACTAAACCAATACTTATTACTAAAGCTAAGTTCATAGTTGGGTTTATCGTGCTCCAACATACTAAACTTATCAAAATAATAGTTTGCATTGTAACAATCCACGCACGTCTGTGGCCTATTTTCTTTGTAAGAAAGGGAATACGAATTCGGTCGATTATTGGCGCCCATAAGTAATTAAAAGCATAAACTGCAAAAATTAATCCTGCCCAACCTATTGTGCTTCTGCTTAAGCCGTCTTCTTTTAACCAAAGACTTAAACTACTTCCAATTATTACCCAAGGGAATCCACTGATTGCTCCAAGAAGTAATATTTTAATCATTCTTTGATCAAAATAAACTTTGAAAGTTTCAGAAAATGTTTGTTTTTTATAAATTTCCATAATTTAATTTCTCCAAAATGAAGGAAAAAAAAGAACTAGTACTGCAAATAATTCTAGTCTACCTAATAACATACCAAAAGATAGTATCCATTTTGATAGGTCAGGTATATCTTTATAATTACCATTTGGACCAATAATATCTCCAAGTCCTGGACCAACGTTTGAAATTGAACTAGCAGCTCCAGAAATTGATGTGATAAAATCAAGTCCACTTATTGAAAGAAGCATAGCTATTATTAAAAAAATAAATAAAAAAGTAAAGATAAAAATAATAACTGAATTTATAAAATCGTCAGAAATTTTTTGATTATTATACTTTGTTATGATTACACTATTTGGAGAAATGAGTTTTTTGATTTGATTTTTCAAAAATATTAAAAGCATTTGTAATCGAAAAATTTTTATTCCGCATGCTGTAGACCCTGCACACCCACCAATGAACATTAAAAATAAGAAAAAAATCAAAGAAAATTTTCCCCACAAACCAAAATCATCAGTTACATATCCAGTTCCAGATAAAATTGAAATAACATTAAAAGACGATATTCTAACTTTTTCAAATAAATTACTTTCATAATCTATAAATAATAAATAAAAAAACATGACTGTTATTGAAATAGTCAATAAATAAATTAAACCTTTGATTTGAACATCTTGAAAAAAAATTTTTCTGTTTCCTTGTGCAAATTTTAAATATGCTATGAAAGGTATGCTTCCTAAAATAATAAAAATACTTGCAACTATTTCTATATTTGGATTTTGAAAAAAACCAATTGAGTCGTTGTGAGTAGAAAATCCTCCTGTAGCTATAGTAGTCATTGCATGGCTCACACTGTCAAATAATGTCATCCCAAAAATCCAATAAAAGAAACCGCAAAGAAAAGTAAGAGAAATATATATTGAAATTATAGTTGCAGCTACTTCAATAGTTCTAGGTAAAATTTTTTCTGTATTATCAGGGCCCTCCATTTTAAACAATTGCATTCCACCAACTTGTAATAAAGGTAAAATAGTAATTGCCATAACTACGATCCCAACCCCTCCAAGCCATTGCATTATAGCTCTCCATAATAAAATACTTTTTGGGCTACTATCTAAGTTAGAAATAATTGTTGCTCCTGTCGTTGTAATTCCTGACATGCTTTCAAAAAATGCTTCACTGAAACTAAATTCTTGAGTTGAAAGCACAAAAGGCAAACTCCCAAATATTGCCACCATGAACCATGCTAATGAGGAAAATAAAAAAGTTTGTCTTAAATTAAGTTTGAATTCTCTTTCAAGATTACCTAATACAAACAAAGTTCCTATAAAAACTGTTACAATTGATGCAGAGATAAAGCTGTGGCTTTCTTCATTAAAAATTATTTGAAGTGTATAGGGAGCTAACATTGAAGCACCCAAAACAATTAACAGAATTCCTATCAAAAAAAAGACAGTTTTGTTAGTAGCCATCAAAAAAGAGATTATTTATATAGTTCTAAAATTCAACTTAATATCATACATTAAAGTCTGTATTTTGCGTATAAAATTTAATAAACCATTATAATGCTTGATAACAACTTAATTCAATCAACTTCCTCATGGCCATTCGTAGAAGTAAGAAAACTTCTTAAAGATAGAAAAATAATTATAGATAAAAAGAAGAAAATTACCTTCCAAACAGGATACGGTCCTAGTGGGTTACCCCATATTGGCACTTTTGGTGAAGTTGCCAGAACTACTATGATGATAAATGCTCTTAATCATATAAAAAAAATTGATTACGAGCTTATTACTTTTTCTGATGATATGGATGGATTAAGAAAAGTGCCTGAAAACATTCCTAATAATGAAGTCCTGAAAAAAAATATTGGCAAACCATTGACTGCAATACCTGACCCATTTGAAAAATACAAAAGTTTTGGAGAACACAATAATGCAAAGCTGAAAGAGTTTTTAAATAAATTCAATTTTAAATTTAATTTTAAAAGCTCAACAGAAAATTATAAACAGGGAACTTTCAACAACTCACTAATGCGTGTATTAGAAAAATACGACGAAATAATGAATATTATTTTACCTACTCTGAGAGAAGAGAGAAAAAAAACATATTGCCCATTTTTGCCATTATGCCCCAAAACAGGAAAAGTTCTTGAAATACCTTTAGTAAGTATGAAAAAAAAAACTGGAGAGGTTATTTTTGATAATAAAGGTGAAAAGATTGTAACAAACGTCTTGAACGGTAATTGTAAATTACAATGGAAAGTGGATTGGGCGATGCGATGGTTTACTTTTGATGTAGATTTTGAAATGTATGGAAAAGATTTATCTGAAAGTGCTATTTTATCAAATAAAATTTGTAGAGTGCTTGGAAAAAATCCTCCAAATGGATTTGCATATGAGCTTTTTTTAGACGAAAAAGGGGAAAAAATTTCAAAATCAAAAGGTAATGGAATATCAATAGAGGAGTGGCTAAGATATGCTTCTCCTGAAAGTTTAGCATTATATATGTATCCAAATCCAAAAAGAGCTAAAAAATTGTATTCTGAAGTAGTACCAAAAACAGTAGACGAATATCTCTCTTTTATTGAAAAATATCCTACTCAAGAAATGAAAGATAAAATTATGAATCCAGTATGGCATATTCATAACGGTAAACCACCTGAAGAAAAAATTATAATGCCTTTTTCAATGCTGTTAAATCTCGTTGGTTCTAGTAATGCAGATAATAAAGATATTATTTGGAAATTTATAAACAGATTTCATCAAGAAATAAAACCAAAAGACCATAAAATTTTGGATGATTTGACACAATACGCAATTAATTATTTTAAAGATAAAGTTAAACCAAATAAGAAATTTAAAAAACCTAATATTGAAGAAAAAAAAGCTTTAGAAAATTTAATAAAAAAATTGAAAAAAATTGATGAAAATTTAAAACCGGAGGAAATTCAAACTCATGTTTATTCAGTTGGAAAGGAAAATGGATACGAAAAAAACTTAAGAGACTGGTTTAAATTAATTTACGAAGTAGTTTTTGGTGAAGAAAATGGACCAAGAATGGGATTTTTTATAAAATTTTTTGGACTTCAAGAAACAATTAAATTAATAAGTGATAAAATAAAGTGATGTATTCGATTTTAAAACCTTATATTTTTTCTCTAGATCCCGAGACTGCTCATGATTTAGCTATTAAGTCCTTAAAATTAAATATTTTACCCAAAAGTATATTTAGAGTAGAACAAGAAGAGGTTTTAGAAACTAATCTCTTAAATCAAAAAATTCCAAATCCTATTGGTTTAGCAGCTGGTTTTGATAAAAGTGCAGAGGTATACAACTCATTATTCAAACTTGGTTATGGTTTTATAGAGGTTGGAACAGTAACTCCAAATAGACAGCTAGGAAATCCTAAACCGAGAATTTTTAGATTAGAAAAAGATAAAGCATTAATTAATCGACTAGGATTTAATAATCACGGCTCCGAAATAATCTCTAAGAGAATTTCAAATAACCTGCCCAGTGGTTTTCTTGGAATAAATATTGGTCCAAATAAAGACACAACTAAAAAAGAAGAGGATTATTTAATCTGTTTATCCAGACTAGCAGACTATGCAGGTTATTTAACAATCAATATATCCTCACCAAACACAGAGGGCTTAAGAAATTTTCATAATAAAAAGGAATTTGAAAAATTACTCTCAGGCATAAATAAAGTAAAAAAAGATAAGAATATAAAAAAACCAATAGTTGTAAAACTTTCTCCAGATATTGATAATAACGAAATAAGTGAATTAATTGAATTAATTATGAAATATAAAATAACTGGTATAATAGTTTCAAACACAAGCGATAGTAATAGAGAAAATTTATCCGATTTACAAAAAAATGAAAGGGGAGGGTTATCTGGCAAGCCTATAAAAAATTTATCTACAAATCTTATTAAGAAATTTTATAGTGAGACAAAGGGAAAGATTCAAATTATAGGAGTTGGTGGAGTAGACTCCGGTCCCACAGCTTTTGAAAAAATAATTGCAGGAGCTACCGCGGTTCAAATATATACTGGTATGGTTTTTAAAGGTCCGGGAATAGTAAAAAACATAAAAAAGGAACTAATCTCGGTTTTAAAAAAAGAAAATATAAAAAATATAAGTGAGGCGGTTGGAATTAATGCTTGACCCCTACCATTACTAGACTTATATAACTTTAGGAAAAATTATGTCTAAAAGATGCGAATTAACTGGAGTTACACCCTTAAAAGGTCATAACGTTAGTCATGCAAAAAACAAAACTAAAAGAAGATTTTTGCCAAATTTAAAAAAGATTACTTTCAGAAGCGATATTTTAAAAAAAGACATAAAATTAAATGTTGCTAATGCTGCACTAAGAACAGTTGATTTTAAAGGCGGATTGGATAAATTTCTTCTATCTGCAAACAAGTCCAAATTGTCAAAAAAAGTAAAAAAAATAAAAGCATCGATTTCTGCTAAATCATAAAATGAACTTATATTACAAACTATCAATTTTGATGGGATTTGTAGTTGTAATCTCTAATTATTTAGTTCAATTTCCTATAAATTATTTCAATTTAAGCGAGATCTTAACCTACGGAGCTTTTACTTATCCAGTAACATTTTTAATTACTGACCTAGCTAACAGAGCATATGGAAAAATTGTTGCTAGAAAAGTAGTTTATGTGGGTTTTTTTATTGGAATATTTCTCACGATAATAGTTTCAACAAATTTTTCAGATATTATTTCAATAAGAATTGCAATAGGTTCTGGATTAGCTTTTTTTATAGCTCAAAACTTAGATGTTCAAATTTTTGATAAATTGAGAAAAAAAAATTGGTATATAGCACCTCTTTACTCTTCTATCATCGGGTCAACTACTGACACATTCTTATTTTTTTCAATTGCGTTTTTTGCAACCGGTGTTCCATGGATAACTTTGGCACTTGGGGATTTAATTGTAAAATTATTTATCGCTTTGGTAATGCTTGTACCTTTTAGACTACTATTAAGTAAAGTAAAAGACTATTCAGAACAATCAGTTTCTAAAATTTAATGAATAGTCTTTTTTTTATTTTCAACGAATAAATCAGTTAATTGATTTATCATTACATCACCTAGATCTTGAACATCGGTAATTTTTACAGCTCTTTTATAGTATCTTGTTACATCATGACCTATACCGATGGCTAGCAGTTCCATTCCAGACTTATTCTCAATCCATTTAACCGTTTTCTTTAAATTCGTTTCCAAATAATCACTTGAATTAGTAGATAATGTAGAGTCATCAACAGGAGCTCCATCTGATATAACCATTAAAATTTTTCTTTCCTCTTTTCTTTTACTCATTTTATTGAAAGCCCATTTTAACGCTTCTCCATCAATGTTTTCTTTCAGTAAACCTTCTTTTAACATCAGCCCCATATTATTTTTTGCCAATCTCCATTGAGTATCAGCGGACTTGTAAATTATATGCCTTAAGTCATTTAATCTCCCAGGCAAAACAGGTTTTTCGTTTTTCATCCATTTTTCTCTGGATGAGCCACCTTTCCAATGTTTTGTAGTAAATCCAAGGATTTCTACTTTTACAGAACATCTTTCTAAAGTTCTCGATAGAATGTCAGCACAAATCGCAGCTACTGAAATGGGCTTACCTCTCATAGACCCAGAATTATCTATAAGTATAGTTACTAATGTATCTTTAAATTCTATATCTTTTTCCTTTTTGAATGATAAAGAATTGAATGGATCAATAATTACTCTAGTTAATTTTGATGTATCTAGCAATCCTTCTTCTAAATCAAAATTCCAAGATCTATTTTGTTTTGCAAGCAATTTTCTTTGTAATTTATTAGCTAACTTAGAGATAAAATTTTTTAATTGTAATAATTGTTGGTCCAAATTTTTTCTAAGTCTTGAAAGTTCTTCAGGAGTTTCAAGTTCTTCTGCTTTAATAATTTCATCAAATTCCTCTGTATAAGTCTTGTAACTCAAATCTCCAAATTTTGAATTATTTCTTTTTTTTAAGTCTGGTCTTGAGCTATCTTCTATCTCAAGTTCTTCATCCGGTTTATCCGAGTCTTTTGCCTGATTTTCTAAATCTGGTAGCCCAGAATCAATTGACATTTCCTCTTGTTTGGCCTCTTTCTCTTTAGCACTTTGATCTTCATTTTGAGGCTTTGACTGTTTTTCATCTTTATCATTTCTATCATCTTTTTTTTCTTCCTCTTCCGTATTTGGGTCATCAAGGTTCATATTTGAAATTATTTCAGAAATAGAGGAGTTAAACTTTTCTTGATCTAGTGCTAAATCTTTAAGTTCATTTATCTTACCACCTAATTTACTTTTTAAATCTTTTTTAAAAGATTTAAACTTTTTATCTGTTTTGGTATTATTAATGAAATCTAAAAAATTGACACGTAAAAAATTTTCAAATGACTCAACTATCCTATCTTCACTATTTTTAAGGTCAAGACCATCAACTCTTTTTTCATAAAATTTTTCAATATTACTTTTAATTCCTTTAAAATAGCTTGTACCTATTTTTTCACATCTTATTTTTTCTGAAATCTCATAGAGTTTTTTTGATATTCTACCGTCTGGTTCATTTTTTTTTAGTATTTTATTATTAGAAAATCTAAATATTAAAGATTTTGAGTCAGCTACTGCTCTCACTTTCTCAAAATTTGAGCGATTATTGTATTCCAAATCTGGTAATTTGATTAAATTTTTGTTTGATTTTGAAATTTCATTACCAAAAGCAATTTCAATTTTTTGTGAATTTGATATACTTCTTACTGTAGAACTAATTGCGGCCTTAAAGTCTTCTAATTTTTCTTTTTTATTTTCCACTTAAACTGTTACATTTATAGAAGACTCAGGCAAATCCTCACCAAAGCATCTTTGATAATATTCTGAGATTATTTTTTTTTCCAATTCATCACATTTGTTTAAAAATGTGATCCTAAAAGCATATCCTTTGTCTTTAAAAATATTTGTATTTTCTGCCCAGTGTAAAACAGTTCTTGGACTCATTACCGTTGAAATATCACCGTTAATAAAACCTTTTCTTGTTAAGTCTGCTACTTTAATCATGTTAGATAAAACCTCTTTGCCATCTTTATTATTAAAATTTTTGTTTTTTGCTAATATTATCTCTAATTCTTTATCAAACGGAAGATAATTCAAGGTAGAAACAATGTTCCATCTATCCATCTGTCCTTGATTTATCTGTTGCGTCCCATGATAAAGGCCAGTTGTATCTCCGAGGCCCACAGTATTTGTTGTTGCAAAAATTCTAAAAAAATCATGTTGTTCCAAAACTTTATTTTTATCTAGTAAAGTAAAATTTCCATCACTTTCTAATATTCTTTGAATTACAAACATCACATCCGGACGACCTGCATCGTATTCATCAAATACTAATGCAACTGGGTTTTGTATTGACCATGGAAGTATCCCTTCTTTGAATTCAGTAATTTGTTTTCCATCCTTTAATACAATCGCGTCCTTACCAATTAAGTCTAATCTACTAATATGGCTATCAAGATTAACTCTTACGCAGGGCCAATTGAGTCTAGCTGCAATTTGCTCAATATGTGTGGATTTTCCAGTTCCATGATAACCTTGTATCAAAACTCTTTTGTTGAAAGAGAAGCCAGCTAATATTGCAAGAGTTGTATCCTTATCAAACTTATAGTCTGAGTCAATTTTAGGAACATACTCATTCTTTTTCGAGAAAGCACCAACTTCCATATCACTGTCAAAACCAAAAGTTTGTTTCACAGAAAGTTTAATGTCAGGTTTTTGTAAAAATTGTTCAGAGTTCATTTCTTTCCTAATGTTTTTTTTAGTTGGCTATAAGCTAAAGTTATTTTTTTTAACTTATCTTCATATTTTTTGCTGCCTTGGTTTTTATCAGGATGATATTTTTTTACAAGTTCTTTAAATTTTAAGTGGATTTGTTCCCATTTTGTCTCATCGTTTAACTCCATTACTTGCAGAGCATCTTTATCGGTTTGAGACATTTTTGCTTTTTTAAATTCTTTAAAGCTAGAGGTTTTAAAAATATTTAATTTATCTTCTAAGGCATTATTCCATAAAATATTAAAAAAATTTTCTGAAGATCCAAATTTTTTTGTTGATTTATGCCAAGTTAAATCTGACTTTATAAAATATTCTATTTCTTGATCATTCATATTTTCAAAATAATTCCAATTTTTATTAAATATTTTTATATGGTTTAAGCAAAGAAGCCTGTATCTTTTACTATTATCCCTCTCAAGTGGCGCTTTATATACCCCTTGTTCTTTACAATTTTCCCAATCACATATAATTTTCATATATTCAATCTATATAATAAATTGTTACTAATGAAAAATTATTTTGAAGAATTAGAAAAAAAATTAAAAGAAAATATAAATTTCGAAGAAATAATTTTTGTTGACAACAGTCATTTGCATACTCACCACAAATCTTTTATTCCTGGAAAGTTACATTTACATTTAAAAATAAAATCCAAATTTTTGAAATCACTTTCTTATATTGATAGCCAAAGAATGATAATGAAAGTCTTAAAAGAAGACTTAAAAACTAAAATTCATGCTTTAGAAATTACTATTGATAAGTAATTTAGATAATTTTTTTAATTCGTTTAATGAAATTTTATTTTTATTAGGTTGTGAAGTTTTTCCAATATCTTTTAGTAAAATAAAATTTATCTTTTCATCATTATTTTTTTTATCATTTTTAAGAAATGGGATAAGTGCATTAATTGAACTTTTTGAGTTAAATTTTTTATATGTAAATGACAAATTATTTTGATCATAAATTTTTTTTATATCTTTAACAGTTTGGTGATTACAAATTTTTTTTAAATATGACAACCTACTTTCTAAAATCATGCCGGATAGAACTGCTTCTCCATGAGAAATTTTCTTAGAATATTTATTTTTAATTTCCATAGCATGTGCAAAAGTATGGCCAAAATTTAATATCATACGAAGATTATTTTCATTAACATCCTTATTTACGAAAAAAATTTTTATAAGACAACTTTTTTTAATTGCATAATTTAAATACTTAGAATTTTTAAGAAAAATATTTCTCGAGTAAGTTTTGAGCCAATTAAAAAATTGTTTATCTTTTATTATTGCATGTTTTAATATTTCAGCATATCCGCAGATCATCTCTTTTTTTGATAAAGTATCTAAAAATGCAGTATCACTTAAAACTAATTTAGGTTGAAAAAATGAACCAATGAGATTTTTACCATATTTTGAATTTACCCCGGTTTTTCCACCTATAGATGCATCCACCTGTGAAAGAAGAGTAGTAGGAATGTTTATAAAATTAATTCCTCTTTTGTAGGTGCTTGCAACAAATCCTATTACATCCCCAGTTATTCCACCTCCAACACCGATTATTAAATCAGATCTATTAAAGTTATTAGAAAGCAATTTTTCTAAAAAAAATGTTACAGTCCTCATCGACTTAGACTTTTCATTTGCAGAAAAGTTAAGAAAAACTAGATCAAACTTTTTTAATTTTCTCTTTAAATTATTTTTAAGTCTATTTGGGACATTTTTATCGATTATTAAAGCAATTTTTTTAGTTTTTGGACACAAAGATTTAATTTTTTTTGGCAATAGTCCAAGAATATTTTTTCCAATTATTATTGAGTAATTTTGTGCAAATCCTTTAAATTTTATTTTTTGAAGTTTCATATAATTTTAATATTTTGTTTATTATTTCATCAGCCTTTAAATATTCACACTTAATTTTAAAGTTGGCTTCATTATAGGTACTCTTTCTTTCTAAGTAAATTTTTTTGACTGTTTCACTTAAATTTTTCTTCATTAGAAGAGGTCTTTTTTTTGATTTCTCTAACCTTTTAATTAACAAAGAAGTATTTATATCTAGCCAAAAGCTAATAGATGATTTTCTAACTGCACGTCGAATAGATCTGTTTAAAAATGCACCTCCACCAAGAGAAATAACAGATTGACGTTTTTTAAGTTCAATTAAAGTTATTTTACTTTCTAAAGATCGGAAATAGTTTTCACTTTTATTTTTAAAAATTACATCGATTGAACTTCCTTCCTTTTTTTCAATTACTTTATCTACATCAATGAAGTTGAACGACAGTTTATTGGCCAAACTTTTTCCTATTGTTGATTTACCAACACCCATCATACCGGTTAAAACTAGGTTTTTGCTCAATTTAACGCTCTTTTTTGAATTTGATTTTTCATAATAATGTCTTATTTATTGAGTTTAAATTAATTCAAAAAGTATGCAACTTAAATACAACAGGCAATCTAGTCTAGGCAGTTCGCTAATAAAAATTTTAGTTAAATTACTTATTGCAATAGTTTTTTTCATTTTGGCAATATTTTTAATTGAAAAAGTAAATTTTCCTAGCCCAGAAAAAAAATTTAATATTGACGTCACTAATGAAATTAAAAAGCTTTAAATATTTTTTTGGCTTCTTAATAATATTTTCACTAAATCAATTAAAAAGTGAAGATAAAATAGATATATGGAAAAATAATACGAATAAAAAGCAAACCGAAATTCAAACAAATAACGAAAGTAAAACAGATGAAAATTCTAACTCTATTATTAAGTCTTTAAACAAAAATGACAATATCAAAATTGAAGGTGAACCAATAAATTTAAATGAGGAAGAAAAAATATTTGGGTTATATGACCCAGCAGATAATAACTTCGATTTAAATATGTGGTCTTCGACATCAGCAGAAGACGTTAGAGCAAGCATTAAAAGGCTAAAAAAAATAAAATTATCAAAAACTTCTAATGACATATTTCAAAATGTACTTTTATCTTATTCTTTTCCGCCTAAAGGAATGAATGAAAAAGAATTTACAAGTTTAAAAATAAATTGGCTAATTGAAAACAACCGCTCTGATTTAATAGAGGATTTTTTAAAACAAAATGAAAAATTTGAAAATAAAAGCAAAGCTGTTCAATTTCTAGTAGATGAAAATATTGCACAGGCTAATATAAAAGAGGGTTGTAATAAAATAAAATTTATTGGAAGTAGCATTAAAGACCCCTATCTAGAAAAATTTAAAATTTATTGTTTGGTATTAAATAATAGAAATACCCAAGCTCAATTATTATTAGATCTATTGAGAGAACAAAAAAAATCAGACAACTTCTTTGATGACAAAATTAATTTTCTTTTAGGTATATCTGATAAAACTTCCAAAAAAATTAATGAAAAAAATCTACTAAACTTTTATTTATCAAGTATAACAATTAAAGATTTCAAATACATACCAACGAACAAAACTAAAAAAGAAATTTGGAAATACCTTAATGCTGCAAACCTAATTACGATAGAAAATACTAATGATAAAGAAAAAATTAAAGATCTAGAAATAGCCGCTAATAAAGGTCAGATTGATGAGAAAATTATTTTTGATATATACAAACAAATAGAGTTTGACTTAAATACCTTAGTCAATGCTCGTAACTTGTATAAAAATTTTGAGCCTAGCGATGCTCGATCATTAATTTATCAAAAATATTTATTAGTGGAAAATTATGACAGTAAAGTTGAATATCTTCTTTTATTAGAAGAATTATTTAAGAAAGACAAGTTGATAAAGATTTATTCAAAATTTTTAAGTGATAGATTGAAAGAAATTGGTTTAGAAAATATATCAGAAAGATATCAAGAAATAGCCTCAACTAAAATTCTTACAAATGAGGAGATTAATTTAGGCAAAGTAAAGTATAACGATAAAATTTTGCACCAGTCTAAAATATTAAAATTTTATGTAGATCAAGGCATTAACGAGAAAAAAGTACAAAAAGATTTAGATAAAATATTAAAAAAAATTAATAGAGATAAAAAATATTTTCTTTCTGCAAAAGATTTAGCATTAATTGACTCTTTGATTAAAGATGGCTTTAAAATCCCTAATTATATTAATTATGATGAATTAACCTCAAAGTATGATGTACCTGAGAATCTTGTGCAACTTATTAAGAATAAACAAAATGCATTTGTGACTCTTAAAATAGTTGAAATAATTGGAGAGGATGAGCCTCATGAACTGGATCCTGAAACAATATATTTTATTACTAATCTTTTAAATGAAATGAATTTGATAAAGATTAGAAATAAAGTTTTAATATCTGCTTTACCCCAAAGAGCATAAGTTTAATATAATAACAAATGTCCAAAAGAAAAATTATAATTGAACCCGATCCTATTTTAAGAGAAAAAAGTTCACCTCTGGAAAAAGTCGATAACGAATTAAGAAAGCTTATGGATGATATGTTAGAAACTATGTACTCCGCACCAGGTATTGGTTTGGCTGCAGTTCAAGTAGGAATTTTAAAGCG
>MDTA01061355.1_pt1 | contig 25978 bp, 32 predicted proteins | sample 811151 | NCBI WGS metagenome assembly MDTA01 (sample SAMN05326648, study PRJNA326480) | marine metagenome | isolation source: seawater | place: Indian Ocean: South | collected 2010 | reverse complement strand
CGCCGCTCATACCGCGCTCCTATGATCCTCTATAGAACTTCTAATGAGTATTCACAGGTTCAAGCTGCAGCGTAAGGCGACGTTCACCGAACGCTTACTTTTAGCCTCCTTCATCGTGTAGAAGATTTCCCGCGCAAGCAGCTCGTCTCTGAGCTTGGAGTTGAAGCTCTCGCAATAGCCGTTCTCCCATGGAGAACCCGGTTCGATGTAAAGCGTCTTGACGCCGAGCCTCGTCAGCCAACCGCGCAACGCCTTCTCGATGAACTCGGGGCCGTTGTCCGAACGGATGTGATCCGGCGGCCCGTGCGAGAGGAAGAGGTCGGCGAGAACTTCGAGAACGATCCTCGCGTTTAGCCTTCGCTCGACACGGATCGCCAGGCATTCCCGCGTAAACTCATCGATGACGCACAGCATGCGGAACGGCTTGCCGTCATGGGTTCGGTCCATCACGAAGTCGTAACTCCATACATGGTTTGGATGTTGCGGCCTCAAGCGCACGCAAGAGCCGTCGTTCAGCCATAAACGCCCCCGTTTCGGCTGTTTCTGGGGAACTTTCAGCCCTTCGCGCCGCCAGATCCGATAGACCCGCTTCTCGTTCACATGCCAGCCGTCTCGGCGGAGCAAGGCGGTGATGCGACGATAGCCATAGCGGCCGAACTGTTCGGCGAGCGCGATGATCGCTTTGGTCAGCGCTTTCTCTCCCCGCCGGCCGCGCGGCTTTTTACGTTGGGTCGACCGGTGCTGACCGAGCGTCTCGCAGGCCCGGCGTTCCGATACGCCAAGCCCTTCAACGACCCGGTCAACACACGCCCGGCGGCGCGAAGGGCTCAGAAGTTTCCCTTGGCGGCCTCGGCGAGGATCAGCTTGTCGAGCGTCAGATCGGAGACCGCCTTGCGAAGGCGCATGTTCTCCTTCTCAAGCTCTTTCAGTCGTCGCGCCTGATCGACGCCCATGCCGCCATATTCGCGGCGCCAGCGGTAGTAGGTTTGCTCTGTAACGCCGATGGCGCGCACTGCCTGGCCTGTCGTCTCGCCCCGGCTCAAACGAACCTCAACCTCACGCAGCTTCGCAATAATCTCTTCCGGCTTGGCTCTTTTCGCCATGTCTCTGCTCCTGTTTCAAAGCCGAGACTAACAGATTCATCGGACCACTTTCCCGGCGGCAGACCAGGACTTTGCCGGTCACAGGCCCTAACTATGATTTGTACGGCGGCCACTGTCTTCGGGCTAGGTCGAATCCCAAAATCTAGCGACTGCCTCGCCCTCATTTTTAGTGGTGCTGATCTTCGACCCCGTGGGGGGTTATTCGCGGAAAAAGAGAGACAAGCAAAGTCTTATGTGCTCATCGAGCAGCTCGGGGTCTCGCGGTGATTTCCCTAAAATTTGACCGACTTCTGATTCCAACATGAAGAATCGTGTAACGGCCCCGATAAAGATATATTGCAGGTGATATGGATCGCCCTGAACGTATTTTTTTTGGCTCTGCGCCATGCGAACAAGTGCAGCACGGTCGTTAAATGTCTGCCGCAAATATTTCTCAACCAGCCAATCCAACTGTGGGCTCGATGAGCTGGCTACGTGCGACATGATTTTGTGAAAATTCAACTTTCTAGCAGAGAATCGGATGAAATCCTCATCAATAAGGCGAAGCGTTGTTGCGGCTTCTACGCCGCGCAGACCGTGAAGCCGGCTTTCCTGCTGCTTTGTATATTCGCTCAACATGCGTGATACGGTAGCTTGCCAGAGTCCTTCCTTGTTGCCGAAGTGGTAAGTGATCAACGTATGTTGTAAGTCGGCGCGTTTTGCAATGGTCCTTACGGATGCTCCGTTGAATCCCATTTGAGCAAATTCAGCCTCTGCCGCCGCGATAATTTTTCGCTTTGTCTCGATTGTACGGCTTTGGACGTTCCGTTTGCGCTTTTCTTTTTCATGATTGCCGCTCGGAAGTTGAGGTTTCACAGAACTATTTCCATTTTTAATTCGCAATTTCAGCCATTGGGTGAACCGCGGTTCTGACGCTGTAAAAAGTTAGGCCTGTCCGCAATTGATCGCCATCCGCTTTTTCATTCACTTCTAGCGAAGCGATATGGGATTTTTGAACCGACAGCGTACAGCCGTAGACTTTACATAGCGCATTTTTTTTGAAGGGAAAAAAGCCTTGACATAATACTCCAAGCGGACTATTTTTAAAAAAAAAATTGAACAAAACAAAACCTTAATACCGCTCTGGTGCCCGTTCGACGCTGGTTTCGCTCAATCTGGCGAAGCTGGTTTTTGGAAAAAAGCTCCGCTGCTGCGATCAAAATCCGAGGTGAAGGCCAATGTTGAGTGAGGCGCACAAAGAATTCCTGACACAGGTCAACCCCGACGCGCCGATAGGATCGTTAATGCGTCATCTTTGGCTGTCGGCTCTACTTGAGAAAGGATTGCCGGGAGCGGCGCTCTGGATTGCTCCGTGTTTAAGAGAGGCGGTCTGATTTGGACTTGCATGAAAACGGACGAACTGTCGCTGCTGCAGTTTGCAAACCTCAGTAGAGGCGCGGCCTGAAATGCGAAGCCTCTCGCCGAATGCGTGCTGCGCTCAGTTTGCGCAATTTTACCGTCAGAAAAAACAGTATACTGACTGTATTGTGAACACGTCAAGGTTTGGGGTGGTTTCGGTAATGAAGTGCTGTGATCTCCTAAGTTAAAAGCGAGAAAAATGTGAGCGGTTTGAAATGAGAAGTGGCCATTCTGGTTGATGACTGAATTGAGAGTTTCAATAAACATGGTTTGCCGCCGCCTCGTTGCGCGTGTGAGAATCGCGGCTGCGCATTGGCGCCACCGCGCTTTTTCACAACGTCACGGACGTGGCGTACGATATGGAAATTCCTATGCTCTCAGATAAAAATGGTGTTTCAGCGGCGTCGGTTATTGAATCGTGCAAGACTGCTTGGGCGTTGCCAGCATCGATTCGACCATTGTCGTTAGAAATGAAAGTGTGGGGCCCTGCTCTGCCGGTTAGATGTCCTGGTGGCGATAATCTATGGATTCATGTTGCGCTTCAGAAGGTCGCGCCGGGGGAGGTATTGGTTGTTGATGTTGGTGATGCGCCCGAGTTTGGGTATTGGGGAGAGATCTTGGCGACGTCTGCTCTTGCGAAAGGGGCTGGAGGAATAATTATCAACGGTGGCGTTCGTGATATTGCTCAATTGAAAAAGTTGAACCTGCCGACATTCTCAACCTGTATTTGCATTCGGGGCACAGCGAAGGATCCGTACGGCGATGGAGCTGTCGGCCAACCCACGCGAATTGGCAGTGGAATTGTGCGCCGTGGCGATCTCGTAGTCGGCGACGCTGATGGGGTAGTCGTTGTTCCGTCGGCGACGGCGAGTGAAGCCGTGGAAACGGCCAAGTGCCGAGAAAAGAATGAGGCGGTCATATTTGAGCGTGTGCGCGCCGGCGAAACGACGCTCGATATCTTCAACCTAAAATCGCCAGAGGAATGACCATGATTATAGATATTCACGCCCATTTGGTGGCCCCTTCATCGCTCTACGCTCACAAGGTGTATATGGTTGCTGCGGCTGGCCAATTTGGCGATCCGTACAGGGCAAAGTTGTCTGCGTCTGATCTGGAAAAAGCGGCGTTATCCAACGTACAAGTCATGGATGCTGTCGGGACGGACGTGCAATTTCTGTCGCCACGCCCGTTCTTGATGATGAATGGGTCCGCGCGCTGGGAAGATATCAAAAGCTGGACGTATGATCAGAACGACACAATCGCAAGCACAATCAAATTGTTTCCAGGTAGGTTTCGGGGTGTTGCGGCTCTTCCACAACAAGCTGGTCGAGGCGTTGAGTCGCTTTTTGATGAAATCAAAAGAGTGGTGGAAGAGCTAGGATTTATTGGTGTGTTGATTAATCCGGACCCATCAGAAGGTATGGGCACCTCGCCGCCTCTGGGAGATCCATATTGGTATCCCTTATACGAAAGGTTGTGCGAACTTGATCTTCCTGCGCATATTCATAGCGGTAATTGCTGCAATGGGCGCGAAACCTATGACGAACATTTTATCGCGGAAGAAAGCTTAGCAATTACCTCAATATATAAAGCGAACGTCTACGAACGGTTTCCGGAACTGAAGTTGATTATAAGCCACGGCGGCGGCGCTATTCCATATCAAGTGGGGCGTTGGCGATCTCATCGGGAAATGGCGAGGGCTGCGGGTCATGTGAAACGGGACGCTGCAACCTTTGATGAAATACTGAAGAAATTTTGGTTTGACACAGTGATCCACAATCCGAAGTCGCTAGAACTCCTTTTCGATGTGGTGGGTACTGATCGGTGTTGTTTTGGTACCGAGCGTCCCGGGAGCGGCGGTGGAGTCGATCCAACCACAGGACGCCCGTACGATGATCTTAAACCCGTCATAGAAAACCTTTCAAGCCTGAATGAGTCGGACCTCAATGCAATATTTGAAGTAAACGCAAGGCGGTTGTTTAGCCGTTTTGAGGGATAATCAAGCATGTCCAAGATTGTCTTTGGGGCAGGCGTGTCGCATTCGCCGCTCCTAACATTGAAGCCGGAGGACTGGCTGGAACGAAGTAGGGCGGACATTCACAATAGCGAGTTGAATTTGTCGGATGGCCGGCGGTTGAGCTACGAGCGGTTACGCGCAGAAATTGGAGACCGCTATGAAGAACACTGCACCGTTGAGAACTTTAGAAGGCAAGGAGCTAATTGCCAGAATGCTCTTGATCGGATTGCTAGGGATTTAGAGGCCGCCGCTCCAGATGTTGTTATCATTATCGGGGACGATCAAAGAGAACTATTTGGCGCTGATAATCAGCCAGCCGTAGCTATTTACTACGGGGAAGACATCGTGATGACCGACAAAATGACTCGGGGAAACACGTCTGAATGGATTCAGACTATGGCTCGGGGCTATCTTATGGACGAAATGCATGTCTGGCCCGGTGCGCCGAGCTTTGGCTTGGAGTTAGTGTCAAAATTAGTCGATCAAGGAGTTGACGCCACAGTAATGACCAACGTAGCGAATCCATCACAAGCTGGCTTCGGACACGCGTTCGGATTCGTAATTAAGCGTTTATTCAATCGCCATAGCTATCCGGTTTTACCCTTCTTGCTGAATACATACTACCCACCAAACATCCCGACTGCTGAACGGGCATATAATTTGGGAAGGGCGCTTCATAAGGCTGTTGATGAGTGTGTCGGAGACTATAGAGTCGCGGTGATCGCTTCGGGCGGGCTCAGCCATTTTGTTGTAGATGAGGAACTGGACCGCTCTTTTCTTCACTGGCTGAAGACCAAGAAAAGCGACGCTTTGCAGAGAATTCCTCGTTGTGCTCTCAATTCTGGATCGTCTGAAATATTAAATTGGATTCTTGCTGCAGGCGCATTGAAAGCACTTTCCATGTCCTGGTTCCAATATGAACCCATCTATCGAACCGCCGCCGGTACCGGGATCGGCGCTGCATTCGCTGTATGGGCGATGGAAACATGATAACACGTGAGGCGCATAGGCAAGGACGTTGCAGCGTTAATGTAGATGGATTTAGCCATGGAGATCAGCCAATTCCCGCGGCCTGTCGGGTTGGTCCGCTGATTGTCAGCGGAGGCATTTATGGTTTGGACCCGAAAACCGGAAAAATTCCAGAGGACTTACGCGAACAAGTTCGCCTTATGTTTGACAATCTCAGTCGTATCGTACGCGCGGCAGGGGGGGCATTGAATGATATCGCCAAGGTAACTGTTTATGTGCGCGATACGAGCGCCCGCAACATCATCAATCAAAAGTGGGTCGAGATATTTCCCGACGAAGCGTCGCGTCCGGCTAGGCATATGCAGGTTAACCTGAATCTCCCCCCGCAACTTTCCATACAGTGCGATTTCATTGCTTATACTCCGTAAGCGCAAAGTCTAGTGGAGTACAATATAAGTGGCCGATTTGAACATTATTGACGCGCAAGGCAGATGACATGTGCGAAGTGAATAATCTATTGAGAGCCCTGAAGAAATTCGACACCAGCATCGTATCTGACGCTCTGGACAAGTTGGGCATGAAAGGTGCCGTGGCGGGTTTGCTCCAGTTGACTGTGCGCCGCCGGATAGCAGGACGCGTCGTTACCGTTAAATTGCGGCCGCCGTTGGCGGACGAGGCGCCGACCCGTCATTTGGGTACAGGTGCGGTTGTCGCTGCGTCGGCCAACGACATTATAGTTGTCGAACACGGTGGACGAATGGATTGCGCAGGATGGGGTGGCTTGTTGGCGCGTGGGGCCGCGCGTAAAAACATGGGCGGCATTATCGTTGACGGTGCGGTTCGTGATGTTGATGAATGCGCGGCGTTAGGCATGCCGGTTTTTGCGCGTGGTGCAACTCCGATGACCGCTCGCGGACGCGCAATAGAGCACAGTTTCAATGAACCTATTTGTATCGCCGGATTGAGCGTTTTTCCGGGCGACTTGGTGTTGGCCGATGGAACCGGCGTCGTATTTTTGCCGGTAGTGGAGGCGGCGCGCATTCTTGAAGTCGCAAACCAACTTTTCAATCGTGAGGAGGCGCTTGGCCGGGAAATAGACAGTGGTCGTCCTCTCGATGCCGTTATGAACGCCAAGTACGAAGATATGCTGAAAAGAGAGGTGGACTCATGACGCAGGAAATAGCCGAACGGCTTCTGTCCTTTGGCGTATCGACAATTTCCGATGCGCTTGACAGTCTGGAGATCGAGGGGCAGGCGATCGGAATTCTACCATTTGCGCACAATGTATCGTTCGCCGGAACGGCGTTTACGGTCAGGATGGCGCCTGTTGGGCTAACTGGCGGATCTGTCGGAGATTACATAGATGACGTTCCACCAGGCCACGTGGTTGTTATCGACAATAATGGCCGCATGGATTCCACGGTGTGGGGCGATATTCTGACGCTCACGGCTCATCAAAATAAAATTTCGGCAACAGTCATCGATGGCGTTGCTCGCGACATATCTGAAAGCCTCATTTTGTCGTATCCAATTTTTGCACGTGGTCATACGATGCGGACAGGCAAGGATCGCGTCACGGCGCAAGCATACAACGAGCCGGTCCAGATCGCCGGTATTCGGGTTGAAGCAGGGGATTGGATTGTCGGAGACGCCGATGGCGTTGTCGTCCTTCCGAAGGAGAAGCTGATTGAAATATGCACTTCAGCGGCCGCAATAAAGAGGGCTGAGGACGAGATTCGAAACGCTGTACGCAATGGAGCCCGATTAGATGAGGCGCGAAAGCTTGGAAAATATCATTCGCTTCAATCCAAATCTGCCAAATGATCACGTTCCTGCAATTACGGCGTTTGTAGTGGGAAGTTGCTTTGGGTCCCAAGAAGATCTCGTTGCATGTTTTGTTAGGAGATTCTGTCGATTGGACGTTTTTTCCCACGCAAATGGCATCGTCTATGCATCACAGAGTCTCATCACTTAAGAGTCTGGTTCGGCTCTACTTTGGCCACCGCACGAAGCGTTTCGATAAATTTTTCTACAGAGGGCGATGGCTCGATATCGGCTCGTCTAGTGATGCCAATCGGCGTAAATGTTGATTTTAATGGTACCGGGAGAATTCTTATCCTATCATAAAGTATTTGCGCCCGCGTTGTCTGCCAAGGGACAATTCCAATATACTCCGCCGACAAAATCAATTCCAAATTGTTCAAAATCGACAACGATTCGACAAAATATCCAGGTGGTTCCAAACCCTCATTTCGAAAAGCATCATCAAGTTGCCGCCGCAATGTCGTATCCTTGTCCGGAAAAATCCACTTTTCCCGTACCAGATCCTTCAACGTGACAGCCTCTAATTTAGCTAGGGGATGATTGGGCGCACAAATGGCGCACGCGATTTCATCCATAAGCGGCTCTTGAATGATGTTATCTTGGCGACGTATCTGCGTAAGCCGACCGACAACAATGTCTAGCTCACCTTTTATTAGGAGCGGCAGCAAAATATCATGAGAATTCGCATATACTTTTACACGGATTCTCGGATGAGCGCTTTGAAGCTTCGAGATTGCGTGAGGCAACAAATTCGCGGACGCGGCGAACAGCGTTCCAACGCTGACCTGCCCGACCCATCCGTCCTTTAGGTTGCTGAGATCAATTAAGGCCTTATCGACCTGAGACAAAATAACCCGCGCATGAGCAAGCAAAATTGCTCCGTACTCTGTTGGCATCATGCCTCTGTTCGTACGCTCAAATAAGCTGGCCTCAAGCAACTTCTCCGCCTCCTGCAAAGATTTTGTTACTGCGGGCTGCGATAAATTTATCCTGTTGCCAGCGCGAACAGAATTACCCTCTTCAGCGATGGCGACGATAAGCCGAAGGTGCCGAAGCGAAAGTCTTCTCGACATAGCATCAATGGAAGGTTGATTGATTTTCGTCATCGAATAGAGCTGGCTGAAAATGCGCGAAAGGGTTTTCCTCGAAGAGAATGAAATATTGTAGCTTAATCGTCACGACGAAGGAAAGCAAGCCAGGCATAACGACCCGCTCCATTTGAACACTCCCACTCCACGGCCGTACAATGGTCGCAATGAAGCGCCCCCGACTGTCCGTCATCAAAAGACATGAGACCGTTTAGTGTTGAACTTGACCCGGTTTCTGGACCAGTTGGCGTGAGAAAATCCCGCCTGTGATCTCAGGGTGGGCTGCATTGCCGCGATTCCGACATCAACGCCGCCGGGACCTTGTAGCCGATTGAGCTGTGCGGCCGACAGTTGTTTGTCAATTGCGGCGTAAAAACGTACTAGTTTGGCGCCGCAAAGCTGTACCACTGAGACTGGCGTGATGCGCGCTGAACTGTGGAAAAGCGTGCTGACCGCTCCACGAGTCAAAGCGCGCCTTTTCAACAGTTCAGCCCATCGGCCAGGCGAAAGATTTTCAGTATTCTTATGACGCCGGTTTTTCGGCGCGGCGCTTTTTCGCTTCCGAGAGCCGGTAACTTTCGCCGTTCATTTTCAGGATATGAACGTGATGAGTGAGCCGGTCGAAGAGCGCGCCGGTGATGCGCCGCTCCACAAGCCGTTGCTCGCGGTCGATCAGCTCCAGCTCGGCGAGGCGCAGAAGGTAACGCACATGATCCTCGCCGCGTTTGGCGGCGAGTTCGGCCTGCTTTTCGAACTCGCGCTTGAAGCTCGGCAAGCGGAGGGTTTTGAGATAATGGCCGAGCAGCATCTCTGGCGGTTTCGGTTCCGCTGCCGAGGACGGCGCCATTGACGGCGTTTCCACGATCGAGGACGTCTCGCTCATGCCGCCCCCCGCTGATTGACCAGCGCCATGTAGGACCGCGCTTTCGTCGTCGCCACATTCGCCCTGGGCAGATAGGGGTAGACGTCGAGATTGAGCCGCGCCGGCCGCCGCTCGACCGCGCATAGCGTCAATTGCTTGACGGCGTCATAGGAGATCGCCATTAGCCGCAGGGCGTGCGTGTGCCCCGTTCCACCTGGTCAATGCGGAAGGTCTCCAGGAGCCGCAGCACCTGGATATATTCGCGCTTGCCGTTCCGGCCCATCCGCGCCTCGGCGAGCCGCCGGAACTCCGCGAACGCCTCCGGCAGATCCCAGCCCTTCAAAGGCGCCGCCTGATCGAGCGCATTCGGCTTCTTTTCTAGCAGCGCCAGGTAATGCAGCGGGTCAAACACGACGTCGTTTCGCTCATAGGGCCGCTCATGACAGGCGATCACATCGGTTCCGACCGAGATGACGACCTTGTCGACATAGCCTTTGATCAACACCTGGCGATGGGCGTATTCGCTGGGCACGGAGTAATCCGCCGTGCGGTAGCGAACAAGCGCCTGGCTCGTCGCCTGACCTGGCCGCTGATCGCAGGCTTCATAGGTTCCGCCCGGCAGGTCGCAGAAGGCGGCCTTGTCCTCATTGAGGCGCTCGCCGATCGTTCCCTCCTTGCCGCGCAGGCGATCGCCCTCCCGCTTGCGGCAGCGCTCCGCAAGCCTGGCGTTCAACTCATCGAATGACGACGCCCGCGGGATCGGCACAAGAAAATTCCGCCGCGCAAAACCAACGAGATTCTCGACCTTCCCCTTATCGTTGCCGCGGCCCGGACGCCCATAGCGGTCCTCAAAGAGATAATGGCTGACCAGCCCGGAGAACATCTGCGTCCGCTGGCGCGTCCCGTCGCCGTGAATGCGCGCGACGATGCGCTTGGAGTTGTCGTAAAGGATTGACAACGGCGTCGCCCCAAAATGCGCGAAGGCCGCCACATGCCCGTCGCACCACGCCTCCGCCGTCTCCTGCGGGTAGACCTTGACGAACGCCGCGTCGCTATAGGGCAGACTCATCGCGAACACCGCGACTTTACGCTGCTTGCCGGCGATGACGGCGAGCGCCTCGCCAAAGTCGACCTGCGCGTGGCCCGGCGGGTGCGCCAGCGGCACGAAGGCTTCTTTCATCTTGAGGCGCTTCAGGCGAACATAGTCCTTAACCGTCGTGTAGCCGCCGTTGAAACCGTGCTCATCGCGCAGCCGATCGAAGATCCGCTTTGCCGTGTGCCGCTGCTTCCTCGGCGCCTGGCGATCGGCCGCGAGGATCGCGTCGACCACCGGAAGGTACGGCCCCAATTTCGACCTCCGCGCCGGCTGCGCCCGCCGGTAGCCCGGCGGCGCAGAGTGAGAACAAATCTTGTCGACGGTCTTGCGGTCGATCCCGAACTGTTTCGCCGTGGCGCGTTTCGACATTCCTTCCGCCAGCACCGCCCGGCGGACCAAGGCATAAATTTCCATTCCGTACATTCCCCAGGGCCCACACTCACTTCCAAAAGCCCTAAGGCAGGAAGTGATTGGCCCTAATTTCCGCCGCCCCAAACGCCGGCGACGTGGGGGAATTTCTCACCGCCGCTTACACCTAGGTCCCTTCTTCAGCTTGTCGCAGTATGAAGGCGATCTGCGCCGCGGAAAAATTTGACTTCTTCATTATTCATCCCCGTTCTACAGCCCCTTCTAAACGAGAATTTTCTCACAATGAATGGTCCAGTTTTTCGGAAGCAGGTCAACCTCCTTAGGCAAAAACCCTCAAATCTCCCTCAGGCGCTGACGGGGAACAAGAGAGCTACATAAAAAGCTTTCCTGGGTTAAAAATACCGTGGGGATCAAGAGCGTCTTTGATTGTGCGCATCAACGAAACGGACTTGCCTAACTCTTTAATTAATAACTCCCGTTTTCCGATTCCAATCCCATGCTCGCCGGTGCAAGTTCCGTCCATTGCGATTGCGCGCTCGGCGATTTTCTTGTGTAACGCTTCAGCTTCGAGGATATCCTCGTTACTTTTAGGGTCGATCAAAATAAAAGTGTGAAAATTTCCATCGCCGACATGACCGACAATCATTGCCTCGAACCGAGAATTATCCAAATCCTTGCGCGTTTCAACTATGCAATCGGAAAGACTTGACAGAGGAATGCAAACGTCTGTGATGAGCGCCCGTTTTCCCGGCGCCAAGTTTATCGCAGCATACAATGCGTTATGGCGAATTTTCCATAATATCGATCGTTCTTCCTGTGTGTCGGCCGAACTTATGATTTCACCGCCCGCCGAGCAAAGTATTTCTGAAAACTGATCTCGCGCATGCTGGGTGGAGGCTTTGTGTCCGGCAAACTCCACCATCAGCGTTGGAAGCGCTGAGAATGCTTGTTTTTGAAACACGGCGATCGCCGCCATCATTGATCCATCGAGAAATTCGACGCGCGAGAAGCTAACGTCATAGTGCATTGCGGAGATGACAACTTCGATGGCCGATGGAATCGAATCGAAAGTGCATACTAATGTGATGATCGAATCGGGGATTGGATACAATTTCAAAGCAAGATCGGTGATTACGCCAAGCGTCCCCTCCGAACCGACCAACAGCCCGGTCAAATCGTATCCTGCCGATGATTTGGGCGCGCGCGAACGCGTCTTCATAATAGAACCGTCCGCACTAACGACAGTAGCATATAACACGTTCTCTCTCATCGTGCCGTATTTTACCGCATTTGTCCCGGAGGCGCGTGTTGCGGCCATACCGCCCAAGGTGGCGTCGGCCCCCGGATCAATAGGAAACTGAAGGCCGGTATGTCGAAGTTCATGATTTAGTTGCTTGCGTCGAACACCCGCCTCCACGGTGGCAGTGTGGTCATCTGCATCAATCCTCAGTATACGATTCATATTCGACATGTCGAGGCAGAGTCCGCCTTGAACCGGCACGGCGTTGCCTTCAAGCGAAGACCCGGCGCCCCAGGGAATCAGGGGGAAGCGGAATTCATTGCATAGGCTGACGATACTGGAAACTTCGCTCGCTGAATTCGGAAACGCCACCAAATGCGGCATTGCTGTGTGATAAGCCTCGTCCTTGCTGTGGTGTCGCCTGATCGCTTCTTCATCGCTGATGCGATCGCCGAGAATCGCGACTAACCCAGCCTTTATTTCGTCGATGAGATCGGGCGATTGCGCCTTACTTTTTTCGAACTCATTTGGTGATCTTGTAATCATATAAAGCGTATTGCCTTTTCTGCGAGATGGCGACTCATGCGATCTAGCCTCATTTTTGAAAACATTGCTAATAATATTTCTGGTGAGAAGCGAAAATATTCGACTGCTTTGGTGCGGCGCTGTAAAGGCAAGCCGTCGAGCCCGCGGGGCGGCAACTCACCAAGTCGAGAAACGCTCACAACTGCCGACGATTTCCTTAGAGGAATGGCATGTTATTTATGTTTGGCATACTGAAATTACCAAAATTCAATTGCCTGCAGCTTTTTTGCGAGCGACTATTCAGCGGGGATACTAGCAAGAGAGGGGCGAAATGAGAGCGCAACATAAACAACATAATAAGCGGAATATTCAGAATTTTGCTCTGCCGGCGGCTGGCTTCTTAGTCGTGTCTGGAGTGACGAGCGTTTGCGCGGCAGATGAGGCAGATGAGATTGTCGTCACGGCGCAAAAGCGTGAGCAGGCGCTTTCGGATGTGCCGATCGCAATCTCGGCGCTTTCCAGAGATGATTTGGAGAAACGAAATTACACAGGGTTAGAAGAGCTCACAGGGGCTGTCCCTAATCTTTCGATCAGCAATTATGGCGGTTCCTTGCGGGCCAATATACGTGGCGTCGGCCAGCCGTCGCTCAACCCGGGCGCAGAAGGCGCAACCGCAATGCACCTGAATGGCGTATTTTTATCGCGCACATATGAAGGGGGGCTCACCTTCGCCGATCTTGATCGCATCGAAATTCTTCGGGGACCACAAGGCACCTTGTATGGTCGCAACGCCACGGGAGGGTCGATCAACTTTATTTCGAAAAGACCAAGCGAAGAATTTGAGGCGTCGTTCAAAGCGACATATGGCAATTACGAACTGATCAGGACAGAGGGAATGGTCAGCGGAGCCTTAACCGATAGACTCCTCGGCAGGCTGGTGGTCGGTTCGGAAAATCGCAGAGGTTATTCCCTCAACCTGTTTGATGGCGAATATTACGACGATTCGAATAAGCGCTCTGCGCGTGGAACGCTTTTGTTTAACGCATCGGATAAAATGACATTTACGCTTGTTGCGGACTATCATTACGAGAATGACGGAAATTACGCCACGCACCTCATGGGGGAGGGGGTTGCGGGTCAAACCCTTGCCGGCGTGCTCGCCGGCGGAGAGACCACGCCGCTGGATGCGAATGGTTCTGCGATTGATGCGCGCGTTTTGAATATCGATTCCATTCCGGAGAACAAGCGCCATGTCGGGGGCGTGTCATTGAACGCGGAGTGGCAATTGAGCGATGCGCTCAAGCTGGTGTCTATCAGCGGATATCGCCGATCAAAGTATAGATTTACCGCCGACTTTGACGCGACGACGACGCCTTTTCCTTCGAACGAGCCCGACTACAACTATGTGCAAGGTGAGAGCGCGGAGCAGTATAGTGAAGAGTTGCAACTGATTGGAGAACATTCGCGGTTAAACTGGATATTGGGTGGATATTATTTCCACGAGGGGCTTTCCCCAGCATTCTATGATTTCGGCTTCTCTCCGCCTCCTTTTGTCTTCGGTTTGCGCGCTTCGGGGGATACGGAAACCAACGCCTATGCATTTTTCGGCCAGGCAACATATGCGGCGACGGATCGCCTCGATTTAACCGTCGGACTGCGGTACAGTAATGAAAAGCGTTCAATCAACGAGCAGTGGACATCGGGCGGGGCTGTGCTCGGGTTTTTCGGGCCATGTCTGGAGCAGCCCGACTTTCTCTGCATCAACGAAAATTCGGAAAGATTTGACTCGCTGACGCCGAAGTTTGTTGTCGACTACGATTTGACAGACGAATTGATGATTTACGCGTCGGCGGGCCGCGGTTTTAAGAGCGGCGGTTTCAGTGTTGGCGATTTGCAGCCTGCGTTTACGCCGGAGCTTATCTGGGCGTATGAGGGTGGCGTGAAGTTTAATGACGATAGCGGGCGATTGCTGGTGAACCTGTCCGGTTTCCATTATAAGTATACGGATCTGCAGATCGTTCAGGTGATCGACGGCTTTACAAGCACGAAAAACGCGGCAAGTTCAACGGTCAACGGGTTCGAAGCTGAAATTGTAGCGCAGCCGTTTGACGGTTTGTCGCTCACGAATGCCTTTGCTTTTCTTGATGCGCAGTTTGACGAATTCATGATTGCAGATCCGGCATTTCCGGCACTCGGAATTCAGGACTTGAGCGGAAATTATTTGCCGAACTCGCCGAAATTCACTAACAATATTTCAGTTAACTTTGAAACGCCGGTTTTTACAGACAAGCTGTTGCGTGCGACTTTTGAGTGGAGTTGGCGCGATACGACGTATTTCACCGAGTTCAATCTGCCGAATGCTTCGCAACCAAGCGTGTCAATGCTCAATTCGTCATTGGCGATATCCGGTGGCGAGGACGCCCGCTGGTTTCTGGAAGTCTGGGGCAAGAACCTTACCGATGAGTTGGTCATCAGTCAGAACTTTATCAGCTCCGATACTCTCGGACGGCCGCGTAATGGCAGCTTGTTGCCGCCAAGGACTTATGGTGTCACGTTGGGTGTGGAGTTCTGAGCCATTTCAAAAGGTCCTTCATGATGCTGCAAATTAAGGGAAGCAACGCGATAGTGAAGAGAATTGCTCACACCATGATCCGATGTGTTGATCGAGATGCGTCTATCGACTTTTACACCAAGGTGCTCGGGATGCGGCTTCATCGTGTGGTCGATTATGATGCCGGGCGTTTTTCCCTCATCTACCTTGGATATGAGCCTGAGGAAAACGGTCCCGCTGTAGAACTTACACACAACTGGGATCATAATAAGCGATATCAGCTGGGCGACGGCTACGGTCATATAGCCATTACGATGTCAGATGTGTACGCTGAAGCCGCCAGAATAGAATCTTGCGGGGGGAAAATAACACGACCGCCCGGTGAAATGATGGATAGTGGGATACATATAGCGTTTGTCGAGGATCCGGACGGATATCAGATAGAGCTGATTCAGACGCCGTTTCCTCCGGTTGATTGCGCTGCAAGAGACAATGGCGATGTCTGATCGCCGCCACCAAGTTGCGGTACGGACCTTACTTCTACTGACAGACTTAAATGTCGTGAAAACCCGCGAAAGATAAACAAGAGACCGAAAATTAGAATCCTGTGTTGGCTAGTGGAGATAACGAATGTCGAACGACGATGCCGAAACGAAATCAACCGCAGACTATCGCGAACCCAAGCGCTGGTTCCGTCAGCATCCCGAATTAGGAACGCCCGGTCGGTTGCCTGTTTCTCCGTATGAGTCTCAAGAACAACATGAGGTAGAGAAAAAATATCTTTGGCGGCGTGTCTGGTTGATGATGGGCCGCGTGGAGGAGGTGGAAAAGCCAGGGCAATTTTTTGTCACAAAGGTGCCCCCGTGCGACGCCGAAGTGCTTGTGGTGCGTGGGCGCGACGGGGAAATTCGGGCGTTTCATAATGTCTGCACCCATCGCGGTTGTCCAATCACCTGGGAGGAGAAGGGGAAAGTAGGTGCTTTCAAGTGCCCATTCCATGGTTTTGTGTTCGATCTTTCCGGCGGTCTTGCGGCCGTTCCCGACGAGGAAAATTTTTATGATCTCGATAAATCGAAATACAGCCTTTCGGAAATTAACATGGAAATTTGGAACGGATTTATTTTTGTTCATTTCGATCCCGAGCCACGCCAAGGCTTGCGCGAATTTCTAGCAGAAACGGCCGACCGGCTCGATACGTTTCCCTTCCAGGATGCTACTCACTATTACGAATATCAGGGCCAAATTGATTGCAATTGGAAACTCGTACTATACGGGTTTCTTGAAAACTATCATACGCAATCCTTACACAAGACATCGATTTCACCATTGGTAGTCAGCCATGACAATCCGTTTAGCCACAACCTGAAGATATCGCTCTCTGAAAAACACCGATTCATGTCGCTGTTTGGAAATCCGAATTACAAGCCGACTGATGTCGGCTCGATCGCCTCAAAATACGGCGTTTCGCTGATGCAAGTGGCGATCGATGCGGACGATCTTGAGGATTGCGTCAATCCGACAAAAAGTGATTGCTGGTCGTTCGATATCAATAACATATTCCCGAATTTCCAGCTGAATGTTGTGAACGGAACATGGTATTGTCACAGGTTTTGGCCGTTATCACCGGATAAAATGCAAATGGTGACGCGCGTCTATTTCCCGAAGCCGAAAAACGCCGGCGAGCGGTTTTTTCAAGAATACAGCAAAGTCACAACGCGCGACGTGCTATTGGAAGACGCTACGCTGGGTGAACGTTTGCAGTCCGTTCTTCGTTCCAAGGCTGTTGAGCACTGGCTTCTACAGGATGAAGAAATCGCGATACAGCATTTTCATCATACGCTAGATAAGTTCATCGAGCATGAAAGACGGGACAGGCCTTGATTGCCTTTTCGTTCGAACCCCAATCGTATCGCTTCGAAAAAATGTAAGAAGGTTAAGCTATGGTCAATGCAGATCAAACCCGTCTACCCAGTGAGTTCGATTCTCTTAGCCCATTTGCAGAGACGTGGGCGCTGGCAACGGAAATGAGTCGAGCAAATCAGCGCTGGAAGAGTGATTATTCAGACATCAAGGCGTTCTATGACGCAATGGTGCCGGAGTTGGGGCGCGTCCTTGACTATCTCAATCAGTTTGACCTTGAAGGTTTGACGCCGGAACAGAAAAACCTCTTTCATCTGTCGCTCTCTCTCGCGGAAATAGCGGATGCCGTTGAAGCGTTTCGGGAGTCGGCGGTTCCTTATGCGTTTTCTCCTGAGAAGTTCCGCCCTGTCGAGTGACGGGCGTTGTTCGATCTATTCTCAATAGGTTGAGAACCTGATCAACCGACTTCTCTATACCTCAGGATGCAGCAATGACATCAAACGACCCCAAAGAAGTTGTCTTGAAATTCTTTGAGACGATGAATAACGGCGAATTTGAGGAGGCGGCGGATTTTTTTTCACTTGACGCAGTATTTTGGGTTGTCGGATCGCTTCCGTTTTCGGGAACGCTAAGAGGGCGCGACGAAATACTGGAGAAAAATTTCCGGCCAAGCGCGGAATTCACCGAGCCGGGCTCGGCTAAGGTCATAATCGGAGACGTGATTGCGGAAGGTGACAAGGTCGCGGTCGAGTGGCGGTTTCAACGCAAGACCCTGGGCGGTGAGAGCTATGACAACTACTTTTTTGGGCTTTTTGAAGTGCGCGATGGCCTGATTCAATCATTTAGAGAATATCTTGATACAGAGTATGCAAGAAGAATGTTATGGAAAAATGAATGAGCTGGAGCCGCGACTAAATCGGAAGAGGTAAGGCGATAATTCCTGTCGTAAACGACGACGCGTTGCTTGCTCCTAGTGGAGGGGCGCCGGTCGGTGAAAAGCGCCAAAGAGGCGATGAAAGGAACGGTAAGATGGTAAAAAAGAACATTGCCGCAGTGACTGGGATCACTGTGTTTTTAATGGCTGCATCCACTACAGCGGAAGAGGGGCCATACGGGAAATGCATTCAATATACTGATGCTGTTGACATGGCGGATGGAAACGTCGCGTGCGAATGTTTTGTAAAAGAACTTGGAGAACAACCTGCGCTGGTTGATGAGTATCTGTCGATTGACTCCTCCGATTGGGAGGCTCTGGCTTCGAGCGAGCTAAAGGCTGCCGCTGCTGTCTGTTTTTCGCCGAGAGAAGCAAAGTAAGGTTTCAACTTCAGTTCCGTTTTCAAAGCATGGTCAGCGCCGGGAATTAAATGCGGCGGAAAACGGGCTATCGGGTCTCGCCCGATGCGGCGAACATCCATTCTGATTGTGGTCATTTTTATTATGATGGAGAAATTTGACACTGCGCCGTCGTTGGAGATTCTGGATCGTAACAGGTCATTGCTGTGAGCGGGCGCGCGCGCAATCTGTATTTCTGGCTAGCGACCTTAATATCTGAAATGGCTATTCTGGTCTGAATTAATTGCAATTGTTGGCAAGCTATCTGCGAGCTAGACTATTACTTATGCGTAGTCTTATTGAGTCGGGGCTTTTATGAGCCGTCCTGTATTAGCAGATCAATTGCCAGGGAAGATTCTTTCCAACTTTATCGATGGGAAGTTTAGTTCGGACGGCGAGCCTTTTGATAATATCAATCCAAAGACCGGTGCCCGGATTTCTCAGGCGGTGGAAGCTGATGCTGACGCCGTCGATCGCGCCGTCTCGGCGGCGACAGCGGCGCTCGATAGGGAATGGGGGGCAACGAGTCCAGTCCAGCGAGCGCGATACTTGAACCTGATTGCGGACGGCATAGAGCGCCGATTTGATGAATTCGTCGCCGCTGAAGTTGCCGATACCGGAAAGGATGAAAGTCACGCACGAACGATAGATATTCCGCGCAGCATTGCGAATTTTCGAACGTATGCTGAATTAATAGGGTCCTCAACGAATGACAGCATCCATGAAACAGCCGCGGACGGGTCGGTCACGCTGAATTATTCCATTCGGCGCCCTCAGGGCGTTGTGGCGGCGATCGCGCCCTGGAATCTCCCACTTCTCCTTCTCACGTGGAAAGTGGCGCCGGCGCTGGCGTGTGGCAATTCGGTGATTGCCAAACCTTCAGAGCTGACGCCCAGTACAGCGACATTACTGGCGGAGGTGATTCATAATATTGGGCTCCCCGCCGGCGCATTCAATCTGCTGCATGGGTTCGGCAGAGGCTCCGCCGGAGAGCTTCTCGCGGGACATCGCGGCGTTGACGCGATTTCTTTCACTGGAAGTAGCGCAACAGGGGCGGCCATCATGCGATTGGCCGCCGATACAGTCAAACCAATCTCATTTGAGCTTGGCGGAAAAAACGCAGCGATAATATTCGGCGACTGTGACTTTGATCAGGCCGTAAACGGTTCAGTGCGTTCGTCGTTTTCGAACTGTGGCCAGGTATGTCTGAGCACAGAGCGAATTTATGTGGAACGGCCAATTTACGAGAGGTTTGTTTCCGCATTGAAAGAGCGTGCGGAATCTATCGTGCTCGGAGGGGGCCAAACAGCCGTCGAAAACATGGGCCCCTTAATTTCGGAAGCCCATCGACGTAAAGTGTTGGGATATTTTGATCTTGCGGTGCAAGAAGGGGCGCGCGTCGTAACGGGAAATGAGATTCCTTGCTTTGGCGACGAACGTGACGAAGGTTTTTATGTGCGGCCAACGATATGGACCGGTCTTCAAGAAGACGCTCGTTGCTTGCATGAAGAAATATTCGGCCCGGTGTGTCATATCGCTCCGTTTGATGACGAGGCCGAGGCGGTTCGGCTCGCCAACAACACCCAATATGGACTGGCGGCCACAATATGGACGCAAAATCTTGCTCGGGCGCACCGCGTCGCTGCGAGGATGAATACCGGAATTGTGTGGGTGAACAGCTGGTTCCTCCGCCACCTACACACGCCATTTGGGGGAATGAAACTCTCCGGTATCGGGCGTGAGGGAGGATGGCATTCCATGGAGTTTTATTCGCAGCCGATAAACATCTGTATAAAGAGTTAGTGACGGAGATTGGCGCGTCGGTTTGATGTTTGATGGCGCGGCGACCGATGGGTAGGACCAGAGACAATGGCGGAAGCGCCTCGTAATAATGACAGGTCAATTGTGGTAACTGGACGCGCCGCGCCGCTCGGTCGGTTTCCACACGTAAGAATCGCCGGAGATTATCTATTCGTATCCGGAACGAGCGCAAGACGGCCGGACAATATGATTGACGGCGCGGAAGTTGGTAATTGCGGTCGCGTGGATCTCGATATTCGTCGACAGACCAGGGCAGTTCTCGAAAATATAAGGGCCATTCTGGAATCAGCGGGCGCCGGTCTTTCCGATGTCGTCGAAATAACAACGTTTCTCGTCTCAATGAGAGACTTCGAAATCTACAACTCAGTGTATGGCGAGTATTTTTCGGCGGAGGGGCCAACGCGTACGACGGTCGCCGTGTGCGAGCTTCCGCATCCGCATCTTCTTATTGAGATGAAGGCGATTGCGTATTGCCCGCAAGCGTCGCCCAGGTTGAATGGAGAAATTGAATGACGCGGCTAAGCGCTTTTAATTTTCAGAACTGGATCAAAGAGAACGAGCGTTTTCTGAAACCTCCCGTTGGCAACAAGATAGTTTGGGCGGATTCGGATTTGATGGTCACTATCGTTGGCGGTCCCAACGAACGGACGGATTATCACGACGATCCTGTCGAGGAATTTTTCTACCAGTTAAAAGGAAATATGATTTTGAAAGTTATTGACAATGGCGACCGCTATGACGTGCCGATAAGAGAGGGCGATATATTTTTGCTTCCGCCTCATGTCAGACACTCACCGCAACGGCCAGAGCATGACTCGATCGGCCTTGTCGTCGAACCGGCTCGTCCGGACGGGTGGCTTGATGCCTTTGAATGGTATTGTTTTGAATGTGATGCTTTGTTGCACCGTGTGGAGTTGGATCTCGAAAGTATTGTCGATGATTTGCCGCCTGCGTTCGCGAGTTTTATCGGTAATGAAGAAAAACGTCGTTGCAGAAAGTGTGGTGCGTTTCATCCCGGCACCAAACCGCCGAAAGACTGGGTTAAGCCGCTATGATCTTGGACGTACACAGCCATTACTTTCCTGAAAGCTGGCCTGACTTTGAAGAAAAGTTCGGAACGCCGTCTTGGCCGTGGATCCAGCATCGGGGCGACGGGGAAGCGATGATCATGGTTGGAAATCAGGAGTTTCGACGCATATATGCGCCATGCTGGGACGTCGACATTCGGCTGGAAGAAATGGACAGGCATGGCGTGCATTCGCAGGTTATCTCCGCCACACCAATTCTCTTCATGTATGACAAACCGCCAGATCAGGCGCTCGAGTGCGCACGAATTTTCAACGATGCTGCGCGTGAATTGTGTAGAAGATCGGGCGGCCGGCTTCACTCGCTCGCGCAGGTGCCGCTACAGGATCCAAACGTCTCCTGTGAAGAGGTGACCAGGATCATGAAGGACGGACACCTCGGCGTTCATATCGGCAATCATATCGGCGAAAAGGAACTGGCTGACGAGGGGCTTATCGAATTTCTCCAGCATTGCGCAAATGAAGGAGCGGCGGTTTTTGTTCACCCCTGGGACATGTTCGGGCGCGAGCGCATGTCGCAATACATGCTTCCCTGGCTGGTCGGCATGCCGGCCGAGACCCAGTTGTCGATATTATGGCTGATCCTATCCGGTGCGTTCGAAAAATTGCCCAAATCGCTGCGGATTGGCTTTGCACATGGCGGGGGCAGTTTTGCCTTTCTTGCGGGTCGCCTTGATAACGCATGGGAAAATCATCCTGTCGTAAGGGATCGGTGTCCCGAGCGGCCGTCAAGTTACGTGGACCGATTTTACGTGGATTCTGCGGTATTCTCGGAAAAATCTCTACATCTTCTTGTGGATGTGATGGGGCCTGACAGGGTATTTCTCGGTACGGATTATCCGTTTCCGCTTGGAGAACAGAAGTTGGGCGGGCTCGTACGTGATGCGACCGTATTGGATTCGTCCGTTAAGGAAAAGATCACGTACGACAACGCCGCGGCGTTTCTTGGCTGGCCGGTTCGCCGCGAGTGAATCAGGCCACGATGTAGACAAGCAAATAAACCAAGGAGGAAATCATGATTGAAGACAAAACGGTAGATGTTTTTGTGAAGGCGTCAGAAGAAAAATGGTTGCCGATGTTTGACGGCATTACCTTTAAACCTTTGCGTTTTAGTGATGAAACAGGCGCCTGGACCGTGATCTTTCGTTGTGAGAAAGAGGCTTTTTTCCCAGCTCACTATCATTTGGGTCCGGCGGAATATTATATGGTTTCAGGGCGTATGGTTTATCGCGCGGGTGAAGCGGTCACCGGAGATTACGGCTATGAGCCTGTCGGCGCCTTTCATGAGCGAACAAACTTTCCTGAACAGACAGACCTCTACTTCACCGCCTTCGGCCCCATCGGATTCTTGGGCGATGACGGGCGCATAGAAACTGTTATGGACCATAAGTATGTTCGCGACCTCGCCGAAAAGGCCGGAAAACTGAACTGATTCAAATTCACACTGAAAAGCGATTCATCTCAATCCTGGCGCGCGTGAAGTGCGTCGAGCTCAACTAGTGTGGTTTGATGGCGCCTCAATCGAACAATCCTCGGCTTTGGATCTACGAGACGATGGTCAAGAGTCGATATTTTGAAGAGTCAGTTAAACAAGCTTATCTTGAAGGAAAGCAACCGCTCTTCAATATGGCGAAAGGGCCAATTCCTGGCGAAATGCATTTGTCCAATGGACAGGAGCCTTGCGCCGCCGGCGTGTGCGCTCATCTGCGGCCGGGGGATTTTGTCACGGCGACCCATCGGCCTCATCATGTGGCGATTGCAAAGGGTGTAGATCTAAAGGCGATGGCGGCCGAAATCTTCGGCAAGATGCCGGGCCTATCGGGCGGTCGCGGCGGCCACATGCATCTTTTTGATCCTGACGTCAATTTTTCCTGTTCAGGCATTATCGGTCAGGGAATGGGACCGGCGCTCGGCGCCGCTGTCGCCCGGCAGATGAGGGGCGACGAGCATGTGGCGATTTCATTTATTGGAGAAGGTGCTGCAAACCAAGGCGCTTTTCATGAATCGCTCAATCTAGCCGCGATCTGGAACGCGCCGGTGGTCTTTGTCATTGAAGACAATTCTTACGGAATTTCCGTAGCGAAGAAGGATTGCACTGCTATCGAGAAAAATAGTGATCGGGCAAGCGCCTATGGAATTTCTGGCGTCTTCGTGCCGGGAAACGATCCGGATGCGGTTTATGATGCGGCGGGAGATGCAGTGTCGCGTGCGCGTCGGGGCGGCGGGCCAAGCCTCATTGAGGTTGAGACATATAGACTGGAAGGTCACTTTATGGGCGATGCGGAGCAATACCGTCCGAAAGGGGAAGTCGAGCGGTTGATGGGGATCGATCCAATCCCGATCTATCGCCGCCGGTTGGCGGATGCCGGTGTCGATTCGGCGCTTCTTGAGGCCGCCGATGCGCGCGCGAAAAAGAATGTCGATGAGGCAATTCAGTTTGCGCGAACCGCGCCGGCGCCGGAAGCGTCAGATGCATTTGAGAAAGTGTTTACTTAATAGAATAGTGGCAAAGGAAGACGAAAAGTTGAAAAACAAAGCAGAGCGTCGTTTGACAATTGCCAAGGCCATGAGCGAAGCGATCGCTCAGGCGATGGACGCGGATCAGCGTGTGCTGGTCATGGGCGAAGATATTGGCAAGCTTGGCGGTGTTTTCGGGACGACCCAAGGATTGCTGGAGAAATACGGGCCGGAACGGGTTCGCGATACGCCAATTTCGGAAACGGCCTTCATCGGAGCCGCGGTTGGAATGGCCGCGTCAGGAATGCGGCCTATTGTGGAATTGATGTTTGTCGATTTTTTCGGCGTCTGCATGGACGCGATATACAATCTGGCGGCAAAGCAAAGTTACTTTTCCGGTGGCCGCGTGAAATGTCCGCTTGTAATTATGACATCTGTCGGGGGCGGATACGGTGATGCAGGCCAACATTCGCAGTGCCTTTATGCGACATTTGCCCATTTGCCGGGAATGAAGGTTGTTATCCCGTCTAACGCTTATGATGCAAAGGGATTGATGACCGCCGCCATTCGTGACGAGAACCCGACTATATTCATGTTTCATAAAGCGCTGCAGGGGATGGGTTGGCTGGGAACCGAACCACGGGCAATTACATCGGTTCCACAGGAATTGTACGAAGTGCCCCTGAACAAAGCAGCTGTCGTTCGCACGGGGCGGGACATAACTCTCGTCGGCTTTGGCGTGACGCTGCATCATGCGCTTGATGCGGCTGAAGCGCTCGCGGTCGATGGAATTGAAGCGGAAGTGATCGATTTGCGGGCATTGGCGCCGATCGATCGGGAGACAGTAAGGCGCTCGGTAGCGAAAACGGGACGTCTCGTAGTTGTCGATGATGACTACAAGAGTTGTGGGATCTCTGCGGAAATTATTGCGATGGTTTGCGAGGATCCACAGGCGAAACTGAGGTCTGCGCCAACCCGGGTGACGCATCCTGATATTCCTGTTCCATTCTCTCCTGTGATGGAACGCGCCATCTTGCCGACCGCGTCAAAGGTCGAGGTCTCGGCGCGCAATGCCGTGAGGGGTTTCGAATGATTGATGTTTCGATCCCCCAAAGTTGGTGGGAAATTGAGGGCGACGGTGTTGTGGCGTCCTGGTTGTATGAAAGTGGTGACATCGTAAATGAAGGCGACGTGATCGCTGAAGTGATGATTGAGAAGTCGTCTTTTGACCTTCTGGCGCCGGCGTCCGGCGAATTGCAAATCGTGGCGCCCGTTGAAACGACAGTCAGCAAAGGCCAAATCGTGGCGCGCATTAAGTAATGGCATGTACCAGGCACGAAGATTGAGAAGTATTATGCCTGGAGAAAGAAATGAGATATTCTTCGTTGGATTGATCGGCCAAAATGTTTTCTGTTTGAGATGCATCATTTATGCTTAAAGCCAGTTCAAACGAATGTAGGCGAAACTTAAAGCCGTACTACATTCCCGGCGCTGCCGTTGAAGCACTTTCTAGATGACTGGACACAGAGAATTTCTGCGAAAATGTTAAGGAAGCATATTGCTAGATGGAAGGTCAGTGTGAAATCGAATGTGAACTCTTGGAGGCGTTGGCTTTGGTCCATCCGCGGTTTCATTTCGTTCATTTGAATTGCGCGCCGCAGCAAGCTGTCGACCAAGATAATAATTCGTTTGTCGAGTTTCTTGCTTCAGGACGGCAGCCGTCAATTTTGCGGGCCTGGCGAAATCGAAAGTGCATCGTTATAACCAGGTTGCAAGCGAGACATCCGAATTATGGACTTGCTGCAGACATGTCTCGGCGAAGCGGCTGGCCTGTCGTCGTGCGAGGGTCCGGAGGCGGTGCGGTGGTTCACCGGCCCGGCGTGCTGAATGTAAGTTTGCAAATCGGCTGGTCGGATTGCGCAAGTTGGAATGGGCCTGCCGCCAGTTACGAGGCCTTGTTGACTCTGTTGGAAAAGGCCTGCGGAAATATCGGCGTGGTGACGAGTGCGGGACGCGCGATTTCGGCCTATTGCGACGGTTCGTCGAATCTCTTGTTTGAAGGAAAAAAAGTCGCAGGCATATCAGCTGTAATACGCAGGGCAGAAAATAAGATTGGCCAACTGGTTCACGCGTCAATAACAGTGCAGGGCGACGTGGCTGCGGATATAGCAGCCGTCAGCGCTTTCGAACGAGTTCTTGGTATGGAAGTATGTTACAGTGCTGATGCGATGACAACGCTGGAGGCCGCATTCGCGGCGTGTAAGCGGAATTAGGGCGGCGTGCATTCGCTTGAATTCTACACTGAGCTTGAAAATATCTGCGTGAAATTGTGAACGGGCGGGTGGCATGACGGACAGCATACGGACTGCGGCGGATCGGCT
>MDTA01026400.1_pt1 | contig 26008 bp, 23 predicted proteins | sample 811151 | NCBI WGS metagenome assembly MDTA01 (sample SAMN05326648, study PRJNA326480) | marine metagenome | isolation source: seawater | place: Indian Ocean: South | collected 2010 | reverse complement strand
GCCCTTGGCCAGATTGGAGTTCCATACCGGTATGCAACATCTTTGCCAGGGGTTTCTTTTGACTGCTCAGGATTGACTCATTACGCCTGGGCACAAGCGGGTGTTGTGCTGCCAAGAAACTCTCGTATGCAGTCAAATGCGCTCCCGTCGGTGCCTAGGACTGAGGCAAAGCCCGGAGATTTAATCTTCTACCACAATCCGATCAGCCACGTAGGGGTTTACCTAGGCGACGGTCAGATGGTGCACGCTCCATCCCCAGGCAAATTTGTGAGCATCACCAGTGTGAATTGGAACAAGGTTGTTGACGTCGGCCGGCCCGGCTAACCGAGCACATCGGCACCGAAGTAGTTTCATTCGGTATGTCGACCCCAGGGATAGATAGCGAGCTGGTAACCGCTTGGCTCGATGCGCACATTGAGGGAATTGAGGGGTCGTACAAATTCACGCTCATCGAAGGCGGTCGTTCAAATCTCACCTACATGGTGACGGACCGGCACGGGCGCCGGTTCGTGCTTCGCCGTCCACCACTCGGTCATGTCCTCGCGACCGCTCACGATATGGCACGCGAGCACAAGATCATTTCAGCCGTCGGAACAACCGATGTTCCAGTGCCGAGAACATTGGGATTGTGCGTGGACGCTTCAGTAAATCAGGCTCCGTTTTATGTGATGGATTTCGTTGATGGTGTCGTGCTTGACAGTCCTGAGAAAGGAGCTGAGCTTTCGATCGAGCAGCGCAAGGCAGTTGCATTGGATCTCGTCGATGTTCTCGCTGACCTGCATGCGGTTGACGTCGACGCTGTTGGGCTTGGAGATCTTGCTCGTCGAGAGGGCTATGTCGAACGACAGTTGAGACGTTGGACGCGTCAGTGGGCTGATTCTCGAACCCGAGATCTTCCCGAAATCGATGAGGTTGCTCATTTGTTGTCCGCATCAATTCCTCAGCAGCATTCGGTTTCGATCGCTCACGGCGACTACCGACTTGGAAACTGCCTCACCAACCTCGATAGCAACCGTATTGCTGCGGTGCTCGACTGGGAGCTATGTACCCTTGGTGACCCGCTGGCTGACCTTGGATATCTCGGTGTGTATTGGGCAGACCCTGACGGCAATGGTCAACGCTCGAACGACCCAACGGGTGCCGGAGGATTTCCCTCGTATCAGCAGTTGGTTGAGCGATACGCAGCTCGAACCGGTCGCGACGTGAGCAATATTCCCTATTTCGTCGCCTTTTCGGCGTTTAGGCTGGCGGTCATTTCTGAAGGTGTGTACGCAAGGTATCTCCATGGCGCAATGGGAGACGATGTCGACGAAGAGATCCTCAACGGTTTCCGTGACGCAGTTGAAGAGCTTGCAGTCGGAGCACTTACGACCCTGCGAAGCGGCATCTGAGCTCGACGGGCAAGTCCTAGATACCACCGGTGGTGCATCGCTGAGCGATGGCATAATGTGTGGGCTGTGGGTAGTACTCGGCTTGAGCTCTCTGTTCCTGAAATGACATGTGGTCACTGCGAGGCCGCAATCCAAAAAGAGGTATCAGCGGTTGCCGGTGTCTCGTCTGTAGTGGTTGACCTTGAAACAAAGTTGGTCACGGTCACCGGTTCGGGGGTTGATCATGGAGCAGTTGTCGTAGCGATCGATGAAGCTGGATTCGACGTCGCCTGAAGTCACCGTCGAACTTGTCATTGGCGGAATGACGTGCGCAGCCTGCGCATCTCGCATCGAGCGGCGACTCAACCGAATTGATGGCGTCGAAGCCTCAGTGAATTATGCCGCTGAGCGAGCATGGGTAACCGCAACCGACATGATCGACGTTGCGTCGCTTATCTCGACAATCGAACACACCGGCTATAAGGCGAGCACACTCGAAGAGGTTGGCCGTGAACAGGGTGGACGTTCTGTCGGTCTCGAAGGCCGACTTGTTGTTGCGATCGCACTCGGTATCCCCGTGCTGTTGATGTCGATGGTGAGTGTCCTGCAGTTTGACGGCTGGCAATGGTTCACCCTCGGGCTCACGCTCCCGGTCGCGCTCTGGTCAGGCTTCCCGTTTCACCGTTCGATGGTGCTGAATCTTCGTCACGGCGAAACCACCATGGACACACTCATTTCCATTGGCGTGCTTGCTTCGTTGGCATGGTCGGTGTGGGCATTGCTCGCAACATCTGCCGGTGACATCGGAATGTCGATGCCGATGTCGTTTACTGGTGGGGGAGACCACCTGTACTTCGAGGTGGCGTCAACAACGGTTGCGATCGTGCTTGCGGGCAGGTGGTTCGAGCATCGGTCAAAACGGCGTATTGGTGATGCGGTGAATGCTCTGCTGGAAACAGCCGGTGACACTGTCGAGGTTCGTCGGGGAGATGGAACAACAAGCATTGTTGAGGTTGATTCGCTGCAAGTTGATGACGTATTTGTCGTCGCTCCTGGCGATCGGATCGCAACTGACGGAGTCGTCATTGAGGGATCATCATCGGTCGATATGTCGATGCTCACCGGTGAGAGCGTGCCCGTTGAGGTCGAACCGGGTTCCGATGTTGTTCGAACGGCGATAAACAGTGACGGTGTACTCGTCGTGCGGGCGACGAGGATTGGACGGGACACCAAAGTCGCTGCAATCGCACGACTTGTTATGAATGCCCAGTCAGGTGCTGCTCCCGTTCAACGAATTGCTGACCGGGTGTCGGCGGTATTTGTTCCGGTAATTGTGGCGTTATCGGTGGTGACGACAATCGCATGGCTGTTGTTTGGCTCATCAACTGAAGATGCGTTTTCGACTGGTGTTGCGGTGCTGATCATTGCGTGCCCGTGCGCCCTCGGACTCGCAACTCCAATGGCGTTGCTCGTGGGGACCAGTCAAGGAGCTCGAGCAGGCATTTTGATCAGCGGACCTCACATTCTTGAACAAACGCGCACGGTTGAGACATTGGTTCTCGACAAGACTGGCACGATTACAACCGGGCAGATGTGGGTCACCTCGGTCACCGGCGTTGGTGGCTGGTCGCGTGACGACGTGCTTCACCATGCTGGCGCTGTTGAAGCATCGCACCAACATCCGATCGCCCGAGCAATCGTTGACGCGGCTCTGCAGGAGATCGAAGGTGAGCTCCCGGTGGCGGTTGATGCGGTCAACATTCCCGGCTTTGGCGTGCGAGGCGCAGTAGGAGGCGTCATTGTGGAGGTACGCACCTCGGCAGATCCATCGAGAAGCACAGAGACCGGCGTTGACGTGGTCGTCGATGGGACACTGGTGGGAACGATCTTCGTTGCCGATCGAGCGAAAATTTCGAGCGCGGATGCGATCGCAGAAATAAAGGCCCTTGGAATTAGACCTCTGATGGCAACGGGTGACCGTCGTGCGGTTGCAGACGTCATCGCCCACGAGGTCGGTATCGATTCTGAAGACGTGTACGCAGAGCTCAGCCCCTCAGAGAAGTTGTCGCTCATTAGCGACCTGCAGGCCGAGGGTCGACAAGTCGCAATGGTGGGAGATGGCGTGAATGATGCAGCCGCCCTTGCTGCGGCTGATCTTGGAATCTCGATGGGAGCGGGTTCAGATGTCGCCATTCACGCCAGCGATCTCACACTCATGCGCAACGATCTCACATCGGTGGTTGACGCGATTGAGCTGTCTCGTCGCACACTTCGAACGATCAAGGTGAATCTGTTGTGGGCGTTCGGTTACAACGTCGCCGCCGTCCCCCTTGCCATGTCAGGACAACTTTCCCCACTTGTCGCTGGTCTGGCGATGGTCTTATCCAGCGTCTTCGTTGTGTCAAACAGTCTTCGCCTCAGGACGGCAACGTGACTGTCAATATTTCTGACGAGCGGCATCGGCAGTCAGTTTCGCAGGCGTGGAGCGAGTATGGCGATGGTCGGAAGATCATCGACCTTGGCGAATTGTCGGCGATGGTGTCAACAAATCGCGTGTACCGGCTGCAGCTTGGGGATGGCGAAAGAATCATTGCAAAATCGTCAAATTATGGGTCGTTCTTTCTTTTTGCCGAAGATCACGATCGCCTGCACCGAACGTCTCGGCTGCTCGACGGGGGGCCATATGAGCAGTTCATGGCTAGCACACTCACCGCCGACGGACGACCCTACGTGTGGTACGACGGCGATGTGTGGGTCGCCTTTTATCGTGAGGTCGAAGTGCGGAATCACCTGCCGGCGATTCTTGCTCCCGAACAAGTCACCAACTTTGGCGAAGAGGTGGCAAAGTTCCATCGGGCGACCGCTGGCGTGGCTCGCCTCGTGCCACCCACATCAAAAACTGTCACATCGGATGCGATTGCCTTATACGATCTGACTGCGAGCAGGCGAGCGGCAGATGAACTCAGCCTTGACCCGTCGAGGATCGATCTTGTTCGTCGGCACACGCATCGATTTCTGATGGCAGTACATGAGTCGGGTTACGACTACTGGGCAAAACAACCGGTACTCATCGACTGGAACCTCGGAAACTTCTCTGTTGATTTCTCCGAGTCTGGTCGGTTTCGTTTGTTTAGTCGATGGGACTACGACTGGTTCCGCTACGAAACCCGGCTCCTCGATTTCTATTTCCTCTCGCGCGTGTCATCTCGAACCGGCGACCGTTCACGATTTACCTATGGTGCCCACACACTGTTCGAACCTCGGTTCCGACAATTCCTTAGGGCGTACCACTCGGTGTTCCCGTTGAGCCCAGAGGAAGTCTTGTTCTTAAAAGAGGCGTACCGATTCTTCTTGCTGAACTATGTCGTGCGCGAAGGTCGCTTCTTTTTCCGACATGACATATGGCAACAACTGCTCCACGATGTCGTCGATCGCCATTTGCCGAGTCTCGATGGTTACGACTTCTCTGAGCTGCTTAGAGAACTTCAGTTGTAGTCGATCAGAGGCTGAGTTCAGAGCCGCTTCGCATACGCCGAATATTGCCTGCGTGACGAAGAGCGATAAGGAGTGCGATTCCGATTGAGGCCGGTAGCTCCCAGAGATCGCGGCCTGTCACCCAAATTCCAACCGGAATTGCGCAGAGCACGATCAGCGAAGCGATTGCGGCTGTTTTCGTTGCCTTTGATATGACGACCCAGGTCGGCACGAGTATCACGAACACCAGGGGGGTTAGCACTGCAAATGCGCCACCACCTGTCGCAACACCTTTGCCGCCGTTGAAGCCTCGAGTAGCCGGATAGCAATGTCCGAGAATTGCCGCCGCACCTGCAAGATAGGCGAGTGGCCGATCATCGATTGCGAGGCCAGCTCCCACTGCGACTGCACCTTTTGCCGCGTCGAGCACAAAGACCCAGATACCACGTTTCCAGCCGAGGTTTCGAGTGATGTTCGCTGCGCCTGGGTTTCCGGAGCCAACCGACGTGATGTCGACACTGGCGGCTCGAGCAACGAGGATTGCGCTTGGGAACATGCCGACGACATATGCCGCGACAGCGATAAGCACCCAAGTCATACGTTGCTACGTCGAACAAGCTGAACCGCAACCGGTTTTGAGTGGTCACCGCTTGGTCGAGGGATCGCACCCGCAGACGCCAGTGCGTACTCACCGTCACCACCAACGCATTCTGGGTCAGGGCCATCGAGAGGCAGGCCCGTAAAGAACTTTGCTGCCATGCATCCGCCTTGACAGGCATCCCACGAGCCACATGAGGCACAGGCGCCAGCCGATTGAGGTCCGCGCAATTCGGTGAAGCAGTCGCTCGTTCGCCATACCGCCGCGAACCCACCGTCATCGCGAACGTTGCCCGCTAGGAATTCATCATGGATAACGAACGGGCACGCGTAGACATCACCAATCGGATCGATTAGGCACACAACGCGACCGGCTCCACAGAGATTGAGGCCGGGCAGACTTTCGCCGAGGGCGTTGAGGTGGAAGAACGAGTCACCGGTCAACACATTCTCACCGTGACCGAGTAGCCACTGGTGCAGGGTGCGCTGCTGGTCAAGGGTTGGGTGCAGTTCTTCCCAGGTATCGACAGCGCGACCTGAAGGCCGAAGCCGGGTAATCCGAAGTTGGGCACCGAACTCGTCAGCGATCGCTTTGAACTCATCGAGCTGTGCAACGTTGTGTCGAGTGATGACGACAGAGATTTTGAATTCACCAAAACCGGCACCTCTGAGGTGACGCATTGCGGTCATTGCAGTGTCGTACGAGCCCTCGCCTCGAATCGCGTCATTCGTCGCTGCGTCGGCACCATCGAGGCTGATCTGAATGTCGAGATAATCCATCGCTGAGAGCCGTTGCGCCGTTGCTGCGTCGATGTATGTGCCATTCGTTGAAAACTTCACACCGACGCCACGTGAAGTTGCGTACTCGACGATGTCGAAGAAGTCTCGGCGAATCATTGGTTCACCGCCACCGATATTGACGTAGAACACCTGCATATCGCGCAGTTCGTCGACAACTCGGAAGGCTTCTTCGGTGGTGAGTTCTTTCGGGTCACGCCGGCCTGATGATGAAAGGCAGTGAACGCATGAGAGGTTGCAGGAATAGGTCAATTCCCAAGTGATGCAGACCGGGGCGTCAAGACCGTCTTTCATGCGCTCGGTCAGAGCGGTCATCGTGCCACCACGACGTCTGATTCGATCAGCGAGCAGATGGCTTTGTCGTAGTTATCCCACTGTCGCTCATCGATGCCGTGAGCCGAGAGGGTCGACTGCAGATCGGGGTGCTGCTCAAGGTCTTTGACAACGTCAACGATCGTCGGATGCTTCAAGAAGATCAATCGTCGGTTGTCGTAGTGGTATGCCAGTGCGCCAAACGGCTCGGGACGCAAGGCGACCGAGGGGTGCAACTTGAGAGGCGAATCGAGCACGGCGAGGCGAGCTTCAGTAGACGCCGCACATGCCGTCGATGGAAATTTCTTCGACGAGTTCGAGCTCTTCGGCAACAGTTTCGGCGTCTGAAACGTCTTCTGAATGTTCTTCGGTGACCTGAGGCTGAGTTGTGTCCATACCGAGATGGTACATCGTCGTGACCCGGCTATGGCTCTCGGCGCAATTGACCACTACTCTTCAGGAACGGAAGGTGCCATGTCGTGGCGCCACATCTAGGGGGTAATCAAAATGAGGACACGAGCAGCGGTCTTGCACGAGCTTCACGCACCATGGAGCATCGAAGAGATTGAACTAGATCCACCAAAAGCCGGCGAGGTTCTCGTGAAGCTTGCCGCCTCAGGAATGTGCCATTCAGATGAACACCTTGTGACCGGCGATCTGGCTGGAGCAACCGCCGAAATGCCGATCATCGGTGGCCACGAAGGTGCCGGAGTCGTTGTTGAAGTCGGTGAAGGTGTTACGTGGCTTGAACCCGGCGATCATGTCGTCTTTGGGTTTATCCCTGCATGCGGACGATGCGGGCCATGCTCCGAAGGACACTCAAACCTTTGTGATGTTGGTGGCACTGAGTTTGCGCGAGGCATGCAGATTTCCGATGGCACCGCCCGACATCACACGCTCGATGGGAAAGACCTCACACTGATGTGTTTGCTTGGCACCTTTGCGGAGCACACGGTGGTCAACGAGGCGAGCTGCGTGAAGATCGAAAAAGATTGGCCGCTGGACAAGGCATGCTTGCTCGGATGTGGCGTGGTGACCGGTTGGGGATCAGCCGTGTACGCGGCTGACATCAAGCCGGGCGACTTTGTTGCGGTTGTTGGTTGTGGCGGTATTGGCTCCAACGCGATTCAGGGTGCGAAGCTCGCAGGAGCTCGTTCGATTACTGCGATCGATCCGGTGGAATTCAAGCGTGAGATGGCAATGGAGTTCGGTGCGACCCATACCTATGCATCGGTCGCAGAAGCCCTTGAGAACCTCGGTGAGTCAACGTGGGGACGCGGCTTCGACAAGGTCATTATGACGATGGGCGTTGGCGATGGAAGCGTGCTCGGGGAAGCGTTCTGGTTGAGTGCGAAGAAGTCACGAACCGTTGTCACCAACATTCATCCGACCCACGAGCAATCAATCTCGATTCCTGGAGCGTTCCTCACCCTCTTTGAAAAAGAGATTGTCGGGTCGCTCTTTGGTTCAGCCAACATCAGGACCGATATTCCAAAGCTCATGGAGTTGTACACGCAGGGTCAGTTGAAACTTGATGAGCTCGTGACGCAGACCTACACCCTCGATCAAATCAATGAGGGGTATGAGGCAATGCGTAATGGCGAGAACATTCGCGGCGTCATTATCTACGACTGAAAACAACCTGTGACATGGTGACTACACGACTGGTCGTCGACCAGATCTCTGCTGAGGTGGTCGGACGACGTCGCGAGGCTGAATTGATAGTCGCTGCGCTTGCGGCTGACCGGCACGTGTTGCTGGAAGGGCCGCCAGGAACCGGCAAGTCGACTCTCCTTCGAGGGGTTGCGTCTGCGGTGGGCTTGGGCTTTGAGTTTGTCGAGGGAACAGCCGAACTTACGCCTGCCCGCTTAATCGGTCATTTTGACCCGGCGTTAGTGCTGGCTGATGGGTACTCACCCGACATTTTCGTCGACGGCCCGCTGGTGCGAGCCCTTCGGAATGGCTCACTGCTGTACGTCGAAGAGATCAATCGGGTGCCGGAGGAAACTCTGAATGCGCTTGTCACCGTGATGAGCGAGCGTGAGGTGCACGTGCCACGTCTCGGGCGGGTTGAAGCACAAGAGGGCTTTCGTCTGGTTGCGGCGATGAACCCATTTGATGCGGTTGGAACCGCCCGCATTGCGGGTGCGGTGTACGACCGTGTCTGCAGGGTCGCCATGGGTTACCAGTCGGCAGAAGATGAAGGGTCGATTGTCGAGTCTCAGCATGCTGACGTTCCTACCCGTGTGCAATCAGCAGCGGTTGAGATCGTTCGTGCCACCCGCGAGCACCCTGATCTTCGAACCGGTTCATCGATCAGAGGTGCGATCGACCTGTGTGCCGTGGCTCAAGAGCTGGCTGAATTGCGATCGCTTTTGGTTGACGATGATGAGGTCACTCTGGACGCCGCTCTTGTTGCGCTCTCGGGACGGGTGAGAGTGCGAGAAGGCGTGTCTCGCACATCTGAAGAGATCGTCACCGATCTGTGGAGATCTATTTTTTGCCGACCGAGCGATGAGGAGCTTGCGCCTTCAGAGGGAAAAGTGGTGAGCCCGGCCACGACGAGTCGGGCGATCTAACCCCTCCGCCGTCTGGCTCTCCGGGAGGAGTCGCTCCACGCACAATGGTCTCTCGGCGACAGATGACAGCGATCGAACATTTCGATGAGCTCTCTCCTGAGGTTGGCGAACTTGACGAGCACGTGATGGATCGGTTGCTCGCAGACAGTCCTGATGAAGCCGTATCTCTTCTCGTCACACTCGGTGATGCAGTTGACCCTGAACTCCGAGTCAAAGCCCGACGTGTAGCTGAGCGAATCGTTATCGACATTGCGCGACGTGGACGCGCAGCGCAAGGAAAGGTTGGCCGTCTCCGTTCGCTTCCGCTTAGAGCTGGTGGTGATCTCGATGTCGATGCTGCGGTTGAGTCGCTGGCTGAATCAGGGGGCTCGCTCGTCGACGCTGACAGATTGCGCGTCATCGACTGGGAGCGACCCGATACTGCGGTGTGTTTGGTGATCGATCGTTCGGGATCGATGAAAGGCGAGGCGTTGGCCTCGGCGGCTCTTGCAGCGGCCGCAATTGCTCTTCGGGCCCCGGCATTTCATGCGGTTATTGCGTTTTCGGGAACGGCAGAGGTGGTGAGATCAATGGTGACATCTGCCCACGCTTCAGCTGATGGGGTTGTCGACGCAGTGCTCTCTCTCAAGGGTCACGGAACTACGAACGTGTCTGATGGTCTTCGAGCGGCAATCATCGAACACGAAGCGGCTCGATGTGGTCGTCATCTCACGGTGTTGCTGTCTGACTGCCGCGATCGTGCAATCGATAAGGCGGTCCCGTTCGCACAGTCACTTGAAGAATTAGTCATCGTGTCGCCGGCAGATGACATCGCCGATGCTCAGCGGTTTGCAGATGTCACCGGAGCCGCTCTGGTGAGCGTTGAAGGATCTCACGATGTCGCGAGAGCACTCGACGAAGTTCTCAGTCGCAAATAATGTTCGGGTCAGGTACCCATCCCAAGATGTTGTCGTCGGGTGTGTCCTGCTGCACGAGACCGACGATGAGGGGTGTCGACTGACCGGCGGCACCGACGACAGACGCTTGCTCTGATTGCTCTTCGGTAGGGGTCACGGTTGTGGTCGTCGTTGTGGTCGTCGTTGTGGTCGTGATTGCAATGTCGTCGAGCGTGATTGACGTTCCCTCGATTAGAGAATCACCCTGAAAGATGTCGAGAATCGCCCGCATTTCGCTATTTCGAAGCGTTGGAATGAGTACCGATTCGCCGCTCACAATTCGGCCGGCGGCAGCGATTTGGTAAGAGCGTGCGTTTGCAGTGTCGACTGAGCGCAGGATATTTGCGAAGCCAAGCATTGTCGACACTGAAAGTTCGCTGTCGGTGACAACCTGATCAGCATTTGTTTCGATGAGGGCGCTCGCAACCGATGGAGAGGTGAGTCCAGAATTGACCACCTTGGCAAGTGTCCGCTTAATGAAATCTTGCTGACGAGCGATGCGACCCCAGTCGCTCGAAGGGTCAATGATCCAGTTATCGCTCCCTTCGGGAGTTTCAAATTCGAGTTTCCTGGAGCGCACATAGGCGAGCGCATCGTCACCATTGAGCAAGCTGCAACCTGTCGATGAGATTGCGAGACCGGTGCCACGGTCGCGCACTGGTGACTCAAACGGGATCCCAACGCCATCGACGGAGTCGACGAGATTCTTGAATGCGCAGAAGTCGATCTGAACGTAGTGGTCGGTCTCGATTCCAAAGTTTGATCGGATCGTCGAAATCAAGCCGTTTGGGTCATCGGTATCGAATGCGTTGTTGATTCGGCCACGGCGCCCTCCGTCGAGCCGAACATAAAGATCGCGGGGGAATGACAGTGCGGCAATGGCCCCGGTTTCGGTATTTACTCTCCACATCTGAATGACATCGGCTCGCTCACCAAAGTTGGCGCGTCCGAGCAGAAAGGGGGCGTATGTCGAGTCGGGGTCGATGCATGCGTTGTTGTCGGTGCCAACGAGAAGGAAGTTTCGAGCACCGGGTTCGATATCGCCGACGGTGACCTCAATAACTTCTTCGACCGTGATGCTCCCTTCGTCGCTACTACCGACTTCGATCAGGCGCTCGACGGGGCCGGCGGCTGCCGTCAGTGGTGCATCAGAAGCGGGTTCGATGACCACGAGTTGACGTTGACCGAGCACGAGACGTCCACCGATGAGCGCTACCGCAACAATGACACAGATCAAGGAAACAACTACTGCCGCAACCATGGTGAGGCGCTGAGGCCATGTGCGTGGCGCAGTAGTCGATTGGGTCATCAGAGGTCATTCTTGTGGTGCGAGTGTGACGTCACATGTCAGGGCATCACTGTCGATGTCATTGACAGTGATCGTCTCTATTGATCCTGCCCGACAGAGGTCGTCGATACCGGCATTGAGTGTGGCTCGTTGATCAGATGGCACCGAGATGGTGACCGATTCAACGACGGCACGTTGACTCACCTTAGCCTCTGTCTTGGCCCTGCGAACCTGGGCGAGTGCATCGAGAATTGGGCTGAGAAGTTCTGAGTCTCCGTTGACGTTTGTGGTGGTCGGCCACGATGAGATGTGGATGCTGGTCTCGTTATCCCACCGCCATGCTTCTTCTGTCGCATACGGAATGAGTGGTGCAAACAGTCGCTGCAAGGTGGTGACAGCGGTGTGTAGCGCCGATAGCGCAGAACTTTGGTGCTCATGCTCGGTGTCGTAGGCGCGTGACTTCACTAATTCGACATAGTCATCGCAGAACCACCAGAAGAATGATTCGGTGCGTTCAAGTGCTCGGGCATAGTCGAACTCTTCGAACGCTGCCGTTGCTTCGGCAATGACGGCGTCAAGACGGCTAAGCATCGATGCATCGACAGCGTTCAGTGCGACATTGTTGGTCGGGGCGCTTCCGAATCCGTGGACGAACCTCGTGATGTTCAACAGTTTGTTCGCAAGCTTGCGACCCACCTTCATTTGATCTTCACTGAATGCAGTATCTACACCGGGTCGAGCTGATGCGGCCCAGTAGCGAACCGCATCGGTGCCATACGATTCGAATAGTGCCATCGGCGTGACGACATTGCCTTTCGACTTCGACATTTTCTTGCGGTCTGGGTCGAGAATCCACCCGGATAGCGCAGCATGTCGCCAAGGAATTTCTTGGTGCTCGTGATGTGAACGAACCATTGAAGAGAACAGCCAGGTGCGGATGATGTCATGGCCCTGCGGTCGCATGTCCATCGGAAAGACTTGGCTGAAGAGAGTGTCGCTCTCTTCCCACTTCGAGGCAATATGTGGGCTCAACGAGCTCGTTGCCCAGGTATCGAGAACGTCGGGATCGCCCGTAAACCCACCGGGCACATCGCGTTGATCTGCTGAGTAGCCGGCGGGAGTGTCGGTCGAGGGGTCGATGGGTAGGTCTGACTCGTTCGGGAGTATCGGGCTGTCATGGTCTGGCTCTCCATCGGCGTTGAGCGGATACCAAATTGGCAGTGGCACACCGAAGAACCGTTGACGGCTGACAAGCCAGTCACCATTGAGTCCCTCAACCCAATTTTCGTATCGGTGACGCATGTGGTCGGGGTGCCAAGTGAGCTCGTGACCCCGATTGACGAGCGCATGCCGGGTGTTGATATCACGGCCTCCGTTAGAGATGTACCACTGGCGGCTAGTGACAATTTCGAGAGGGCGATCACCGCGTTCATAGAATTTCACTGGGTGTTCGAGTGGTCGAGGCTCGCCAATGAGTTCTTGAGAATCGGTCAGCATCTCAACAACTTTGCGTTGAGCTTGCTTGACGTTGAGACCCGCTATTTCTGCGTAGGCATCGGTGTTCACCCCTGTTGGTGGTTCGGTGATGATCCGGCCGTTACGGCCAATGATGGCTCGTGTGGGCAGTTGCAGTTCGCGCCACCAAATGACGTCGGTGAGGTCACCGAAGGTACAGATCATTGCGATGCCGGTGCCTTTGTCGGGTTGGGCAAGCTGGTGGGCGACGACGGGAACTTCGACGCCGTAGAGCGGCGTTGAGACCGTAGATCCGAAGATCGGCTGATAGCGCTCGTCGTCTGGGTGAGCGACGAGGGCGACGCACGCAGCGAGAAGTTCTGGGCGCGTCGTGTCGATAAGGATGTCGCCCGAACCGTCAGTGCGATGGAATGCAAGTTTGTGGTACGCCCCAGGGCGGTCTCGGTCTTCCATTTCTGCCTGAGCAACGGCGGTCTGGAAGTCAACATCCCACAGTGTTGGCGCTTCGGCACTGTAGGCCTCACCTCGAGCAAGGTTGCGGAGGAACGCTCGTTGGCTGACGCGGCGCGAACGTTCGTCGATCGTTGCGTAGAGAAGTGACCAGTCGACGGAGAGCCCGAGGCGACGGAAGAGGTCTTCGAAAACTTGCTCATCGAGAGCGACGAGTTCGTCGCAGAGTTCGAGGAAGTTGGGTCGAGAGATGGGGATTGCTCGATGGTCTTTTGGTGGGTCACCGCGGAAGGGGGGTTCGAAATCGCTCTCGTAGGGCTGTGAGGGGTCGCATCGGACGCCGAAGTAGTTTTGTACTCGCCGCTCGGTGGGAAGGCCGTTGTCATCCCATCCCATTGGGTAGAACACCGATTTCCCGTTCATTCGGTGGAATCGTGCGATTGCGTCCGTGTGGGTGTACGAAAATACGTGACCCATGTGAAGAGACCCTGAAACCGTTGGTGGCGGAGTATCAATCGAGAAGACATCGACTCGAGATGCTGTTCGGTCGAAGGAGTAAATGCCTTCTTTGTCCCATGCCGCAGACCACTGCTGCTCAATTCCGTCGAGGGTTGGTTTCTCCGGGACGTTCGCCATGAGTATCAAGGCTAGGCCGTCGGCAATAGCCTCGGACTGGTGCTGCACCTTTATGACACGGCGACAAGGCAGGTTCGAGAGCTCGCAATGCGCGAACCAGGGCGGATCAGTATCTATCTGTGTGGTCCAACGGTCTACGGGCCGCCGCATCTCGGACACGGTCGAGCAACGCTTGTCTATGACATTCTGCGCCGTTACCTCGAGTGGTCAGGTATCGACGTGCGTTTGGTGTCGAACATCACCGATATCGACGACAAGATCATCGACCGGGCCGAACGTGAGGGTCGGGAGTGGTCTGATATCACCACGAAATGCGAGAACATTTGGTTTCGCGCAATGGAGGGAATCGACGTTCTTCGACCAACCGATGTGCCCCATGCGACCGAGTGGGTCGACGAGATGGTCGAGATGATTTCGACGCTGGTCGCTTCGGGAGCTGCGTACTCGACCTCTGATGGGGTCTATCTCTCTGTTGAATCAGTTGAGGGTTACGGATTGCTTGCCCATCAGTCGCTCGACGACATGATGGCTGGCGGCGGTGAGCGTGAGGTGTTCGGTGCTGGAGAAAAGCGCCACCCAGCAGATTTTGCACTCTGGAAACTCGCAAAGCCCGGTGAACCTGCCTGGGAGTCGCCGTGGGGGGCCGGTCGTCCAGGCTGGCATAGCGAGTGTGTGGTGATGAGTCTCGGTTTGCTCGGCGATGGATTTGACCTGCATTGCGGTGGTCAAGATCTTCGCTTTCCGCATCACGAAAACGAGCGAGCGCAGGCAGTGGCACTTGGCCGGGAATTCGCTCGCCATTGGATGCATAACGGATTCGTTGTCGATGCAGAGGGCGAGAAGATGTCGAAGTCTCTCGGCAATGTGTCGAATCTGCTCGACCTCATCGAGGTGTACGACCCGCGCGCCTATCGAATGGTGTTGTTGCAATCGCATTACCGCAGCCCGGTTGGTATCTCTGCCGACGGGTTGGAGGCGGCTGGTCGTTCGCTTGCGGGTCTCGACAGTTTTGTTGCGCGGACGGCGTCACTTGGCGAGGCAGAGGCTGATGCTGAGACGGTTGCTGCGTTTCGGGCAGCGATGGATGATGATCTCGATACACCCAAAGCGATGGCACTGTTGTTTGACACGGTGCGCCAAGCCAACTCAGTGCTCGACAGCGGCGACGAGTCGATTGCGGCTGGTTTGACGAGCGCGGTTCGCGAGATGTGCGGTGCAGTTGGGTTGCGGCTTGTCGAACAAGTTGCGGTGCCGGCTGATGTGCTCGCTCAGGTAGCTGCACTTGATGCTGCACGGGCGGCGAAAGACTACGACACCGCTGATGCAATTCGTGCCGACTTGCAAGAAGCCGGTTGGCAGGTCGAGACGACTCGCGACGGTACGACGGTTCGTCGCTGATGCCATCTCCATTGGAGTAGGGAACTCGCAATCAGCTCCCTGGTAGTTGGTGGAAATGGTTCAACCTCCATCACAGCCCACCACCGATGCAATCGTTCCATGAGCAAACTCGTAGTCCGACGAGCGCCTCCAGTTTGTTCGGAGCCTCGACAATGTCGCCGAACAGAAGTGTCTAGGGGTCTCTCCGAAGGGGTTAGATCTTTTTCCTAAACTTTGAAAGTCAGGATGATAGGGCTCATAATCCCAGCATTCACCGCTTCCCTGGCATTCGCAAACATTTTTGGCATTTCCGTTCCCATTAGATGACCCAAATTCACCGCTGGTGGGTTTGAAGGGGGTTCATTGAAGAACGACTTTGCCATTTCACTGTGGTCATAAATAGAAACAAGATCTAACCCGGCTTCGGAGGCTGCATGCATGTAAGTCTCTTGCGTTTCTAGAAAACTAAATTCTGGACTAGATGACCATGGCATCGGATACGAGATAGACCCGCTTCCTACTCGCATGATGTCGTAGATAAGCACTGTGCCGCCCGCTTGAGTTACGCGAGCCATTTCGCTCATCATTACAGCCTTCTCAGCGATGTTCATACCTACATGGATCATGGTCGCTGCATTGAAGGAATCATCACTGAAAGGGATCCTTGTCGCAGAACCCACGTGAAAGTCAACTTTGTCGGACATGCCGACAAGTTCAGTCAAGACTGAGGCTGCTTCAACAAATTCTGGGGTTAGATCTACTCCCGTCACGTGAACATCCTTTGCACGTGCGAGAAACCGGGCAGGTCCTCCGATGCCAGACCCGAGGTCGATAATCCTGCTGCCAGGTTCGATCTCCAGAAGGTCAGCGACGATTTCACTCCCCCTTCTCCCACCGATATGAAACTCGTCGGCTCCCGCGAAAGAATCCGGAGTCAGAGAACTTGCATCAGTTCCAGCCTCAGCCAGAGCGGCAAGAATACGATCGACTATCCCGTCGCTTCCGTAATGTGCTTCTAATGTTCCTGACATAGAACGATTTTAACTTAGGTCCAAGTGTTGAGTGAATGATGGCTGCGTCAGCTGGAAAATTTTTGATTTAGATAGGAAGTCCTGCAGGCGATGTAAGGCGCCAGTTCGTTCGTTGCTCTTAGCATCGTGCAGATCGGGTTACCCACGGGTAACTTAGTCGGGATGAGCGAATTTTCGATGGCCCTCAACGATGACCAGCAACAGATCAAAGACTGGACACACGGATTTGCCGAAGACGTCATGCGTCCAGCTGCTGCCGAATGGGACGAGCGCGAAGAATTTCCATACCCAGTAGTGCAGGAGGCGGCAAAGATCGGGCTCTACGGCTGGGAGTTCTTGATGAACGCTGGGCAAGATCGCACCGGTCTTACGTTGCCAGTTGCGGTTGAAGAACTGTTCTGGGGTGATGCTGGCCTTGGCATGGCGATCATGGGAAGTGGGCTCGCCGCAGCAGGCATCGCAGGCAACGGCACGCCTGAGCAACTCATGGAGTGGGTACCGCAGTGCTACGGCGATGCAAATGAGGTGAAGCTCGGAGCGTTCTGTGTGAGCGAGCCAGACGCCGGCAGCGACGTGTCGAACCTACGCACACGTGCGGTGTACGACGAAGCAAATGACGAATGGGTGCTTAACGGTACGAAAGCATGGATCACGAACGGTGGTATCGCCGATGTGCACGTCGTCGTCGCTGCAGTCGACCCAGAGTTGAAGGGACGTGGCCAAGCGTCGTTTGTGATTCCTCCGAACACGAAGGGTCTCTCACAGGGCCAGAAGTACATGAAGCATGGCATCCGTGCATCGCATACCGCAGAAGTAGTGCTCGATGACGTACGGATCCCGGGGTCATGTTTGCTCGGGGGCAAAGAAAAACTCGATGCCAAACTGGCCCGTGCTCGTGAGGCCGGCAGGTCTGGAGCGCCTCAGCCGGCAATGAAGACGTTTGAAGCGACGCGCCCGACGGTGGGCGCACAGGCACTTGGTATTGCTCGAGCTGCGTATGAGTATTCACTCGAGTACGCAAAAGAACGCCATGCCTTCGGCAAGCCGATAATCATGAACCAGGCGATTGCATTCAAGTTGGCAAACATGATCACCGAGATCGATGCAAGTCGTCTGCTGATTTGGCGTGCGGCGTGGCTTGCTCGCAATGGTGGATTCACCAACGCCGAAGGCTCGATGAGCAAGTGGAAGGCCTCGGAGGTCGCAGTTCGAGTAACTGAAGAAGCCATTCAGATTCTCGGTGGCTATGGCTACACCCGGGAGTACCCGGTGGAGCGTTGGCATCGAGACGCAAAGATTCACACCATCTTCGAGGGAACAAGTGAGATCCAGCAACTGGTCATCGCTCGGGCAATTTCAGGTCTTCGCGTCGAATAAATCAGCAGGCTCTTCGTCGAGCCCTCCACTTCGAACATTTGAATCCCCTTCTCATAAGTTCAGATCAACAGTCGTCTGATTCGGGGGGAAACGATGTTGACAGGACAGCAATATCTCGATTCGTTGAACGATGGTCGTACGACCTACTTACACGGACGACGGGTTGACGACCTTCTTTCCGAACCAGCTTTCGCGGTTCCAGCACAAGCGATCGCGCAGGGCTACGACAACTGTTACTCCGATGCTGACGATGCGGTGAACCCGTACATCTTTGCACCGCGCTCGATCGAAGAGATGCGTTCCCGGACCGATGTGTTGACCGGTATGGACATGGCAATCAGCGTGACCTATCAGTCGCTCATGACCTTGCTCACTGCGTCGCCGAAGCTTGCAGGTCTCGACCCGGTGTATCGGGAACGAATTCAGGCATATGTCGACGATTCGATTGCTCGAGATATTCGCATTGCCGAATGCATCACCGATGCGAAAGGTGACCGCTCGCTGCCACCGGGTAAGCAGCGTGATCCAGACTCCTATGTTCGTGTTGTTGAGCGCCGTAGCGATGGTGTCGTGATCCGCGGAGCAAAACTTCACATCACAGCAGCCGCGCTCTGCCACGAACACCTTGTGATGCCAACGAAGGCGATGAAGCCCGGCGAAGAGGACTACGCAGTCGTCTGCGCAGTGCCGGCGAATGCTCCCGGTGTTCGCACGATTAACACGACATTCCACCCAGCCGCTGATGATAATCGACATTTTCCAATCAGCCGTCTGGCAAGCATGCCCGACGCGCTGGTTGTCTACGACGACGTTTTCGTGCCCTATGACCGGGTGTTTCTCGATGGTGAAGTCTCGATGGCGGCCGTCTTCGCTCACTCGCTTGGCTTATGGGAACGATTGGGCGGTCTCACATTTATGGTGCGTCAAGCTGATGAACTCGTGGGTTTCGCTCAACTCATCGCAGAGGCAAACGGGCTTGGCGGAGTCTCACATATACGAGAAAAGATCGATGAAATGTCGATTCACGCAACGCTGCTACGCGCTGGTCTTGAGGCAGCGATCGCGAATGCTCGGTCGACTGACGAGGGCTTCTTTTACCCTGACGAGTTATTCACCAACGCGGCTAAATATCAAGGAGCGGCTCAATTCGGGGTGATGGTGCGCCATCTTCATGACATTGGGGGAGGCGCCATTCTCACCGCTCCGACAATTGGTGATTTCGAAAATGCTGAGACACGCGGTTATGTCGAGAAGTACATGACGGCATCAGATGATGTGTCGGCAGAGGATCGCATTCGACTCTTTCACGCCATTCGAGATGCGACAGCCGATGCATATGGAGGCTGGCACCTTGTGACCAACCTCCAGTCTGGTGGTGGGCTTTACGCTCAGCGCATTGTGACTCGAAAGCATTTCGATATGGAACGCGCAAAAGGGTACGCACGCGAAGCAGCGGGCCTTGACGATGAGTGACCGCACGGCATCAATGTTCGCCGGCATCAGAGGCGAGGTGCGAAGTTGGCTTGAGGCACAGTGGGACCCTCAACAGCCTTTAGGAGAGTGGTGGAGCAACCTTGCTCAGTCAGGCTGGGGATTTCCTGACTTCCCTGAGCGGTGGTTTGGCAAAGGTTTACCGAGCGAATCTCGAAGAATCGTTCGGCAAGAACTACAACGTGTTGGGGCGTTCGGTCCCCCTCATGGCATTGCGACGATGATGGTTGCACCGTTGCTTGTTGAGATGGGCACTGATGAGCAACGCCAACAGTGGCTTCCTGGGATTGCTGACGGATCCGAAATTTGGTGCCAACTCTTCTCTGAGCCAGATGCAGGTTCAGACCTTGCAGGCGCTCGAACCACTGCCGTACGTGACGGCGATGTGTGGCGGGTGAATGGCCAAAAGGTCTGGACTTCGGGTGGCCATTATGCGAAATGGGCCATTCTTGTTGCGCGAACTGACCAGTCGGCGCCCAAGCACAGCGGGTTGTCATTTTTTGGTATCGACATGCGTCAGGACGGCATTCAACCAAAGCCGCTCGTGCAGATGAATGGCTCGGCTGAATTCAATGAAGTCTTCATCGATGATGCAACAACAGTGCATACCAACCTCATTGGTGAAGAGGGGAAGGGTTGGCCGGTTGCATTGCGCACCCTAAGTTACGAGCGAGAGTCACTTGATGCTGATGCAGAACCGGGTATTCAAACCGATCTTGACCTGACAATCGCCGCCGGGCGATATGCATCCGGTGAGATCCCTGACGGCTCAGAAGGATTCATGCCTGGAGGCCTCGAAGCATGGGAGTTGTTGTGCTCGGTGATCGCTGCAAACGGCAAACAAACCGACCCCCGTATCCGAGACCGCGCAGTACAGATCTACACTGGCATCAAGACCTCAAGTTGGATGAGCCAACGGTTTGCGCAGGCACCTGAAGTCGGTGCTGAGGTGTCGCTCGGCAAGCTCGCAGCAACACAGCTGATGCGTGACTGGCGTGACCTTGCGCTCACCGCACTCGGCCCACATGGGCAACTTCTTGGGGGCGAGAACACCTTTGATGGTCTCCCAGCACAAATTGCACTGTCGGTGCCTGGGCTGTCAATTGCTGGTGGCACGGACGAAATTCAACGAAACATCGTGGGGGAGCGAGTGCTCGGACTTCCACGTGAACCTCGCCCAAATGGTGGCTGAGGTCATTGGGTTGCAGCGAATAGGAGCAGTGTCATGATCCCGATTACCACACTTGTCCGTGAGGTCGCCCGAGTAGTCGGTCCGAAACCCGCAATCATTAGCGACCGGTGGACGGTGAGTTACGAAGAACTTGATGAGCGAATCAATCGACTCGCAAATGCGTATCGAGAGCTTGGGCTGCAACACGGCGACCGATTCGCTGTGATGGCAACCGACTCGATTGAGCACATCGAAACTGCTCTTGCGATCTGTCGTGCGGGGGGCGTGTATGTTCCGCTGAACTATCGCCTTCGAGAAGAAGAGGTTGGGTACTTGCTGAGTGACTCTGACCCGGTGCTGCTTGCAGTCGACCCTGACTACCTTGACATCGCGCGTGCCGTTCGACAGAAGGTCATATCGGTTGGCCATGTCGTGGTTTTTGGTGCAGCATCAGATGATGTGTTGGCTCATGACGACGTCGTGAGCCGAGGTGCGGCGACGTATCCGTCGGTCGAGTTGCGTCCGGACGATGTTGTTCAGATTCAGTACTCGAGTGGTACGACCGGGTTACCGAAAGGTGCGGTCCTTACCCATCACACATTGAGTTCACGAACCGCCATCGGACTCTTGGAGAGCGGGCGTTTCGCAAGCGATATCTCATTTCATAATGCACCTTTCTTTCATGTTGCGGGGTCCCAACTTGACTACTCAGTGCTCGTCAAGGGTGGAACAGTTTTGCGACATCGACAATTCGATGCAGAACGTGCGGCACATGCGCTGCAGGACTTAGGCGTCACCTCGGCATTCTTCGTGCCGTCGATGATCAATGCCGTATTGCAGGTACCAGAGATTTCATCGCTCGACTTTTCGAAGCTTCGGCTCATCGAATACGGCGCTGCGCCAATGCCGCAAGCGCAGTTGCGTGCTGCGATTGACGTGTTTGGGTGCTCATTCGTGCAGCTCTTTGGAGCGGGCACTGAAGGTGGGATGCAAGCAATCTTGCCGGCCGAAGATCACATCGTCGGTGGAACCGATGTTCAAACGAGACGGCTTTCGTCAATTGGCCGGCCAACCGCATTCACCGAAGTGCGTGTGATCAATGAGGATGGTGTGCCGGTCAGCCCAGGAGAGATTGGTGAAATCATCTCGCGCGGACCAGCAAATATGCGCGAGTACTGGGGAAAACCCGAGGCAACCGCTGAGACCCTGCGTGATGGATGGTTGCACGCAGGTGATATGGCAACTGTCGATGAAGACGGGTACCTCTACCTCGTCGATCGAAAGAAAGACATGATCATCCGAGGGGGCGAGAATATTTATCCGACCGAAATCGAACTCGCACTCTGCGAGCATCCACGAGTCCTCGAAGCTGCGGTGATTGGCGTTCCTGACGATCATTGGGGAGAGAACGTCCACGCAGTCGTTGTGACCCGACCTGGCGAGACGTTGACCGGTGACGATGTCATTGAGTTCTGTCGACAGCGACTCGCGAGTTACAAGAAGCCGGCAAGTGTCGAATTCGTAGACGGATTGCCTCGCAACGCCTCGGGGAAAATCCTTAAACGGGAGTTGCGCAAGCCGTACTGGAAAGATGCTGGGAGGTCGATCTAACGACACGGTACGCCGCAGTCCATGTGCCGTACCGGCTGCTCCGCCATTGACCATGGCATCGCTCATGGCTACGGTCGTGGAATGATCAAACTCACCGTGTCCTACCCAAAGGGTGACGACGTCACCTTCGACCACGATTACTACAAGAACTCACACGTGCCGATGTGCGTCGATGCATTTTCACCAGCCAAGGTTGAACTTGAGCGCGGAGTTGATGGCCCTTCGGTTGCGAGCGTGTCGTTTTACTTCGAGTCGAGTGATGCGATGAAGGCGGCGATGTCAAGCCCAAAGATGGGTGACATCATGGGTGACGTTGCGAACTACACGAACGCTGCGCCATCAATGCAAGTCTCAGAAATCGTCGATTGATTCGTTGAGAGCATTGTCGGTCGCGGCATCGAGCTCACCGATGCCTTGACGCTTGCGTAACTTTTCAATGTCTCGCACGGGAACAGAGAGTTTCCGGAAGCGGGTGCCATCGGTCGCAATCGCTCCGAGTTCGTTATCGAGTTTGTTAAATGTTGCGCGCACTTTGTCTACTGCGGCTGAGTAATTGTCGAACTCTTTTGAAAACTTGTTGATCTGTTGGGTGATCTCAGCTGCCGTCTGTTCGGTGTGGAAACTTTCTGTTGCCTGTCGAATGACGACGAGGAAGGCATACAAGGTTAGCGGGGAGCAGAGCACCACTTTTCGCTCGAGGGCCCAGTCGATGAGATGTGGGTCAGCTTCGTGCACAAACCCGGAGATGCTTTCGTTGGGAACGAACATCAGCACGTAGTCGAGGGCATCTTCAGTGGTTTGATCGATGTAGTCGCGCTTCGCCAACGCGTCAACATGGCTACGAACTGCTTTCACGAAGTCTGCTTTTGTGGTCGCTCGGGTGGCGTCATCATCGGCATCAAGGTGGGCGACATAACGATCGAGAGGAAATTTGACGTCCATAAATAAGACACGGTCGGGTGGCATGGTGAAGGTGAAGTCGGGTCTGCCGCCGGCTGCGGTGGTGTCTTGTTTCGAGTAGTTCACTCCTTCGACGAGTCCGGCTGCGCGAATCATGTCTTCAGCAAGTCGCTCACCCCATTGGCCTCGTTTTTGAGAGCTTGAGAGCACCTCGTTGAGATTTGCGGTTCGCTGTGAAAGCAATGTGACCGCTTCGCTCACCGATGAGAATTGGCCGGCATTGTGTTGGCGGAGTTGATCGAGTTCGTGGTTGAGTTCGGCAAGTCGTTTGCTGACGTCGTCATGGACACCTTTTAGCGTGGTGCTGATGACTTCGGCTCGCTTGCCGAGCGCCTCGCCACTTTGTTGGGTGACCATTTGTGTCACGGTGCGGATTGTTTCTTCTCGATGGGCTTCCGCTCGTTGATTGAGTTCTGCGATTGCGCCGTTGAGTGCTTGTTCGTTGACCAGTTTGATTTGGCTGGTCAATTCTTCGGTGGAGGGGAACGCAGGTGGAGGAGCCGTTGGTACAGGGGCAGGTTTACGGGAGGTTGCAATCACTCCTGCGAGGGCGACGAGCACCGCCGCCAGCAGGACAACGATAAGAATTTCCATGTTCTGAACCTAAACGGCGGGTGTGACGTTCACGGTGATTATTGAGATGAGATTGAAGCTCTCAGGGGCATCCAAGTCCGTGGAGAGTTGCACACTGTTGACAGAGCACAGCCACACCTTCAGGTGTGCTCCATCGTTGCGCGAGATTGGAGCTGCAACTCATGCACGAGGCGACGTCGCTGCCGCTCTCTGACCGCTGCTCGGCAAACAACGCGTTCCCATCGACGATTTGCTCCTCCATCACTGCGAAGGTAGCAGGGCGCACGAGTAGGAGGTCGCCTCTGGAAGACTCAAACCTGATGACGCACACATCACCATCGGCACGGCGATATCAGCCTGATTGGCCAGTTGATGTGCTGGGGATTCTCACGATTGCGGTGTACGGCTCGTGGTACTACGGGTTTGGTGTGCTCATCGATGACATTGGTGCCGGCCTTGGGGCAGGTTCGGCATCACTTGGTTTGGCGTTTGGCTTAGCTCAGGTGTTGCTCGGCGCGCTCTCTCTTGCATCCGGGCGGCTCCTCGATCGATTCGGCCCGCAACTCCTCCTCGGTGTCATCGGACCAAGTGGAGCAATCTTGGTGGGCTTCAGCGGACGCTCAGCAGAGGTATGGCAATTCGTCGTTCTTTTCGGTGTTGGAGGCGGTGTGTCGGCGGCCGCCGGCTTTTATGGAATGACCCAAGCGATGTTGGTGAGGATGGATCCTGCTAGGTCAACGCAGCGAATTATTCGCCTCACCATTTGGGGAGCGTTTGCGTCTCCGATTGCCATTCCGGCAACCGAATTTCTTCGTGGCACGTTTGGTTGGCGGGTTGCCATTGAAGTTCCTGCCGGTGCTGCCTGTTGTGTGTTCTTGCTCGCTGCCCGCGTTGTGCGGCGGGTTCCACGGCACGGTGAGTTTGAGCATTCGTCAACCTGGAGGATTGCGGTCGCAACCGCAGCCCGTTCGGGGGCAGTTCGCTGGCACGCAATCGGGGTGTTCTGTACATATGTGTCGATGTCGACGTTGTTGGTGTTCCAGCTTTCAATCATGAGATGGGCGGGGCTGTCGGCTGCTGCCGCTGCCGGTTTTGGTGGAGCGAGGGGTCTACTTCAACTCCTCGGCAGGTTGCCGTTACAACGGGCGCTCCGATGTTACGGGCATTGGTTTCTTCTTTCAGGGGCACGATTGTGTGTTGCAGTTGCGTGTGGGCTCGTACTCGTGAGTGGGAATGCGGTCATTGCGTCGCTGTACGTCGTGATCGCCGGAGTCGGCATCGGTGCTATTAGCGCGCTCGATGGGATCGTTGCCCGAACAGTGATTCCGACCGGCGACTTTGGGGCGATTAGCGGGGTCGTCACGTTCCTCGGCGCAATCGGTGGGGGAGTGGCACCGGTGCTTGCTGGACGTCTCACCGATGTAAGCGGTGCACCGACGATGGCATCGATGGTCGCTGTGTCTGCTGGAGTGATTGCAGTTGCTTCGCTATATCGGACCAGATGGCATTTCACTCAGGCGAGTGAGAGCAACCGTTGCTCAGGGTGAGCGGGCGGCTCGTTAGGTATGGCGGGAGGTCATCCCGCCATCGACGGGCAGGATGACGCCATTCATGTAACTCGATGCAGGAAGCACCAAGTTCAACATGCCGTGGGCGATTTCTTCTGGTTGTCCGTAGCGACGAACCGGCACACGACGTTTTGCGAAGATCTCTTTGTGTTCGTCGGCGATGTTTGCCGTCATTCCGGTCACGATGGGTCCCGGGCAGACTGCGTTTGCAGTGATGCCGTGACGACCGAGTTCAACCGCAAGTGATCGAACGAGACCGATAACGGCGTGCTTTGAGGCGTTGTACGCAGGAATTCCGCCAGTTGCTCCAAGACCTTCGGTCGACGCAGTGCATACGATCCTGCCGCCGTCACTCTTCATGAGGTAGGGGAGCGCCGCTCGGGTGAGCCGCGCATATGAGGTGATATTGACGGCGAGAGTTGCATCCCATGCTTCGTCGAATACGTCGGTGGTCGTTGTCATGTCAGCGTTAAACACGACCCCGGCGTTGTTGATGAGAATGTCGATGCCCCCGAACGTCTCAGCAACAGCATCTGGGAGGGCATCGAGTGCGGCGTTATCGGTGACATCGACCGTCCAGCCCTTCACTCGGTCTGCTCCGTGCACGTCCGAGATCTCTCCAACCACTTGGGCGACGCCTTCACCGTTGCGGTCGACAACAGCAACGAGGGCACCTTCATCGGCGAAAAGGTGGGCGGTGGCGCGCCCGATACCTGATCCTGCGCCGCTAACGATGGCGACACGACCGGTGATCGAACGGTTTCCTGAGGTCAAGCGAGTTGTGCTCATGCACCGAAGGTAATGACAGGCGATTGATAACTCAGCACCGGAACTTGCGCTCGGAAGAGATGACAGGAGTGTTCGCAGATACCCTCGCGGTATGGGAAATCCGTGGTTCGAGTCGGTTGCAGTTGCTCAGCGGCGTGCCGAGCGT
>MDTA01063783.1_pt1 | contig 26012 bp, 20 predicted proteins | sample 811151 | NCBI WGS metagenome assembly MDTA01 (sample SAMN05326648, study PRJNA326480) | marine metagenome | isolation source: seawater | place: Indian Ocean: South | collected 2010 | reverse complement strand
GCGATGTGGTCATCGTCTGCCCACAGTGACGCTAACGTGGGGTGCGCCAGTTTCGATGGCGCCGAAGTTGCGTGAAGTTGGGAAACAGAATCATACCGGAGTTACGCCAAGTGGTCAGATGAGCAAAAAAATCGCCCGCCGCCGACAACCGAAGTTGGCGAGCGGCGGGCTAATGCCGAAGTCCCTCTCGGCACCCGTCACGGCCTCCACGTGAATTAGTTGCTTCTCTCATCCCACCCCGACTGGCCGGAAGTGTTCTATACCAATCCTTTACTCGATTCCTGTCTGAGACGTCTCGAAAGTCGGTCTCTTTTCCCTATGTCTGCAGTGTCTTGCGTGCAGGCGTTATCCGCACTTGGAGTCGCCGCAGCTCAGACATGTCATGCACCCGTCCATCATGATGACTGCCTTCGCGTGGCACTTGCCGCATAAAGTTGCTGTCTCCGGATAGGTATCATCCGCTGCCTCTTCCGCCGAACCGGCTGTTGTAACTGGTGCTTCGTTTTTAGCGGGTGTATTCATTGCTTCGCGGGCTTCCACCTCGGCGCGCTTCTCGGCAATCATCGCTTTCTGATGGTCGTCGAGCTGATCGTCTTTCAATAGACCGATCATGCGCATGTGACATTCGATGACCTCACCGATCTCTGCGACCAGGGAGGGCATGAACTTGCCGCCTTTCTTGAAGTAGCCGCCACTCGGATCAAATACCGAGCGCAATTCCTCGACGAGGAATGTGACATCCCCGCCTTTACGGAACACTGCCGAGATAATGCGTGTCAGCGCGAGCACCCATTGGAAATGTTCCATGTTCTTCGAGTTGATAAATATCTCGAAGGGGCGCCTCTGTTCGTGCTCCGTACCTTCGTTGAGCACGATATCGTTGACGGTGATGTACAACGCGTGCTCTGACAGAGGTGTCTTAATCTTGTACGTGCTGCCAAGCAACATCTCCGGACGCTCGAGTTTCTCGTGCATCTGGATAACATTGTTTTCTGGGGGCGGTTCCTGCCCCTCGTCGTCATTCGACCGGACCCGGTACTTGACGATCTTTTGATCAATTCTGATAGACATTGTCTTGCTCTCCCGACGCTCTGCGGCGTCAGAATTTTCCGTAATAGCCTTCTTTTAATGCATCGTAGAGATTCGCTGCTGAGTGCAGTTCACCGTCGTACTCGATCTCCTCGTTACCCTTGAGCGTGACTTCACTGCCGTCTTCGAGAGTGAAGGTATATGCCGTACGCTCCAGGTCCGTATCCTTTACGAGTACGCCCTGGAAGTTCTCGGGATTGAACCGGAATGTTGTACAACCTTTGAGCCCCTGCTCGTAGGCATACAGATAAATGTCTTTGAACTCGTCGTATGCGAAGTCTGTTGGCACATTGGCCGTCTTTGAGATCGAAGAATCGACCCAACGCTGCGCAGCGGCTTGTACGTCCACGTGTTGTGAAGGTGACACGTGATCGGTGTTCACAAAATAATCGGGCAGCGCATGTGCCGGATCTTCGCTGAACGGCGCCGCTTCCTCGTCCACCAGCGCCCGGTAGGCGAGCAACTCGTAGGACAAGACGTCCACCTTCTCCTTGGTCTTCTTTCCTTCACGAATGACGTTACGCGAGTAGCTGTGGGCAAACGTGGGCTCGATACCGTTGCTCGCATTGTTCGCCAGTGAAAGCGAGATCGTGCCGGTGGGCGCGATAGACGTATGGTGGGTGAAGCGCGAACCCTCCTTGGCGAGCTCGGATACCAATTCCGGATCTTCTTCAGCGATGCGCTGCATATACCGGCTGTAGCGCGCGTGCAGGACCCGACCCTTGACCTGGTCGCCCACGCGATAGCCGTCAGCTTCCATTTCCGGGCGCCGGCGCAGCATCTCGCCAGTGACTGTGAAGTCTTCGTCCATGACCGGGGCTGCGCCTTTCTCGCGCGCCAGATCCAGACCCACGCGCCATCCAGTCAGCGCCATGTTCTTGCTGACTTCTTCCGTAAACGCGAGCGAGTCTTCAGAGCCGTATTTGATGCCGAGCAACGCAAGCGTCGAGCCGAGACCAAGGAAACCCATGCCGTGGCGACGTTTGCGCATGATTTCCTGACGTTGTTGTTGCAACGGCAGCCCGTTGACCTCAACAACGTTGTCCAGCATGCGGGTGAAGATGCCAACTACTTCGTTGAACTTGTCCCAATCGAACCGCGCATCCGCTGTGAATGGGTCCAGCACGAAGCGGGTGAGGTTGATGGAACCCAGCAGGCACGCGCCGTACGGCGGCAGAGGTTGCTCTCCGCAGGGGTTGGTTGCCCGTACGTTCTCGCAGAACCAGTTGTTGTTCATCTCGTTGATCGCGTCGATCAGGATGAAACCAGGCTCGGCGAAGTCGTAAGTGGACGTCATGATGCTGTCCCACACGCGGCGCGCGGGGAGTGTCTTGTAGATCTTGCAGGCGACGCGGCCGGAGCCGTCGGTGAAATAGCCGTCCTGTATGGGCCAGTCGCGCCAGATGACCGATTCGGTATCTTCAAGGTCCAGTTCGTCGGCCTGAATCTCTTCGGCAGACAGTGGGAAGGCGAGTGTCCATTCGGCATCGTCGCGGACGGCTTCCATAAATTCATTGGTGATCAGCAGCGACAGGTTGAACTGACGCAGGCGACCGTCTTCGCGCTTGGCACGAATGAAATCCATGATGTCCGGATGGCCAATATCAAAGGTGCCCATCTGCGCGCCGCGTCGACCACCCGCCGACGACACCGTGAAGCACATCTTGTCGTAGATATCCATGAAGGAGAGCGGACCGGAAGTATAGGCACCGGCGCCACTGACATAGGCGCCTTTGGGTCTAAGCGTCGAGAATTCATAACCAATGCCACAGCCAGCTTTCAGCGTGAGGCCAGCCTCGTGCACCTTATCCAGGATATCGTCCATGGAGTCGTGCACCGTATCGGACACAGTGCAGTTGATGGTGGACGTGGCTGGCTTGTGGTCCTGCGCACCAGCATTCGAGATGATGCGGCCAGCCGGGATCGCGCCGCGGCGCAGCGCATACAGGAAGCGCTCGTACCACAGTTCACGTTGTGCGGCGCTGAGCTCGACGCTTGCCAGCGCTTCCGCCACGCGGCGATAAGTAGAGTCGACGTCTGTATCGACGGCCTCACCATGTTTGGTCTTCAGGCGATACTTCTTGTCCCAAATGTCCAGGGAAGCCGCTTGCAGCGCGATGTCTGCGTCGCCCACGGTGCGCGCGAGCGTTAGTGGAGCACTAATGCGCTTCACGGATTCCATTCATTCCCCCATTTACCTAATCATTTGATTGCCCGGTCAGACCGCATCAGTCACACCCCACGCGGGACCAGGTCTTGGACATCGAACGTATTTTTGTAGAGCACCGTAGTCTACTCGCGATTTTTGCAGCTACGCAACACCATATTGTGTAGTTCTGTCGCTACAATCACTATATATGGGGGTATTGCTGTGAATGGCCCCTGGAAATGCCTAGTATGAGTTGTGGACAACTTGTGGGTAACCCGAAAGCCGTCCGGGATGGCACGGAAGCAACCCATCTGGCACCATTCACGGCGTAGCGTCTCACCACCATTCCAACGTACGAAGGGCTGCGAAAATATGGCCGGAAAATTGGCGTCAAACACGGTTCGCTTTGTCGCTTTCTGGATCATTCTGGCGAGTGCGTCCCCAACTCTGCTGGCCGCCAAGGACCTGCAGCTTGAAGACTTCTTTGGTCACTACGAAGGGCAGGCGGTGTCGGAGAGTGGCGGTGAAGTTTCGATCCGCGATATTGCCTTGGACCTGTTCGAGTACAAGGACGGCTTCAGGCTCAAGTGGGCGACGACCACCAAACGCAAGGACGGGCGCATGAAGCGCAAGACCTACGAGGTCCACTTCGTGCCTTCCTCGCGCGATGGCGTGTTTGCCTCCGCAATGCGGCGCAACCTGTTTGGTAAAGCGGTACCCATGGACCCGCTCAAGGGCGACCCCTACGTATGGGCCACCCTGGACGGCGCCACGTTAACCGTCCAGGCGCTGCTGATCACGGAAGATCACGGCTATGAGATGCAGACGTACAAACGCACACGCACGGCTGACGGCATGCGCCTGGTTTTCCACCGAGTTCGCGACGGGGAGCGCCTCCGAGACGTGACCGGTTCATTGCTGAAGGTCGACTAGGAACAACTCCGAGAGGGCCGACTCCCACAGGCTGCTCGAAACGCGCCGGCGATACTTGGCCGCTCAGTCGGTGCGGCTCACACGAGGACCCAGCCGACAGCGATCCGGCCGTGATGCCGGCGCACGCTGCTGAGCCCATTTTGCGGCGCCTGTGCTCCATACTCGCCCGTGCGTCAGCCGCCGTAGATAGCCACTACTCGCCAGGTATTGTCTTCCTGCAGTTCCAGTTGCACATGCATGGGGTTGGCGCCCAACTCGCCGAGCCGGATCAGGAACTCGTCATACGATTCGAAGAACGCGTACGAAATGTCTCCCATGAACGATGGACGGGGCGCGGGCGGGTCGCCCGGCCTGGTGTTCAGGGTGTTGATGACCCACGGCATGTCGATGTTGGCGTCGATGGCCGTATCGCTGACCAGCTTCAGGCCCTCTTTCAACCAGCGCATCACGCGTCCACCGTCGGCACCCACGGTGTTGGAAACTTCTTTGGAAAAGTCTTTTTTGACCTGCGCACGCACGGCTTCGAGGTCTACCAGCCTGTTCATGGCTGCCACGTCGTTCGCTGCCAGTGCCTGATCCAGGCGATAGACATAGATGTATGGCCACGCCAGCAGCGCAATCAGCGTGAACACAATCAAAAATCCGATGTAACGCATCCGTAGGTTCCTGCCAGTGGGCCTTCCCCCTGATGGGGCTTCCCCGCAGGGGGCATTCATGGAAGAGGGCCGGGCCGCGTCGCGCGCGGCGGTCCTGTGACGTCGCATTGTACAGCTGAGCCGCCGCGCCGGACTACATGTCCGATTGGAGTCGCGCCGTTCAGGTGCGTTCCGTAAACTCTCCGGCCATCCCATTGCTTCCCGCTGAGCCAGAATTTCATGGCAGATATCCTCGCGATCGATCAAGGCACCACCAGTTCCCGCGCAATCATCTTCGACGAGCATGCGGCGACGCGGGCGGTCGCGCAGGCGGAGTTCACTCAACATTTCCCGGCAGATGGGTGTGTGGAACACGACCCGGAGGAGATCTGGGCAACCACGGTCGCGGTGTGCAAACAGGCTTTGGCGGAAACGGGCACCACGCCGGCTGCTATCGGGATTACCAATCAGCGCGAAACGACGGTTGTGTGGAACCGCACGACGGGCGAAGCGCTCCACGCCGCCATCGTCTGGCAGGACCGCCGCACGTCGGCGCATTGTGAGCGCTTGCGTGCGCAGGGCCATGAGGCCACCGTGACCGCAAGAACGGGCCTGTTGCTGGACCCGTACTTCTCGGCCACCAAGGTCGCCTGGATTCTGGATAACGTATCCGGCGCGCGCGACCGGGCCAACCGCGGCGAACTGGCGTTTGGCACTATCGACACGTTTCTCATCTGGCGTCTGACGGGGGGTCGTGTGCATGCGACCGATGCGACCAATGCGTCGCGGACCATGTTGTTCGATATCCACGCGCAGCGCTGGGACGAGGAACTACTCAGGATTTTTGACGTGCCGGCCTCCGTGTTGCCGGACGTGCGCGACTCGGCAGGCGACTTTGGCACCAGCGACGCCGACACGATCGGGGTGGCGCTGCCCATTTGCGGCGTCGCCGGCGATCAGCAGGCCGCGCTGGTGGGGCAGGCGTGTTTCGCGCCCGGCATGGTGAAGAGCACCTACGGTACCGGCTGTTTTGCCATCATGAATACTGGAGCAACCGTCGCGCGGTCGCAGAATCGACTGCTGAGTACCGTTGCCTATCGCCTGAATGGAGAGACGACCTATGGCCTCGAGGGTTCCATCTTCATCGCCGGCGCCGCCGTGCAATGGCTACGCGACGGCATCCAACTGATTGGGTCGGCCGCCGAGACCGAAAGCCTGGCGGCATCCGCAGGAGAAGACGGTGTGTTCCTGGTGCCAGCGTTTACCGGCCTGGGCGCGCCGTATTGGGACCCGCACGCGCGCGGTGCGTTGACGGGGCTGACCCGCGATACCGGCATCGCACAGGTCGTACGGGCGACCCTGGATTCCGTAGGTTTGCAGACCAACGACCTGGTCGCGGCGATGGCGGCGGACCGCGGCGCGCCCCTCGACAGCGTGCGGGTAGATGGCGGCATGGTGGCCAACAACTGGTTCTTGAATCGCCTGGCCGACATCATTGGATTTCCGGTGGCGCGTCCGAAGTGCATCGAGACCACCGCGTTGGGCGCGGCCTACCTGGCCGGTTTGCAGGCGGGTGTGTTCAGCGGGCTGGATGACATCGCGAGTCGCTGGGAACTCGACCAGGGGTTTGCGCCTTCCATGCATGGCGAACAGCGCGAGACCATGTTGAGCGGCTGGCAACGCGCCGTCGCCAGCGTGCGCCTCCAGTCGTCCGCCCTGGTGGGCTGACCGGTCGGCCGAAGGAACGGATTTCAGCCAAATACGCCGCGAGGCAATGAATCTGAAGCTGTTTCCCGCCGCGCGTTGACCATTACTTCAACAGCCTGGCTACGGCGTTGGCAGCCTTGACCTCGCCGTCGCCGGTGTAAGCCTCGTGGTTCGCGTCGACGTCATCCAGCGCATAGAGGTAGTTCACCATCATGCCCGCGGAGCGTTTCATGCCTTCTGCCGAGCGGTCGCCCATCCAGTTCAGGCGTTCGACGCGGGCGCCGTTGCTCAAGTGGAAGTGTGCGACCGGGTCGCGGGCACGGTCGCCTCGCTTGGCGTTTAACAGGTAATCGGCGCAGGCCCGCGCCAGCAACGGTCGGATGGCTTCCTGTACGGCGTCGTCGCTGGTCAAGCTGTCGTGGTCCTCCAGTAGCTTGCGCAACGCGCCTGGCCACTCGCCGAAGCCGGTCTTCTCGAGGATGACCGGCGGGACAGCGCCGGAGTCGAATTGCTCTGGCGCGTTGTCCAGGGCTTCCCGCAGCCATTGGCTGAAGCCGGGAATGGGCGAGAGCGTCGCAAACGCCTTCAGGTTGGGCAGGTCGCGCGCGAGCTCTTTGGCAACCCGTTTGATCAGGAAGTTGCCGAAGCTGACGCCGGCGAGGCCGGACTGGCAGTTCGAGATTGAGTAGAAGATTGCGGTATCCGCGGCGGCCGGGTCTTCCAGTGGCGCTGATTCGTCCAACAGGGTGTGGACGTCGCCGGACATGCCTTTGACCAGAGCCACCTGTACAAAGATCAGTGGCTCGTCCGGCATCCGAGGGTGGAAGAACGCAAAACACCGCCGGTCTTCCATCAGCCGGTTTTTGAGGTCATCCCACGATTTGATCGCGTGGACAGCCTCGTACTCGATCAACTTCTCCAGCAGCGCTGCCGGCGTATCCCAGGTGATGCGCTGTAAATCCAGGAAGCCGATGTCGAACCACGACGTCAGCAGATCGCGCAAGTCACTGTCGAGCGCTTTCATGGCCTTGTTCTTTCCGGCGACCTTACGCAGGTAGGCGCGCAGGTCCACCAGGAACTTGACGCCGGAATCCAACTCGTTGAACTGGCGTAACAGGCGCATGCGCGGCGGCTCGAGGGCGCGGCGCAACTTCGCCTGCGCCTCCCAGCGTGCGGTCTTGTCTGAAGCCTCGCGCCACTGTTCAACCAGCGCTTCCACGCCGTCCATTGGCACGTCATAGTCGACCGCCAGCAGGCGCAGGAAACGTTCCCGTCCTTCGTCGTTCAGATCCAGATACATTTCGCCCAATCGTGCGGCGCGCGCGCGAGCGGAGACTTCGCCACCACGGCTCTCCAGACACGCGTCAACCTGACTGCGGACAACCGGCAGATCGGATTCCGGCAGACCAGGGGCAACCTGACTCTTGATGTCGTCGTCTTTGTGAGCGACGGATGTCAGGCGCCAGGCACGTTTGAATTGCCGGAGCGTTTTGTCCAGCAGGCTAGGTGCGGCGCTCATGAGATTTCATTTCTTTTGCGTTCCTTATGACTTCACTGTAGCGAAATTGTGTGCAACTTCGATGACGGCAACGGATGCTCCCCGAAGTTGACGTTTACGTAAACGTCAAAGAGAATTCTGGGCCGTAACTCGGGGTAAAATGGGGCGCCGGCGTGCCGCAAATCCATGCGTTCGCCAACCGGTTCGGCGCGCTTGTCGGCGCTGGATTTGACACGCGTCTGATGCGGGCTGAAGCGAGCTGCTCTAGTAAAGCGAGCGGCTGACCTTTCCGCAACCTAAGTGAGATGGCTGCACTACCAGCCGTCGTGCCTCAGTGAGGGAAATTTAATGGGCTCTTTCGACGAACTACACGCACAGTCTCTTGCGGATCCAGAAGGTTTCTGGGCGGCCGCTGCGGAAGGCGTGGACTGGTACAAGCGCTGGGACAAGGTTCTGGACGATTCCAACGCACCGATGTACCGGTGGTTCAGCGGTGGCGAGCTCAACACTTGTCATAACGCGCTCGACCGTCACGTGGAAGGTGGTCGCGCTGACCAGGCTGCACTCATTTACGATAGCCCGGTCACGGGTACGGTCCGCACTTACACCTACGCGGAGTTGCGCGACCAGGTGGCGACTTTCGCTGGCGCCATGGCGGCGCGCGGCGTGGGCAAGGGCGACCGCGTTATTATCTATATGCCGATGGTTCCGGAAGCCGTCGTAGCCATTCTGGCCACGGCACGCCTGGGCGCCGTGCATTCGGTTGTGTTTGGTGGGTTTGCCGCCAACGAGCTGGCCGTGCGCATCGACGATGCCAAGCCGAAGATGATCGTGTCGGCATCCTGCGGTATCGAAGTCAATCGAGTTATCGAATACAAACCGCTCCTGGACGAGGCCATTACCGTGGCGTCGCATAAACCCGATGCGTGTATTGTCCTGCAGCGACCTCAGGCCGAGGCGTCCATGATGGACGGGCGGGATGTGGACTGGGCGGAGGCGGTGGCTGCAGCGGAACCGCATGACTGCGTACCGGTGGCCGCGACCGATCCGCTCTACATTCTTTATACGTCTGGCACCACGGGGCAGCCCAAGGGGGTTGTGCGCGACAACGGCGGCCACGCCGTGGCGCTGACCTGGTCGATGAAAAACATCTACGGCGTTGAGCCCGGCGAAGTGTTTTGGTCGGCATCGGATGTGGGCTGGGTTGTTGGGCACTCATACATCGTTTATGCGCCGCTGTTTGCCGGGAACACGACAGTCCTATTTGAAGGCAAACCCGTGGGTACGCCTGATGCCGGCACGTTCTGGCGAGTGATTGCCGACCACGACGTCAAGAGCTTGTTCACGGCACCAACGGCATTCCGGGCGATCAAAAAAGAAGACCCCAACGGAACTCTGTTGCCCAACTACGATCTGAGCGGGCTGCGCTCGCTATTCCTGGCAGGCGAACGCTGCGATCCAGACACGCTCAGCTGGGCGGAGGAGCACCTGAAGGTGCCGGTCATCGACCACTGGTGGCAGACAGAGACCGGTTGGCCAATCTGCTCAAACTGTCTCGGCATCGAGCAATTGCCGGTCAAGCCCGGGTCACCCACCCGACCGTGTCCCGGTTGGGACATGCAGGTCCTGGATGAGGCTGGCAACGAGGTTGCACCTGGTCAGATCGGAGACCTGGTTGCGAAGCTGCCGTTGCCGCCCGGTACTTTCCCAACGCTCTGGAACGCGGAGCAACGTTTTCGCGATGCTTACCTGGAGCCGCACTCGGGCTACTACACTACGGCTGATGCCGGATATATCGACGAGGACGGCTACGTATTTGTCATGGCCAGGACTGATGACATCATCAACGTCGCCGGCCATCGCCTGTCCACCGGCGGTATGGAAGAAGTACTGGCGGGCCACGGCGATGTAGCTGAGTGTGCTGTCATCGGTGTAGCGGACGACCTGAAAGGCCAGCTTCCGCTGGGTTTCCTGGTACTGAATGCTGGCTGCAACCGTGAACATGGCGAGATTGTCACGGAGGTGGTTGCACGGGTGCGCGAACAGATTGGCCCGGTGGCAGCGTTCAAGACCGCAACGGTTGTCGACCGTTTGCCCAAGACCCGCTCTGGCAAGATTCTGCGCGGCACGATGCAGAAGATCGCCGATTGCGAAGAATGGAAGATGCCAGCGACCATCGATGATTCGGTGATCCTGGATGAAATTACAGACGCTCTGAAAGGCGTTGGATACGCGCAAGACTGACCGTCGCACTCAGAACCGCGACGAGCTGGTTGAGGCCGCGCGTTGCATCTGACGCCACGGTTTGCTTGCGCCTGGAGAATTCTCGAATGTCAGCCGTTGAAAAAGACACCGCGCTTGGTTCCTGGGAAGCGCTAGTTGAAAGGGAAACGCGCGGTCGCAGTGCCGCGGATCTCGTCTGGGAGACACCTGAAGGAATCCCTGTGAAGCCGGTGTATACCGCTGCCGATCTGGATGGGCTTGCGCATCTTGACTCGATGCCGGGGTTACCGCCATTCGTGCGCGGGCCGCGTGCCAGCATGTACGCGGGGCGCGCCTGGACGCTGCGTCAGTACGCTGGCTACTCAACGGCAGAAGAGTCGAATGCGTTTTACCGGCGCAACCTTGCCGCGGGACAAGCGGGTCTTTCGGTTGCGTTCGACCTTGCCACACATCGCGGCTACGACTCCGATCATGAACGGGTGACCGGCGATGTCGGCAAAGCCGGCGTGGCGATCGACAGCGTGGAAGATATGAAGATCCTGTTCGACGGCATTCCGCTCGATCGCATGTCGGTGTCGATGACGATGAATGGAGCGGTACTCCCTGTGCTGTCCATGTATATCGTCGCGGCGGAAGAGCAGGGCGTTGACCTGGGTGCGCTGTCAGGCACGTTGCAAAACGACATCCTGAAAGAGTTCATGGTGCGCAACACCTACATCTACCCGCCGACACCGTCCATGCGTATCGTCGCGGATATTATCGGCTACACGGCAAACCACATGCCTCGCTTCAATCCGATCTCGATCTCGGGTTATCACATGCAGGAAGCGGGTGCGACCTGTGTCCAGGAACTGGCGTTTACGCTAGCGGACGGCGTTGAGTATGTCCGCGCTGCCATCAATAGTGGCCTTGATGTCGACAAGTTTGCGCCACGTCTGTCGTTCTTCTTCGCGATTGGCATGAATTTCTTCATGGAAGTGGCGAAACTGCGTGCGGCGCGATTGCTGTGGGCAGAGTTGATGGAGAAGAACTTCTCGCCCAATGACTCTCGCTCGATGATGCTGCGCACGCACTGCCAGACTTCAGGTGTCAGCCTGACTGGGCAAGACCCCTACAACAATGTCATCCGCACAACCATCGAGGCGCTGGCTGCGGTTTTGGGTGGTACTCAGTCACTACACACCAACGCCTTTGATGAAGCCCTGGCCCTGCCCACCGATGCGTCGGCACGTATTGCCCGCAACACACAACTGGTACTGCGCGAAGAGACAGGCATCACCAGGGTTGTTGATCCGCTGGCAGGTTCTTATTACGTCGAATCGCTTACCAACAGCCTCGTCGTCGAGGCGCGCAAGCTTATCGACGAGGTCGAGTCGCTGGGCGGTATGACCAAGGCCGTTGAGAGCGGCATGCCAAAACTACGCATCGAAGAAGCGGCCGCGCAACGCCAGGCGCGCGTGGACCGTGGCGAAGACGTTGTCGTTGGCGTCAATCAATATCAGCCAGAAATTGAGGAAGAGATCGACATCCTCAATATCGACAACACCGCCGTGCGCGAATCTCAGGTGAAACGCCTGCAAGCCGTGCGCGCCGGGCGAGATAATGCCGCCTGTGAACAAGCGTTGGCCGCGCTGACCAGTGCTGCGCGGGACGGCAGCGGCAATCTGCTGGAACTGGCCGTGGTCGCGGCGCGCGCGCGTGCGACTGTTGGCGAGATTTCCGATGCCCTGGAAGAAGTCTACGGCCGGCATCGCGCGGAGGTGCGTTCGATTGCGGGCGTGTACGGTGCGGCTTATGAAGGGGATGAAGAATTTCAGGCCATCCAGGCCGAGGTGCAGGCGTTTGCGGAAGACGAGGGCCGGCGTCCGCGCATGCTGGTGGTCAAACTGGGTCAGGATGGTCACGACCGCGGTGCCAAGACCATCGCCACCGCATTCGCCGACATTGGCTTTGATGTCGATATCGGGCCGCTATTCCAGACGCCGGCGGAGGCTGCGCTGCAGGCTACTGAAAACGACGTACACATCATTGGAGTCAGTAGTCAGGCGGCGGGCCACCAGTCTCTGGTGCCGGAACTGATGGACTGTCTCAAGGCACAAGACGCCGGCGATATCCTCGTCGTCTGTGGCGGTGTGATCCCCACGCAGGATTATCAGGCACTGTTGGATGTTGGGGTTGCCGCGGTATACGGCCCTGGTACCAACATCCCGAACGCTGCAAGCGAAGTCTTGCAGCTCATCCGCGAGGCGCAGGCGGCTGCCTGATTCGACGATTTCAAGACTCGGACCGATATGCAAAACATCATTGAACAACTGGAACAAAAGCGTGCGGCTGCGCGTCTGGGCGGCGGCCAGCGCCGTATCGATGCGCAGCACAAGAAAGGCAAGCTGACGGCGCGCGAACGCCTGGAGATCTTGTTTGATCCGGGCAGTTTCGAAGAGTGGGACATGTTTGTTGAACATGACTGCCATGACTTTGGCATGGATGACAACAAGGTTCCTGGCGATGGTGTGATCACCGGGCATGGCTTGATTAACGGTGAAACCGTGTTTGCGTTCAGCCAGGATTTTACGGTGTTTGGTGGGGCGTTATCCGCGGCGCACGCGCGGAAGATTTGCAAGGTCATGGACCAGGCGATGAAAGTGGGTGCGCCAGTCATCGGACTGAACGATTCGGGTGGTGCGCGCATTCAGGAAGGCGTGGCGTCGCTGGCCGGCTATGCGGATGTTTTTCAAAGCAACGTTATGGCATCTGGAGTGGTGCCGCAGATTTCGATGGTCATGGGCCCGTGCGCGGGCGGCGCCGTGTACTCACCCGCCATGACCGACTTTATCTTCATGGTCAAAGACAGCTCCTACATGTTTGTGACAGGGCCAGAGGTCGTTAAAACCGTGACGCACGAAGATGTCACGCACGAAGATCTGGGCGGAGCGCTCACCCACTCCGGCAAGTCCGGTGTTGCGGATCATGCATTTGAAGATGATGTCGAAGCGTTGTTGCAGTTGCGACGATTCATGGGATTCATCCCGTCGAGCAATTTGAAGCAGCCGCCGGTGCGCACGTCCAGCGACCCCGGTGATCGCGACATCTTCTCGCTGGATACGCTGGTTCCAGATAATCCGAACAAGCCGTACGACATGAAAGAACTCATCCACAAGATAGTGGACGACGGCGAGTTCTTCGAAACCCAACCCGACTTCGCGCAGAACATCATCGTCGGTTTTGGCCGGCTGGAAGGACATCCAGTAGGGGTTGTCGCGAATCAACCCATGGTGCTCGCGGGATGCCTGGACATCGAGTCCAGTCGTAAAGCTGCGCGCTTTGTACGTTTTTGCGACTGCTTCAATATTCCCATCGTCACTTTTGTAGATGTTCCCGGGTTCCTGCCGGGCACCCAACAGGAGTACGGCGGCATCATCAAACACGGCGCGAAGCTGCTCTTTGCATATGCTGAAGCCACGGTGCCGAAGCTGACGGTAATCACACGCAAAGCCTATGGCGGCGCGTATGACGTTATGTCATCCAAACACCTGCGTGGCGACATCAACTACGCATGGCCAAATGCAGAGATCGCCGTTATGGGCGCCAAAGGCGCGGTTGAGATCATTTTCCGGCAGGACCGCGACGACGAAGAGAAAATCGCTGCGCGCACGCAGGAGTACAGCGACAAATTTGCCAATCCGTTTGTCGCAAGCTCACTCGGGTTCATCGACGATGTGATCGTGCCGCATGGCACACGTCGACGCTTGTGTCGGGCGTTGCGCATGTTGCGCGACAAGAAGCTCGAAAACCCGTGGAAGAAGCACAGCAACATTCCTCTGTAGCTCCCGGCCACACCCGCACTGAACGTTTAGTCCTCCGGCACATGACGTACCGGTTCTCGAAGACCTGATTTATGTTCGACAAAATTCTGATCGCCAACCGCGGTGAAATCGCCTGCCGCGTCATGCGCACTGCCAGACGTCTCGGTATCAAGACCGTCGCCGTGTATTCCGATGCCGACGCTGATGCCTTACACGTGCGTGAGGCTGACGAAGCCGTGCATATCGGCGCAGCCGCGTCCGCCGAGAGTTATCTCGTCGCTGACAAGATCGTTGCGGCATGCAAGAGCACGGGCGCGCAGGCCGTTCACCCCGGTTACGGCTTTTTGTCCGAGAACGCCGCATTCGCCGAGCGACTCGCAGCCGAAGGTATCGTTTTTGTGGGCCCGCCCACGGGCGCCATCACCGCAATGGGCGACAAGATCGCATCAAAATTGTTAGCCGCGGCAGCTGGTGTCAATACCATCCCTGGTTACAACGACGTCGTCCGCGACGGCGCACACGCCGTTGAGATTGCCGAAGGCATTGGTTATCCGGTCATGCTGAAAGCCAGCGCCGGAGGCGGCGGCAAAGGTATGCGGGTCGCTTACGACAACGATCAATGCCGCGAGGGTTTTGAACGCGCGACCAGTGAAGCCCGCTCCAGCTTCGGTGATGACCGTGTGTTCATCGAGAAGTTTGTTGAAGACCCGCGTCATATCGAGATCCAGGTGCTGGCGGACCAACACGGAAGTGTGGTTTATCTCGGGGAACGCGAGTGTTCCATCCAGCGCCGCCACCAGAAGGTGATCGAAGAAGCACCGTCGCCGTTTCTGGATGAAGACACCCGGCGCGCGATGGGTGAGCAAGCGGTCGCATTGTCCAAAGCGGTCGACTATTGCTCTGCCGGTACGGTTGAGTTCATCGTCGACAAAGACAAGAACTTCTACTTCCTGGAGATGAACACGCGTCTACAGGTGGAACACCCGGTGACCGAGATCGTGACCGGCATCGACCTGGTTGAGCAGATGTTGAACATAGCGGATGGCGCCAGGCTGCCGTTTGCACAAGCGGACGTCGCCTTGAACGGCTGGGCTATCGAAGCGCGTATTTACGCTGAAGATCCTCTCCGCAACTTCCTGCCCTCCGTAGGGCGGGTCTCAACCTACATCGAGCCGGTTGCGGGCGATGGTGTGCGCGTTGACGCCGGCGTATACGAAGGCGGTGAGGTCTCTATGTTCTATGACCCGATGATTGCAAAACTCATCGGGTATGGTGATAACCGTGCGGAGGCAACAGAGAAGCTTGCGCAGGCATTGGATAGTTACGTCATTCGCGGCCCGGTTGATAACAGCGCGTTTCTATCCGCGCTACTGGCTCATCCGCGATTTGTGGATGGTCGCCTGACAACCGCGTTTATCGATGAAGAATACCCGGACGGCTTCGGCCACGAGCATGTCAGCCACGCCGACCCGGCGCTTCTGCTGGCTGTTGCGGCCGAGCTGGAGCAGCGGACCAATCCCGCGTCTTTTAGCGCTGATGGAGAAACCGCCATCGTATCGATGGGAGAGGCGCGTACTACACACGCGGCGACGTTGAGTGCGCAACGCGTCATGATTGACGGGGTGTCTTACGAGATCGAAGTCGATTGGACGCCGGCTTCGCCGCTCGCGCGAGTGCAATGTGGCGGTCAACAACACGCCGTGCAAGTGATTCGCGACGGGGTGGATTGGCGTCTGCGTCAACGTGGCTTTGAAGTGCACGTGCGGGTTGTGTTGCCGCGCGTTGCAGAGTTGTTTGCACTCATGCCGGTTAAGGCACCACCCGACATGAGCAAGTTCCTGCTGTCGCCCATGCCTGGCCTGCTGGTTACCTTGATGGTTGAGGAAGGTCAGCAGGTGGAACCTGGGCAAGATCTTGCGATCGTTGAGGCTATGAAGATGGAAAACGTGCTGCGCGCGGAACGCGGTGCGCAGGTTGCCAAGGTTCTGGCTGCACAAGGCGATTCACTCAGCGTCGACCAGCCGATCCTGGAATTCGAATGATCGGCGTTCGTCGCGCGCGGGTGTTCGTATGAACACGGCGCGTTACGATCCGCTCAAGCTGATGGCGGGCGTCCTGAAGGGTGAGCGCCGTGCTTTGGCGCGCGCGATCACATTGGTCGAATCCACACGGCCCGAGCACCGGCAGCTTGCGATCGAGTTGCTGGAGACTCTTCCGCGCGCGGACGGTACGTTCCGGATCGGCATCACGGGCGTGCCTGGCGCTGGTAAATCGACATTCATTGAGGCTTTTGGCCAACACCTGATCAGCCAGGGCCACAAAGTAGCCGTGTTAAGCGTTGATCCGACGTCGGCTATCTCCGGTGGTTCTATCCTGGGTGACAAGACGCGCATGGAGCAGCTGTCCAGAAACCCGGGCGCGTTTATCCGACCTTCCCCTGCGGGAGCGACGCTGGGGGGCGTCGCGCGTCGTACGCGGGAAACGCTGAACTTGTGTGAGGCTGCCGGTTTTGATGTGGTCATCATCGAAACGGTAGGCGTCGGACAATCGGAGACTTCGGTAGCGTCGATGACCGATCTGTTCATGCTATTGCTGGTGCCCGGAGGTGGGGATGACCTGCAGGGCATCAAACGCGGCATTGTTGAACTGGCGGATCTCGTGCTCGTCAATAAAGCTGACGGTGACTTGCTGGCGGCAGCGACGCGGGCGGCATCCGATTATGCGCACGCGTTCCGACTGCTGCGGCCGCGTTCCAACCACTGGCGTGTCAAAGTCACCACGTGTTCAGCACTACAGGGTAAAGGTATTGCGGAGTGTTGGGATCTCGCCAGCGAATTTCGCAGTGCGTTAACCGATGCCGGCGAGTTTGACCGCAACCGCGCGCGTCAGGCCAGGGCCTGGTTATGGGATGAAGTTTCCGCCACTTTGATGGCGCGTTTTCAAGCGAGCCCGGCGCTCTCAAACAGGCTCGAATCGTTCGAGTCTGAGGTACAATCCGGGGCCCTGAATCCTAGTGTCGCTGCGGAACGCCTGGTCCACGAATTTGTGACTGGCGCCGCCAGCAATGATGAGCAATAAATCATGATTGGAAGACTGAATCACGTTGCGATCGTCGTGCCGGATCTGAAGGCGGCCGCCGAGACGTACCGAGCTACGCTGGGTGCCAAGGTGAGTGGCGAGACGGATATTCCGGATCACGGTGTCACCACGGTTTTTGTCGAGTTGGACAACACAAAAATCGAGTTACTGCACCCCCTTGGAGACGATTCTCCGGTGGCCAGGTTTCTGAGCTCGAATCCGTCTGGTGGCATGCATCACGTCTGTTACGAGGTTGAGGATATCCTGAGCGCAAGGGACAAGCTCAAAGACGAAGGTGCGCGAGTCCTGGGAGATGGCGAGCCTCGCATCGGCGCGCACGGAAAACCCGTGCTGTTCTTGCATCCGAAGGACTTCTGCGGAACCCTCGTTGAGTTGGAACAAGTGTGACGGTGACACCCGAAGAACTGAGATCCGCGGCGGACAACCCGTCGCCGCCCGCCGAAATCTGCTCGCTTCCGGCCGCTGCGCTGTTGAAGGCCCTATGGCTTGTGGCGCGTGGCAACTGGGATGCGGCGCACGAACTGGCGCAGAACGACGATAGCTACGATGGTGCGTGGGTGCATGCTCACCTGCACCGTGTGGAAGGCGACCTGAATAACGCCGGATACTGGTACGGACGTGCCGGCCGGCCGCGTTCGGAAGCACCTCTGGACAACGAATGGCATGACATTGCGGCCGCATTATTGAGCCGCTGAACAGCGTTGGGTAGCCCCTATGAACATGTATACCCAGGACCTTGACCGCAACGAAGCAAACTACGCGCCGCAGACGCCGCTGACGTTTCTTGATCACGCGGCTTTGGTGTACCCGCATAAGACGGCGGTCATACACGGTGAGCAAAGCTATGATTACGCCGAGATGCGCGCCCGTGTGCGGCGTTTCGCCTCCGCCCTGAAAGCGCGGGGTGTGAGTAAAGGCGATACCGTGTCGGTCATGGCGCCTAACGTTCCGGCGATGTTGGAAGCTCATTACGCGGTGCCGATGTTGGGGGCGGTCTTGAACGCACTCAACTATCGACTCGATGCACCGACGATCGCATTCATCCTGAATCATGCGCAGTCCAAGGTATTAATAACCGATACCGAGTTCGCTCCGGTTATCAGAGAGGCGCTGCCACATGTGGACCACCCCATTCAGGTGATCGACATCGTCGATGCACTGGGCCCTGGTGGTGAGCAACTGGGCGAAAAAGACTTCGAAGCTTTTCTCGAGGAGGGCGACCCGGAATTTACAGACTGGTCCCTGCCGGATGACGAGTGGGACTCACTGGCGTTGAATTACACCTCTGGTACAACCGGTAACCCCAAAGGAGTCGTGTACCATCACCGCGGCGCGTTTGTGAACGCGCTGGGTAACGCCCTGGTTTTTGGCCTGAATGCACGCTCGGTGTATTTGTGGACGTTGCCGATGTTTCATTGCAACGGCTGGACCTACACCTGGGGGGTGACCGCAGTTGGCGGCACACACGTTTGCCTGCGCAATGTTGACCCCGCCCTTATTTTCCCGATGCTCAAAGAGCACCGCGTCACGCATATGTGCGGCGCACCTATCGTTCTCAACATGCTGATTCATGCCCCCGAGGGCGTGAAGACGTCTTTCGACCAGACTGTGGAGACCGCAACGGGCGGTGCTGCTCCGCCATCTGCTGTGATCACCGCCATGGAGCGGATGGGCTTCAAGGTCACACATCTTTACGGTTTGACCGAAACTTATGGTCCGGCAACGTATTGCGCATGGCAGGAAGACTGGGATGCGCTCGAACTGGATGAGCGTTCGCAATACATGGCGCGTCAGGGTGTGATCTATCCGACCATGACAGACTCCATGGTGGCCGACCCCGAAACGATGCAACCGGTGCCTTCCGACGGTGAAACCATCGGGGAGTTGATGGTGCGTGGTAACACCGTCATGAAAGGCTATCTCAAAAACCCCGAAGCCAGCGCGGATGCGTTTGCAGGTGGATGGTTCCACACCGGCGACTTGGGCGTGCGCCATCCAGACGGTTATGTGGAAATCAAGGACCGCTCCAAAGACATCATTATCAGTGGCGGCGAAAACATCTCTTCCCTGGAAGTAGAGGATGTGTTGTACAAACATCCAGATGTGATGGAAGCAGCCGTGGTTGCGCGGCCAGACGACAAATGGGGCGAGACGCCATGTGCGTTTGTGACGCTGAAACCCGACGCCGGCGATGTGAGCGATACCAGTGTAATGGACTTCTGTAAGAAGAACATGGCGCGCTTCAAAGTGCCGAAGACGGTTGTGTTTGGCCCGTTACCGAAGACGCAGACCGGCAAGATCCAGAAGTTCGTGTTGCGCGAGCGCGCGCAGTCGCTCGACTAACGGCCGGCGTCGCGCGCCGTCGCGTGCGCGTTGGCTTTCAAGAAAGCCAACAAGTGTTCGACGATGACCAGGCGTAATGTACGCGGATGGTTGTGGCCAGCACCTTGTAAGTCGACCAATCTGGCGCCTGGAACGCCCCTCGCTTTTTCTTCGTGGTAACGCTGATAGCGCTCACCAGGAAAGCCGTTGTAAGCATATGATGGAGCATGCGACGTGCTGATGATACGGTTCTTGAACGTCACCCCTTCAGCTGAAACGACTGAAAGAGTGCAGTAAACGGTGACGTGTCAGCGATCGGAAAACGATCGTGTTGCGGCAACTAATGATTCTCGATTGTAGGCACGCCAACACATGCGACGCGAATCAATCGACTGTTGAGACTGGAGGCTTACATGGCCCAGAAAGTTCTGGTGACGGGTGCGGGTGGTCTGATGGGCCAATATGTTGTCAACGAATTGCAACCCCACGCAGAAATTTGTGGTTTTGATCTGCTTGAGGCAGCAGGAGACAACGAACATATCGTAGGAGATGTTGAGGATGCCGATGCGGTGGCGGCCGCGTGTGAAGGCTGCGATGCCGTGGTGCATATCGCGGCGCGCCCCAACATCTGGAGCGGTTCTGGCAGCGAGATCATTCGTACCAACACCGTGGGAACTTGGAACGTGTTGGATGGCGCCGAGCGGGCAGGAGTCAAACGGGTGGTCATCACCTCCAGCGACTCCGTACTGGGGTTCACCGTGCTGGAGGGGGCGATGATTCCGCCTGATCATCTTCCGGCTGGACCAGAGCATCCGCTGCGCGCGACGGACCCTTATGCGCTCAGCAAGGTGTTAGGTGAGCGTATGGCCGAGAGTTTTGTAGCGCGCGGGCGGCTCGAGGTACTCGCGATCCGGCCGGTGTACGTGTTGTATCCGGAATTCGAGTGTGAGGTGCTGGCCCGGGCCAAAGACCCTGAAAACTACAACGGCCCGGCTGCTGGCGGGCGCCAACCAGCGGGCGGTGGCGTCATGTGGCAGTATATCGACCCGCGCGATCTATCTCGCGCGTTCCGCCTCGCATTGGAAGTCGACTTCAGAGGATTCGAAGCGTTCCTCATTTGTGCGCCGCGCTCGCTTGCGCCGGAACCAACAGTCGCTCGACTGGAGCGCTACCTGGGTACGTCTGTAACGGTAAAAAAACCAGAGGTGTACGCCAACAACGCTTACGCGCCCATTTATGACTTGAGTCACGCGGAGGAGCGCCTCGGGTTTATCGCACGACACGATACGCGGGGACGCCTGGGTTTGGACGCAATTTACCGAGCGTAATCCTGCGGACGGCAACTGGAAGAGAGGACACCATGGCTGGAGCAATGACGACCATTTCTATGAGCGATGGGACTGCGGTTGAGGCCTACGTGGCAGAGCCGTCAGACGGTCGGCCTGAACGTCGACCTGGGCTCGGTTTGGTTATACTTTCCGAGATCTACAATGCCAATCACTGGGTTCGCTCGGTAGCGGATGGGTATGCAAGGGAAGGCTTCGTCTGCCTTGCCCCTGACCTTTATTGGCGTCAGCGCCCAGGTCAGTATCTCGACTACACTCAGGAAGGCCAGAAAGTCGCCCGCGAACTCGGTTATGCGATGGACCTGGACGCGTTTACCGCCGACATGGCCGACTATGCGCGATGCGTATCGGCGCTTTCCCAATGCAGCGGTCGCATCGGTACGGTAGGTTTTTGCCTGGGCGGCAAGCTTGCATTCCTTGCGGCAGCACGTGGGCTCGTCGACGCTGCAGTGGGGTATTACGCGGTGCAACTGGATCAGTTCCTCGACGAGGCGGCAAATCTGGCGCGACCGCTCATGCTGCACTTCGCGCAGCTGGATGAGCACGTGCCTCAGGAAACGGTTGTGTTGGTCAAACAGGCTCTCGCTGCCCATACACAAGTTGCGATACACGACTATGACGGGACCGATCACGGATTCAATCGGTTTGGTTACCCGCCTTATCATCCGCAAGCGGCGGCTGTTGCACTGGAGCGTTCGCTCGCGTTTCTGCGAACGCACCTGAGCTGAATTGCGTCCAGAGTTTTCCGGCGCATGTTCTTTCACATTATTGGCCAAGGACAATGACGAAATGGCTCCCAAGGTATTACCCACTGGTCATCTCGAGGCGCGCAGCGACTGGCTGGCGCGCCGACAAGAGGAAATCATAGAGCCTGATCTGCCGATCGTCGATCCACATCATCATCTGGTCGACAGAGCGGAGACCGGGCGCTACCTGCTACCGGAACTGCTGGCGGACACGGAGAGTGGCCATAACATCATCGCGACTGTTTATCTCGAATGGTTGTCGATGTACCGCGCGAGTGGCCCGGACGAACTGAAGCCGGTGGGCGAGGTTGAATTTGCCAACGGCGTTGCGGCAATGACCGCTGGTGGCGGGTATGGCGACATCGCTGTGTGTGACGCCATTGTAGGTTATGCAGACCTGGCCTTGGGTAGTGCTGTGGAGCCGGTACTGGAGGCTGAGATTGTCGCCGGCGGCGGCGAGGGCGGTCGCTTCAAAGGGATCCGATACATAACTGCCACTCATCCCGACCAATCAGCCTGGGGCGCCTCGGCAATACGACCAGAAGGCATGCTGGCGGATCCTATGGTGTATGAAGGCTTCCAAAAACTCGCTGCGCTGGACCTGACGTTTGACGTGTGGTGTTACCACACGCAACTCGCGGAGGTGACGGCACTGGCCCGCGCCTTCCCCTCTGTACCTATAGTGCTCGACCACGTCGGCGGACCTATCGGACTTGGTCACTACGCAGGCAAGCGAGACGAGGTGTACGGGGCCTGGAGCACAAGCATCAACGAACTCGCGAGCTGTCCAAATGTCTTCGTGAAATTGGGTGGACTTGGTATGCGCTTGTTTGGCTTCGACGTACACGAGGGGGCCGATCCACCGACTTCAGAAACATTGGCGAGGCTGTGGCAGCCGTACGTTGAGACGTGCATCGAAGCGTTTGGTACGGAGCGCTCGATGTTCGAGAGCAACTTCCCGGTCGACAAGGGCAGCGGTAGCTACCACGTGTTCTGGAACGCGTTCAAACGCATCGCCGCCAACTGCTCGGACAACGAGAAGACGGACTTGTTCTCTGATTCCGCGAAGCGTTTCTATCGCTTGGGTTGAACGCCCATCTCGCCAGTCACCTAAACCGTAGACGAGGTCCAGACCATTGGCACGCATAGCAATCAGCGGCTTTCAGCACGAAACCAATACGTTCTCGCAGCATGTCGCCGACCTGCAAGCTTTTCAGACCGTAGCCTCCTTCCCACGCATGCCTCGCGGACAGGAGATTTTCGGCGAGATGGACGGCCTCAACATTTCCATGGCGGGTTTCATTGCAGAAGCCTCTGCGCATGGTCACGAGCTAATCCCTGGCATATGGGCCATGGCCGTACCATCCGACGCGGTGACCGATGAAGCGTTTGAGACGGTGACTGGGCACATCATTGATGGAATTCGTGATGCTGGCTCTGTCGACGCCGTGTACCTGTGCCTGCACGGCGCGATGGTTTGCGAATCCTACGAGGATGGTGAAGCGGATGTATTGCGCAGGGTTCGCGAAGTCATCGGGCGTGATGTTCCTCTGGTGGCATCTCTAGACCTGCACGGCAACATTTCGCCGCGGATGGTCGAGCTCGCTGACGCGTTAGTTGCCTACCGGACCTATCCGCACGTTGATCCCGCAGAGACTGGCAAGCGCACGGCGAGAGTGTTGCAATGGATGCTGGACACCGGACGTCGCCCGATGCGTGCCTTAAGGCGCACGGACTTTCTCATTCCGTTGGTATGGCAGTGTTCTTTGATCGAGCCTGCAAAAAGCATTTACCACGCAATGCCCGCAATGGAGCGAGACGGCCTCTTGAGTGTCAGTTTTACACCTGGATTTCCACCGGCAGACATCCACGAGTGTGGTCCCAGCGTTTTCGCTTACGGGGAAACCCAGGCCGCGGCAGATGCTGCCGTTGATGCTATCTACGAGCAGGTCGTCGCAGAGCGCCCACATTGGAATGGTAAGTTGTATGCGCCTGATGAGGCCATACGGCTTGCCATGACCAGCAATGCGCACAAGCCATTTGTACTGAACGATACGCAGGATAATCCTGGCGCGGGAGGTGCTTCCGACACGGTTGGGCTGTTGGAAGCATTGGTACAGTCGAACGCGCAGGACGCCGTGTTCGCGTGTCTGTATGACCCACCCGCCGCAACGGCGGCACACGCCGCGGGTATCGGTGCCGTGTTGGACCTGACGTTAGGGGCCAGCAGCGGTCACCCGGGTGTCCTGCCGTTTTCAGGTCGATTCACGGTCACCGCATTGAGCGACGGTAATTTCACTGGCACTGGCCCGATGGCAATAGGACGGCGCTATCGGCTTGGGCCTACTGCGGTGTTGCGCATTGGTGGCGTAGAAGTACTGGTGGCGAGTGGACGCGCACAGTTGCTGGACCAGGCAATACTGCGTCACATCGGGATCGATCCGACTGCAAAGCGAATTCTGGCCATCAAGAGCAGCGTGCACTTTCGTGCCGACTTTGAGCCGATCGCCGAGGATGTGCTTGTTACGGTGGCGCCCGGCCCTAACACGGCTGACCATCGCGAGATTGAGTATAGGCGGTTGCGTGAGGGCGTTGAGATTCTTCCTTGAGTCAACCTTTTGAGCGTTGGCTTTATGCGTTGCCCAGCGCCATATCGCTCACGAACGGATTGCCGCGGCGCTCGGCGCCGATCGTGGACATCGGACCGTGACCGGGAATGAAATCGACGTCATCGCCCAGTGGCCATAGTCGCGTGGTAATCGACTCAATCAGCGTTTGATAATTCCCGCGTGGCAAGTCGGTTCGGCCGATCGAACCCTGGAACAGGACGTCTCCCACGATCGCGAGGTTGAGGCCACCGTGAAAAAACACGACATGTCCCGGAGTGTGACCCGGGCAGTGATGTACTGAAAGAGTTTCTTCTCCAACGGTGACAGTGTCGCCCTGGTCGAGCCAGCGTGCTGGTTCAAACGTCCGCGACGGAGGAAATCCAAATCGTGCACTTTGCTCTGGCAACTGGTCGATCAAGAACTGATCTTCGCGGTGTGGGCCTTCGATAGGTACGCCATGCGCTTCGGCTACCGCTGCTGTCGCACCGGCATGGTCGATGTGTGCATGTGTCTGCAATATTTTCTCGAGTGTTGCACCCTGCTCGGTGAGTAACTGCTCGAGGCGTTCGATGTCGCCACCTGGGTCGACGAAGGCAGCTTGTTTTGTACTCTCACAAATGAGCACCGAGCAGTTCTGCTGAAACTGCGTTACTGGGACAATAAAAACCTGCATGTTTGTCCGGCCGTTTAGTTCTAATCCGTAGTCATTCTCTGGTATCGCACGCGTCATTTCCTATTCGCGACAGCACTCGCCTGCTTGAGGGCGGGCGTCGGTGTCCGCGCGAGTCTTGCCTACGTAGGCCGCTCACACCGCGGCTGGATTGTCCAGGTCGTGCCCCAGGTCTTTTAAATCCTGGTAGCGATCACCGATACGATGGTGAGGTCTTCCGCTTGTTGCACCGCCTAACACGGCCACTATTTCGTCCGCGCGTGGTGCATCGGCAATCGAGAACTGAATAGTCAGGTAGTGGGAACGCCTGCAAGCATCGTTCTTATCCATTAGCGGAACCATGATTGGCGTGTTGGCCGGGCCGCGCGTGTTTGTGAGAGAGAGGTACGATTTCGCCTCTACCGCGGAGCGGAAATAATTGCCAAAACGTAGGGTATGGATAATGCCGGAGGCGTGTTCGAGCTCGCCATCGAGCCCGACAACTGCGGCTTTTCCATACGCTTCGATGTTTGCGCCGCCGCCCGCCAACGTAACAATTCGTTTCGTCAGCATCTCACCTAACGACGGACCCAGCGCCTGTATCCCTGGTTTCAGGTCTTCGACAAATCGGCCAGCCCATGGATTTGTTACAACAGCCGCCACAGCAAAGAGTCGATGGGGTGGCTCGGCTCGTTTGAAGCCTTCAATGTGAGTCTCTTCGTCGTATACAACGACCTTGCGAACGGACTTGTCCATTGGTTCCGTAGTAGGGCTACACGAAAGTGGGAGCCAATTGTACAGTGCAGGTTGCGCGAGTCACTGTACCAAGCGCTGGCGCGACCCGTCGCAACACGTGTTACCCAACCGGCCATTGTGTGTCCGGATCCAGAGGATAAATGGGACGCGTCAAACGCTTAAATGGTAGGGAGTCGTAGTCGGATGTACAGACTCCGGGCCCCGAGACCATGAGGATACTGGCCGCCACCGGTTCGAATCCGGCGCGGAAATGTTGCCGAGAATGAAGCAATACATATTTCGCTGTCTGGGGACTCAAACCGCAATGTGTGAACACACCGAGATCAAACGGTTCTACGCGGCGTTCACTAACGACCAGCTGAATGCCTCCGGTGTCTAACACGGCCGTGCGACCCATGTTGATTTCCACACCGTGAAACATCGGCCCCGTTACCACAAACCGCCCATT
>MDTA01006820.1_pt1 | contig 26019 bp, 27 predicted proteins | sample 811151 | NCBI WGS metagenome assembly MDTA01 (sample SAMN05326648, study PRJNA326480) | marine metagenome | isolation source: seawater | place: Indian Ocean: South | collected 2010 | reverse complement strand
TAAATAACGAGGGGTTGGATGATCTACTACGTGATTATTTAAGATAGATAATAGTTTTTTTTTCATATTTTTGAATTAATTAAAGTCCTCACCGTCTATAGGTTACCAGGGTTCATAACACCTAGGGAAGGGCGGACCACTTTCTTCTAAAAGTGACAATAATATTAAACTAAAATTATAGATATAACATAAACTTTATTTTTTTTCTCGGACGATTCTCTTCATATAAGATTTTTTTTGTTAAAAAGCCTCATTTATCTTTAAAATACTTTTGATTAGATTATATCTCAGTACTTTAATTTTATTTTCTAAAAAACTAATCAAGGATAATATAAAATACTTTCCTTCCTATAAAATATATATAGGACGAGAATTTAAAGAAGAATCTTTGTTAAATATATATAAAATAATTGTAAAATGCCTACACCTAGACTCGAACTAGGACCTCATAAGAGATTAGATTTTAAATCTAACGTGTCTACCAATTCCACCATACAGGCAAACCTAAAATATTAATAGCAAATCTATAATTCACTACTGCAAAAAAATTACGCTTTCTAAAGGATTCGAACCTTTAACCTATAGCTTAGAAGGCTATTGCTCTTCCGTTGAGCTAAGAAAGCTTTCAAGGCTATAGGTGGATTTGAACCACCTCAATAAGTTTTGCAAACTTATGCACTACCAATTATGCTATATAACCTAAAATAAACGGATAGGGCCGGATTCGAACCGACGGTACAGAAACAACTGCACATTGGTTTTCAAAACCAAAACCTTAAACCACTCAGACACCTACCCCTTCAAATTATCGGCGAAGGGGATCGAACCCTTAAAAATTGAAGCCTAAATTCAATATGTATACCAATTCCATCACACCGATTAAAAATATAAGAGCGACAGGAATCGAACCTGCGAATAATGAGATCAAAACTCAACGCCTTAACCACTTGGCTACGCCCTTTTATTAACTAAACAAAGGAGAAGGGAATCGAACCCCTACCACCGGTTTTGAAGACCAATATTCTACCGTTAAACTACTCCCTCTAATTGACCGTTACGGGATTCGAACCCGTATTAATGCCGTGAAAAGGCAACGTCCTAACCATTAGACGAAACAGCCATATAAAAAATCTACTCCCGCAGTAGGATTCGAACCTACGACCTTTAGATTAACAGTCCAGTGCTCTACCACTGAGCTATGCAGGATTTTCTATTAGTTTTGGCCGGATTCGAACCGACGTCTATCCTGTTATGAGCAGTATGCTTTACCCTTAAGCTACAAAACTAATAAAAATTAAAAATTGTATTTACTTTTTAAAGCAATTCCAGGAATTAAATTTATTTTTATAAAATTTGTGAAATAAATTAATTCACTTTTCTTTATACCGGATAATTTTAATAATCTCCTATGTGTAATCATCTCAAACTGTTCTTTAGCTTTGCTATTCACGTGCGGTGATTTTAAAACAGTCCATTTTTTTGACGTAGATGGTAAAGGTATAACCTTAATACTAAAACTTAAATGAGGTAAAAGAATAGAATTTATAAAAAAATTTAAAAGATTTTTATTAAAACTTTTTAAAACGAAAACCATAAATTTTAAATAGAAGAAAAAAGATTTATTGCTAAACTTTTAGTAAAAAGTAATAATAAATTTGGATTTATGAATAAAAAAAATATTACTAAAAATGTAAATCCAATAATATAAGCTGTATTATACTCTTGAGTTGTTTGGAAATAAAAACCTTGAGTAATTCCGTCAAAATAAATAATTTTTATAAACCTAACATAATAAAATGCACTAACAACACTTAAAATAATACCCACGATAACAATGAAATTTAATGAAGACTCTAATCCAACAAAAAAAATTAACATTTTAGAAAAAAAACCTGCTAATGGAGGAACACCTGCCATTGAAAATAAATTAATTGATAAAGTAAATGCTAATAATGGGTGGCTTTTAGATAAATTTTGGAAATCACTAATATACCGAAGCCGCTTTCCAGGTTGTTTATACTCTAAAAATAAAAGAATACTTCATGCATTAACGGTCATTAAAATATAAATAACCATATAAAATAATAAGCTACTTAAACCTTCTAATGTCCCTGTAGCAAATGCTATTAATAAAAAACCAACATGAGTTACTGAACTTAGAGCTAAAAATCTTTTTATTTTAACTTGACGTAATGCTGAAAAAGTTCCTATTAAAATAGATAATAAGGAACAAAAAATAATTTCATCTTGTCAAAATGAAATGAAATCATAAAATAAAATAAAAAATAATTTAATTAAAATGATGAATATTCCTAATTTAGGAACGGCCGCAAATAATAATGAAACTGGTGTAGGTGCTCCTTCATAAACATCGGGCGCTCATAAATGAAATGGAGCAGCAGTTAATTTAAAAAATAAACTCATTAAAATAAATAAACTACCCAATACAATTCGTAATCCAATTTCATTCATAGAAGAAACATTGAAATCAAAAAAATAAATTGCTTTCGCTAAAGTTTCGAAATTGGTAGTACCTGTTGCACCATAAATTAACGAAATCCCAAATAATAAAAATCCAGATGATAAAGCCCCTAAAATAAAATATTTAAGACCCGCTTCAGTCGAAAAAGCAGAATCTTTATTAAATGTCGCTAGGATATAGAAACATAGGCTTTGTAGCTCTAAAGCTAAATAAAAGGAAATTAAATCGTTTGCTGAAATAAAACATAATAACCCGATGATAGACATTAGGATTAAAATATTATATTCAAATAAATTAAATTTTTCTTTTTTTAAATAATTAAATGAAACTAATAGACAACAAATAGTTATTAATAATAATAATAATTTTACGTTTATGACTAAAGAATCAATCGATAATAAACTATTGAAAACAATCAAATTTGTTATAGGGCTAGTTCAGATTAATAAAGCCCCAATTATTAAAACAAATACTATCATATATTGAAACTCTCTTACAAAATTAACATATTTATAATCACGTAAACTTACAAAAAAAACTCCAAACATTAATAAAACTATACTTGAAATAAATAAAAATAATTCACAAAATACACTGATAAAATCTAATTGAATATAATTAATAAATACCATTTTTAATAAATTTGAATCATATGTAGTTTATCTATTAAACAATTTGGATAAACTCCTAAAAATATTGTTAAAAATAATAATGGACATAATATCATAAATTCCCTATAACTCATGTCTATAAAGCCTTTAATATTTTGTACTTTAACATTACCGTATGCAATACGGTTAAATAATCATAAAGAATAAACCGCACTTAAAATAATACCAGAGGCAGAAACTATAGTTACAAAGATGTTATCTTGAAAAATACCTGTAAATAATAAAATTTCTCCAATAAAATTACATGTCCCAGGTAATGCTGCATTTGCAAACATAAAAATTAAGAAGAATACAATAAAAACTGGCATAGTATTTACTAAACCTCCATAATACTTAACAATACGAGTATGATGCCGATCATATATAACACCTACACATAAGAATAATGCACTTGATACAATTCCATGACTGATCATTTGAATAATACTACCTTCTACTCCTTGAATATTTAAACTGAATAAACCTAACATAATTAAATTCATATGAGCAATTGATGCATAAGCAATTACCCTTTTTAAATCTGTTTGTCTTATAGCAGTCAATGATGTATAAACAACACCTAATACAGCTAATGTATAAACTAATGGCGTAAAATAGATAGAAGCTACTGGGAATAGTGGCAATGAAAATCGAATAAATCCATAACTACCTAATTTTAATAAAATACCAGCTAAAACAACTGATCCTGTAGTCGGAGCTTCTACGTGCGCTTCCGGTAATCAAATATGAACTGGAACCATAGGTATTTTTGATGCAAAAGCTATGAAAAATGCTAATCATAAAATTTTTTGCTTATATGGAGCTATTGTAGTTAATAATAATAATTGGTAATCAGTAGTCCCTGTTTCAAAAAATAATAATAAAATAGCTAATAACATAAAAACAGAACCAAATAAGGTATAAAAAAATAATAAATACGAAGCTCGGATTTTACGAGCTCGAGAACCCCAAACACCTACAATCAAAAACATAGGAATTAAAATACTTTCAAAAAAAATGTAAAATAATAATAAATCTAATAAACAAAAAACTAAAATTAACAATGATTCCATAATTAAAAAAGTTATCATATATTCTTTAAAATTTTGTTTGATATTAGATCAACTAGATAAAATACATAAGGGGAAAATAAATGTTGTTAAAACAATAAACATTAACGAAATACTATCAATACCTAAAGAAAAACTCATATTTAAAGATTCAAATCAATTGAATTGAACTAAAAACTGAAATTTAGGTGAGAATGGATCGTATGCTAATCATAAAATAACTGAAGCAAAAAAAGTTAATAATGAAAACCATAACGAAATAATTCGTATTAACTTATAATTTCTTTTATTTACAAAAAGTAAAACTAATGAACCAATAATAGGTAATAAAATTAAAATTTCTAACATAACAATTTAAATTAATTTAGTTGTTTTATAATAAACTAAAGACTGCTTTAATCTTAATTGCGGAGTAATTAATTTATTATAGAATTTTTTAATTAAAAAATTTAAATTCAATTCATTTATTTTAAAAAAATAAGATGATTTAAAGATAAGGCCAGAATCATCAACAATCATATATGGTATTAATAAATCATCGTTTAATTCTTTTTTAATTTCTTTTAACGAGATATTAGAACTTCGACCTACACCTATAAGTATAGTACCCATAAAAAGTGCTAAAATTTGAGGATTAACTGGTCTAGTTTTAAAATAGTTCATAAAAAATTTTGTTTTAATTTGCCGAGTATTTATTCCATTTTTCTTTAAAACTCGACTTAAATTTTGTTTTTGTTCTAAAGTGAAATCTTCAGGCAATTTGAAAATAAAAATAAACTTATTACTATTTTTTTCTTTTTTAAAAATAAAAGAATCGAATAATCGGGTTAAATAATTGTGCTTTAAATTTTTATAAACCATTATAAAAAAAATGAGAACACCGGGAGTCGAACCCGGGACCTTTAGGTTAAAAGCCAACTGCTCTACCACTGAGCTATATTCCCTTAAATGTTAGAAAACCCTTCCCGCTCAAAATAATTGATCATTAAAATTAGTATAATTTAATTTTAAGATTTTTTGAGGGTTTAAATCTTTAACAATAAAAGTAAAAGTTGAATAATTATATTCTAATATTGAATGAATATTATTGATTTTTTTATTGAAATAAAATCTTTTAAAATATTGTTTATAAAAATCTCGTTTTTTAGGGTTAAATGAAATAATATCACCTTCTTTTAAAATAAAATTTCCATTTTTAATTTTTTTATTATTAATTAAAATCCCTTCATGAGATAAAAATTGTTTTACTGCAAAAATTGTTGGAAATAATTGTGTTTTAAATAAAATCATATCTAATCGACAATTTAATTTTATTAAAAATGGTTTTACTTTTTTAGAAAACTTTTTTTTACCATTAAATAACTTTTTTAATTGAAATTTTTTAATAGATAAACCATCCGATTTTAAACGCTTAATTAATAATAAACGTTCTTTAAAGAAAAATTTTCTTCTAATAACTAAAGGAATATCGTTTTCACCAAATAACCGTCTAAAACTTTTTAGATTAAATCCATTAATAATGTTTTTAGGATCTTTAGTTAATTCTTTTTTAACAAAAAATCATTTAGATTTTTTAAATAAAAGAATTTTTGAATTACGTGTAAAAGGCCAACGTAACGGAGTATAAGAATTATAATTTAATTTTTTCATTTTTTAGTAATTTAATTTTTTTATTACCTAAATAATTTTTATATTTAGAAACAAAAAGTAAAAAAGAAATTATAAAATAAAATAATATATTAGTTTTTTCACTATTATTAGAATAAAGTGAATAATCTAATGATTCCACTCAATTAACTGAACAACCAATACAAATAACCCCCTTATTTTGTAAATCTTTTATAAACCTATCTTGTGTTGTTGAAACAAAAGAAAATAATGCTACTTTAGGGTATTTATATTCACCTGCTTCAAAATGTAATTTATTGGTAAGAAACCCACCTGGTAACATTTCTCCTACATAGTAAACATTAACTTTAGAAAGTTCTGTATGATATTTATTTACAAAATTTTTATATTTTCCATTATTATCAATAATTCAAATAGGGGATTTACTATTTAAAATAGTTTTTAATAATAAATTTAACACTAAATCCACTTTTTTTAACATTTGAATAGAATCAAATGCAATTTTACCTCGGTAAAAACCTCAGATTAGTTTACTTAAAAATGGACTTCATTCAGAAGATTTTCCTCCTAAAAAAATATCTGATTTCTTTAATGATTTCATTATTATTTTTTGATTTCTTTTAATGAAATAACTTCATCAAAATAACAAATACCCTTCCCTTTATAAACATCAGGAACTCTTATTTTTTTTATCTTCAAACAAATTAATTTTAATATATCATAATTAAATGACATTAATAAAATTTCCGTACTAGTAATTAATTTAATTAAAACTGTTTTTGGAATATTTATTTGAATAATGTTAGAATAACCTGCTTTTAAAGATAAAACATTATCTTTAAAATCTAAAAACCTAAAACCAACTCCATTGATTTTTAATCGATAAAAATATTTTTGTTCTAAACCAATGAATAAAGTTTTTAAATGCTTTAAAAAAGATTTTAATTTTATAGAATTTAATGAAATATTCTTTAAATATAAATAATCTCTTACAATAAATAATGAAAAAGAATTATTTATTTTAATATCAATAGAATCCTGTGTCTCTAAATTAACAAAACGATACACATCTTTTTTCTTTTGGATATTAATATTCTTTGAAATTTTAAATAATTTTATTAAATTATACATTTTTTTTTAACTTACGAAACTCGGCATAAAATCTCACCTCCCATAAAATTTTCATCAAAAATATTTTTATTAGTAAATAAACCTTTTGGTGTAGTTAAAACAAAAAATTCTTGATTTTGAGATAATGTAATTATTTCACGTTTAGACAAATACACACGTCTACTTAATTTGGAGATAGTTGATATATGACGGATTGCGGGTACACCACGATAATACTTTAATAAAACTAAAATAGTATTTTTTTTCACAATAAAACCTCGGATAAAACCATTAGAATATAATAATTTTAAAAAAGATACAATTAAAAATGAGTTAATTACTTCGATTTCAATTAATTTATGTAAATAACCATTCGAAATACGAACAATAGCATCTTGAAGAGTTTTAGTCATTATCAGCTAGATTTAAATACACCCGGATAAAATCCTTCTAAGGCTTTTGTACGCAACACAATTCGTGAATGCTTAAAAAATCGTATTACAGCATGTGTTCGACCTGTAATAACACACCGATTATTTATTTTAATTCTCGATTGCTTTTTATTGCTTTTTTTCAAAAATTTTGATAAATAAATTTTTTTATCGTTTTTTTGTAAATGCTTTCTTAAATTGCGATCTTTTATTATTAAATGTTTCATTTGAACTTATAATATCCTTATTATATGAAAATGATAAAGTATCGTTGAAAAAATCTTTATCTGATTTTTCACAAGCTTTAATAAATTTTTTTTGTAACGAAATCGACGAACCGTTTGATAAAATAATATTAACTTTCGAATTTAACATTATATTTATGAAATTACTCGTGAGTTTCACGGAGTTTGTAAATCAAATGAACGAAACTCTTGCGCGTGTTCGATAGGTTCACAAACAACTATTTTAGTAAATTCGTCATAACGTACAGCAATATAACCACTTAAAGGAAAATCTTTTCGTAAAGGAAATCCTTCAAATCCATAATCTGTTAAAATACGACGTAAATCTTTATGATTTAAAAATAAAATACCAAACATATCCCAAACTTCTCGCTCTGCTCAACCGGCGGAACTATATAAATTAGTTATACTTTCTATTGAATCTAATTCATTTATAACAGTTTTAACCCGAATTCGGGTATTATATTTAATACTTAATAAATGATATACCACATCAAAACGGTTGGGCCGAGTAGGATAATCTACTGCAGTCATATCTACTAAAACTTTATATTGTAAATTTGTATGATATTTTAAAAAGAAAAGAACCTTACTTAATGAAGATGAATCTACATTTAAAGTAAGTTCTCCATTGGCATAAACAAAACTTTTAATTAAACAAGGTAATTTTTGACTAATTGAAGTCCCTAACCGAATAAAAAAATTTTTCATAATTAAACATATGATGAAGCTAACGATAATGTTTTAATGAAATTAGAATTACGTAATTCTTTAGTAATTGTACCAAAAATACGTGTTCCATGAGTTTTAAATTGTCGAGTTAATAGGATACAAGAATTCTCTGAAAACTTTAACCCTATTCCAGATTTTCTAAATGTATTTTTACGTGTTTTTAATATCATCGCAATACAAATTTCTTTTTTTTTAACCTTAATCCGTCCTTTATTTCGTAATTTTTTAACGGAAACTACCGCAAAAGATCCTGATTTTCCGAAATTTCGACCTTTTTTCTTTAAAACTGTAATACATTCAACAATACGAGCTCCTGAATTATCTTGAACTATTAATTGTGTACCTGGTTGAATCATTTTAAGATGCTTTAAAATTAATTAAATTTAAAAAATAATTAATAAAAGAAGATTTATTAAAATTTAAAGTAATTCGTAACGGAGTTAAATCGTAAAATTTATTAACCTCTTTATTTAATTCAGGAAATGTTAATAAATCCTTAATATAAAAATTAATACTCTGTCCTTTTACTTTTGCTTTATTTATTGAATGTACTAAATCTTTATTGTTAGGTAAAACAATTAAGATAAAATATAATAAAAATAAAAAAGCTTCCTTTTTATATAACTTAACTTTACAACCAATAAATTCTTTTTTTTTATTTTTTTTAGATAATTCTTTAAAAATTAAGACAGGTTTTTTCCCCGTTAATAAAAATAAAGCACTACTTGCTAAAATTATTTTATTTTTATCCGGAATATTAAAAGTCAAATACAAACTTTCTAATTCCGGACTTTTATAAATATTTTTTAAATTAAATTTTTCTAATAATATAGATTTATAATACATTAGTGTTTGATTAATGCATTGTGAACAGAAATATTTCGTCGAACCCTATAATAAGCTAATAAAATACCTAAACCAATGGCTGACTCTGCTGCTCCTATTGTTAAAAAATATAATGAATATGTTTGACCTAAAATATCATCTAAAAATCTTGAATAAATTATAAAATTAAAATTAATACTTAATAACATTAATTCAATTGAAATAAATATAATGATAATATTAGTACGATTCATTATTATACCTAAAAATGAAATACATAAAAGACTAATTGCTATAACTAAATATTTAAATAACCCTATTTCCATGATTAAAAATAAATAAAATCGGGTAAGCTATTAAACCCTATTAATAAACCTGCAATTAGAATCAATCACCCTAAGGTTACAGGAATAAATATTTTTCAACCTATTTGCATTAATTGATCATATCTATATCGTGGTAATACTGCACGAATTATTACAAATAAAACTGCAAAAACTCCTACTTTTAAACCTAACCATACTCAACCTGGAATAAAACTTAAAAAAGCAAATGGAGGTAACCATCCACCTAAAAATAAAATCGCAGTTGTAGTACTCATTAGTAAAATATTACCATATTCTCCTAAAAAAAATAATGCGAATCCCATTGCAGAATATTCTACATTATATCCAGAAACTAATTCCGCTTCTGCTTCAGGTAAATCAAAAGGATGACGATTAGTTTCTGCTAAAGCAGATATAAAAAATATTATAAACATTGGAAATAACGGAACAGCATATCATACTGTTTCTTGTGCTCGTACTATTTCAGTTAAATTTAATGAACCACAACATAGGAAAATTGTAATAATTGTAAAACCAATAGCTACTTCATAAGAAATCATTTGAGCTGCTGACCTTAATGCACCTAAAAACGCGTACTTAGAGTTACTTGACCAACCTGCCATGATGATTGTATAAACACCTAAGGACGATACTGCAAAAAAATATAGAATCCCTAAATCTATGTTAGCTAAAACAGACCCTTCACCAAATGGTACGATTACTCATCCCATTAAAGCTACAATGAATGTAAATATAGGTGATAAAATAAAAATAATAACATTACTACTACTTGGTATAACTGTTTCTTTAATTAAAAGCTTAGCTCCATCAGCTCCCGCCTGTAATAAACCAAACGTACCTACTATATTAGGACCTCGTCTACGTTGTACTGAAGCAATTAATTTACGCTCTAAAACTGTAAAAAAAGCAACCGCTACTAGTAAAAAAATAATTAAAATAAGACTTTTTAATAAAATTGAAATAAAAAAATAAAACATTTTTTCTTAATTTTTACTGAAATAAGAAGATTTCTCATTCATCTTTTGAACAGAATTCATTGTCTTTGATGATTTAGAAAACTCATTTGATATAAAATATTTATCAATATCTGGTGAATTTTTATTGAAACCTATTTTTTCTACTGTTTCAACATGCAAATCAATGCCAGAGATATCGTGCATCGAATTTTTATTGTTTAATATTTTAGTTTGCGAATTTGATAACTGATTAACAGATTTCAGGAAAGAATCGGCTTGTCCTTGTTTAGATACATAAATTAAAAACATATTTATAATATCAGACGCGTTCCTAATATTCGGTAATGCGGATACCAAGGAACCTGATTTTTGAATTAAACCTGTCAAATTCATATAAGTAGATTCTTTTTCTAGATAAGTTGTTGATGGTAAAATAAGATTATAATTATCTAAATTATCATGTCCGTGCGAACCTATATACACTCAAAAACCTCCAGTTTCTTTAATTTCCTCAGGGCTTGATCTATAATCAATATCAATAAAAATTCTTAACTTCTTGGTCGAATCATTTATAGAATTAATAGTATAACCAAACTCTCCTAAACCAGCTGCTGTTGCATTATGATTTAAAATAGAAAAATTAATATTTTTATTTATTTTTGTTAAAAATGTATAAAAAGAATTTAAATTTCAATCAGAACAATTTTCACCGAATAAAATTAATGGTGATTCAGCGTTAATAATTTTCTGTAAAAATCTATTATTCCCTTCTAATAAATGAATAAAATCCCTTAAATCAAATCCTATATGCTCGTAATCAAATGTTGAATCTATATTCGATCCCATTAAACCTACAGTAGTACCTGATTTTTTAACCTGATTTGCTAAACGAACATTAAATAACGGAATCTCATTTTTTAAATCTAAATTAACTAATAAAATTAAATCAGCTTTTTCTATTTTCTCATTAATATTATTTGCCCTATAATTTAAAGACTTGTCCACATTAATATTTAATTTTTCTGATTTTTTATATCCATGAATCTCAACTTTATTTCTCAATGAACGACGCATATTCTCACAAGCAACAATAGTCTCCAAATCTACTAAAGGTCCTAATTTAAAACGAATCCCACTATTGCAAGTCATTTTTTCAAGTAATGACATAAATGACCTTTCTCAAGTAGTCTCTTCTCAACTTTTCATTAAAAAATCTACTTCTTTTATTAAAGGAACATCTAATCTATTAGTACTTAAACTATCGAAAGAATAACGTGCTTTATCTGTCAATCATTCTTCGTTAACCTGATCATTGGCTCGAGGTAAAATTCGAACAATATCATTCCCTTTTTTTTGAACAACAGTATTACTACATAAACTATCTAAAATATCTATAGAATTTGTACTTTTTAATTCCCAAGAACGAGCTTTAAAAGCATACGGTTTAGATGTCAATGCCCCTACTGGACATAAATCTACAATATTACCTGATAAATTTGTTTTTATGATTTTTGAAACGTAAGTACCTATTTCAGTTTTTTTTCCTCGACCGGTAGTACCAAGATCTTTTAATCCCGCAACTTCTGTTGCAAACCGAATACATCTTGTACAATGAATACATCGAGTCATTACTGTTTTAATAATTGGTCCTAAATTTTTATCCTCAACCCCACGTTTTTTAAAATAAAATCTACTAGAATCACTTCCAAAATAAACTGATTGATCTTGTAAATCACATTCTCCTCCTTGATCACAAATAGGACAGTCTAATGGATGATTTATTAATAAAAATTCTAAAACAGATTCTTGTGCTTTTTTAACTAAAGGTGTTTTAGTATATATCCTTTTACCCTTTACATCTGCAATTGTCATAGTACACGAAGGTACTGGTTTTGGCGTTTTTTCAACTTCAACTAAACACATACGGCAATTACCTGCCACTAATAACCGCTCATGAAAACAAAAACGAGGTACATCAATACCTATTTCATCACATGCTTGTAAAATAGTTGTTTTTTCTGGTAAAGTAACTTTAATATCATTAATAAAAATACTTGCCATTTTAAATATATGAGGCATAATAAATTTTATGCCTTCACAATATCTTAATTTTATTAGTCTTTTTAAACTAAATATATCACTATACTTACATTTAAAAGCTAAAACATAATAGTCTTTTATGTTTGTAAGAAAATTTATCTCAAAAGAGGCTTCTTGCATGATGATTTCAGCAATTATCCTTTATAAACGTAGCTACTCAGCGATGCTTACCAATTAAACAACTGATACACCATTGGTTTATTCTAAAAGGTCCTTTCGTACTATTTTAGACTTTTTTCAATTTTCAAAACGATTATAGAAGATAGAAACCAAACTGTCTCACGACGTTCTAAACCCAACTCACGTACTTCTTTAATTGGCGAACAACCAAACCCTTGGAAGCTGCTACACCTCCAGGATGAAACGAGTCGACATCGAGGTGCCAAACGGTCCCGTCAATACGAGCTCTCAAGAACCATTAGCCTGTTATCCCTAGAGTACCTTTTATCCGTTGAGCGATAGTTATTCCTTTCACAACTACCGGATCACTATGACCAACAAAAATGTTCCTGCTCGACATGTCTGTCTTACAGTTAAGCAAGTTTTTGCCATTACACTCAAAAAATAATACAAATATTATCTTGAACTTACCTTATGTACTTCTCAGTTACTCTTTATGAGAAGAGCGCCCCACTCAAACTACCAAGGATACACTGTCTTTTAAATAGATTGGCTATTTAAAGTTAGTCTAAGAAAAATAAAAGGGTGGTATTTCAAGGATGTATCCAAAAAAACCGGAATTTTTTCTTCATATACTCCCACCTATCCTACGCATTTATTTTCTAAAAACAATATAACCGTATAGTAAAGGTTCATAGGGTCTTTTCGTCTTTCTACAATTACTCCGCATCTTCACGGAGAATTCAATTTCATTGGAATTATATTGGAGACAGTAGAGCAGTCGTTACGCCATTCATGCAAGCCAGAAATTACCTGGCAAGGCATTTCGCTACCTTAGTACCGTCAGAGTTACAGCAGTCGTTTACGGGTGCATCAATTCAAAGCATTAACCTTTCCTTTTAACATTACCGCACCGGACAGGCGTCAGTCCCTATACATCATCTTACGATTTAGCAGAGACCTGTGTTTTTACTAAACAGTCGCCACTCTTAAATTCTGTGCCACTTTTTTCTTTCATCTAAAAAAAGTCCCCCTTATCCCGAAGTTACAGGGTCATTTTGCCGAGTTCCTTCAATATAATTATTCCAGCGCCTTAGTGCATTCACACCTACCCACCTGTGTTGGTTTTAGAACGATTTTTTCATTATATTCTTTTTCTTGTAACTTATTAAAACTGCCCGACATGAATCCGGGAGAGTTTTAATCAAATCAGTCAAATATAATTAACCCATCGGCTACAGTATTCACTTTGACCTTAGGGATCGATTTTTTAATGATTGATTAACAGTGTCATTTTAACCTTGGGTTTACGGCCATAAAGTTTTTGCATTTACTTTATTTATAACTACTCATGCCAATATATTCACTTTTGATATCTCCATAAAACTTTTTAGCTTTACTTCATCAACATACAAAACGTTCTGCTACCACTTTTAAAAAAGTTTATTCTTTCGGTATTTTAATTAAGCTTCATTACATCTTCGGTGCTTAAAACTCAATAAATGAGCTGTTACGCATTCTTTAAAGGATGCATGCTGCTAATGCGACCTTTTTAATTTCATAGTAATATAACTCCCTTATTCACTTATTAAAATTTAGAAACCTTAAAAAATAATCTGGGCTGTTGCCCTTTTGACCATAGATCTTATCACCTATAGTCTGTCTGCAAAGTAACTTAAATACCCATTCTTAGTTTGGATAAAATCAGTAAGGTTTAAAACCCCCATCATTCTGTCAGTGCTTTACCTGATATTTAATTAACTTTACGCTCTACTTAAATAGATTTCGCAGAAAACCAGCTATCACTAGGTTTGATTAGCCTTTCACTCCTAATCACAATTCATCTTAGTCTTTTGCCACAGACACAAGTTCGGTCCTCCTTATTGTTTTATCAATAATTCAACCTGATCATGATTAGATCACCTAGTTTCGGGTATAATTCACTAAACTTAATATTTTTTTTAAAATCACTTTCAATTACGCCTATAAAGCTTGCTTAGTAAATTAACTCATTGGCCCATTATACAAAAGGTACGTTTTATTTTTTTAAAACTGCTAAAATATAATTAATTTCAAATCTTTTCACTCCGCTTCATCTGGGGTTCTTTTTCACCTTTCTCTCACGATACTTGTTCACTATCGGTTTTTAAGTAATTTTTAACTTAAAGGAAGGTTCCCTTATATTCAAACAAAACAACACATATTTCGTTTTACTCTTTAATTTTATTGGAATCAAAATAATACGGGACTCTAAACCCTCTATGTTCTTATTTTAACTCAACAATAATTAGAAGTTTTACTTACGTTCGCTCACCACTACTAATAAATACTCGGTTGATTTCATTTATTGTTACTTAGATGTTTCAATTCACAATATTTTTATATAACAGTAATTTTTGTTATTTTCTTATTTTCAGACTCTTTCGAGTTAAGGAAATTTATTTATCAAAATAATCATTCAAAATAACTTTTCGCAATTTAATACGTCCTATATTTACTTAAAACCAAGGTATCCCTTAATTATATTGATATATAAACAAAATGAATTGTATAATATATAGTATATAAATGTATTTTTTTTTGGAAAATACATAAAAACCATAAATTAATTAAAATTAGTTATATAAATTTCTTTTTTTACTTTCAGCCACAGGTTCCCCTACGGCTACCTTGTTACGACTTAACTCCGATTACTTACCCTATTATCACAATACAAATTATAATATAAATTTCTAAATAAAATAAAGTGGTAAAGCTTCAAATAGAACAAACTTTCCGAGTTTGACGGGCGGTTTGTACAAAATTTGTTTTAAATTTCACCGTAGCGTGCTGATCTACGATTACTAGCGATTCCTACTTCAAATAAACGACTTTCAGTTTATTATCCGAACTAAGGCAATGTTTAAAGATTAGCTAATTGTCACCAATTTGCAACTTTTTGTTATGCCATTGTATCACATGTGTAGCCCATCTCATAAGGGCCATGAAGATTTGACGTGATCCCTGCTTCCTTCAATTTTCACTGACCATAAAAACTTAAAAAAATATTTTTTATATAACAAAAAATTATAAATATAAAAAAATATAACTAAGCGGAGGGTTTCGCCCGTTGTCGAAAGGAGTAAACCATAACATCACAAAACACGGGCTGACGACAACCATGCAACACCTGTTAATTAATTGCAAGAGATGGTAAGGTTTGGCGCGTATTATCGAATTAAACCACATGATCCACCGCTGGTCCAAATTCCCGTCATATCCTTTGAGTTTTAGCCTTGCGGCCGTACTTCTCAGGTGAGATGTTTAACGCTTGTTAGCTGTAATACTAAAATTTTTTTCTAATATTTAACATCTATCGTTTACGGCTAGGACTACCGGGGTCTCTAATCCCGTTTGATACCCTAGCTTTCGCCCTTTAACGTCAGTAATAGTCCAGGTAGCCGCCTTCGCAGCTGGCATTCCTCTTAATATCTCAAGATTTTATCCTTACATTAAAAATTCTACTACCCTCTACTATACTCTACTAAAAATGTATTAAACCAACTACCAGAATTAAAACCTTGGTTTTTAAAGTTTAACTATTTAAAGCGTCTACAAGCACTTTACACCTAATAACTAAGAATAACACTAGCTCCTTCTGTCTTACCGCGGCTGCTGGCACAGAATTGGCCGGAGCTTCTTCTGTAAATAATGTCATTATCTTTTTTACTGAAAGGGCTTTACAATAAAATTACCTTCTTCACCCACGTGGTATTGCTGGATCAAGCTTTCGCTCATTGTCCAATATTCCTCACTGCTGTCTTTTAAAAAGCCTGGACCTTCTTTCAGTTCCAGTGTGGTGGTACATCCGTTAAGACCCACTAAGCATTTTTGAAACAAATAAATTGAATAAAAAAAACAATATATTTGTGTATCTAATACTATAAAACAATATCTTATGGCGTTTTTCAACTTTTTAATACATATTATGTTTTTATTTTTGTTTTTTATTTGGTATTTTAATTAAATAATTAAAAAAATTATTCTATATTATCCCAAACCATAAGGTAATTTATTTTACATTCCTCACCCGTTCGCTATGTTTTAAAAACATTCAACTTGCATGTGTAAAGCATACCACCAGCGTTCATTCCGAACCAGGACTAAATACATAAATTTATTTACTATAATATAAAAATATTAATAATATTAATTTACTCTAATTTTTTAAATATAACTTAATTTTTGGTTCTAGCGTCGATAGCCTACCGCGGACCAAAGCCGCGGAAAGGGCGAACCACTTCCTTCTTATAACCTATTATATTAAATTTGAATATAATAAATAAAAGTCCTAACCGTCCATAGGCTACCACGGGCTAAGCCAAGGGAAGAGCGGACCACTTTCTTCTAAAAGTGACAATAATATTAAACTAAAATTATAGATATAACATAAAAATAAAATAATCTTCGTATCAGGTATACATATATTTAAAAATCAGGAGAGCAGGATTCGAACCTACAACCAGCCGCTCCCAAAGCGACCACTCTACCAATTGAGCTACCCCCTGTAACCATGTGAATACCTACATCTCAAACGGGATTGATGGGACTCGAACCCACAACATTTGGCCTGACAAACCAATATTCTACCATTGAACTACAACCCCTTACTTTTTAAATTATAAAGCGAATAAAATTAAAAAAGCCATCATTAAAGCGAATAAAGCCATCGCTTCAGTTAATGCGAAACCTAAAATACAAATTTTAAATAATTCTCCTTGTAATGAAGGGTTTCGAGAAACTCCAATGATATAAGCCCCGAAAACTGTTCCAATTCCGGCTCCAGCTCCCGCTAAACCAATAGTAGCTGCTCCAGCTCCTATAAATTTTCCTGCTTCTGCGATCATAATAAGATAATAAAACATATACGAATAATTAAATCTAATATAAAATAATATATATTAAAAAATTTTTATAATTTTAAACGTTTTGTCCCATATTTAGAACGAGCTTGTTTTCGCTCTAAAATACCAGATAAATTAAACTTACCGCGAATTATTTTATATTTAATCCCAGGTAAATCTTTTACTCGACCACCTCGGACTAAAACATCATGAAAACGTTGTAAATTATGTCCTTCACCGGGGATATAGGCAGTGATAAAATTTCCATTAAATAAACGTAAACGAGCCACTTTCCGTACCGCTGAATTTGGTTTACGAGGACTCATTGTAAAAACACGTAAGCAAGTACCTTTTTGCTGTGGTGCACCTTTAAGTGCTGGGACTTTTGTTAATTTTTTCTTTTTAATACGTTTTTTACGGATTAATTGATTAATACTTGCCATTAGTTTTTTTTTCTAAGAATTGATTTTTTATTAGTAAGAACTAACTTATTGAAATTAGTAGCATTTTTTTTAACATTACCTTTATCTTCAATAAGATCATTTAATTCTTTAACGAAAAGTTTCTTAAAATTCCCACTTTTTTGACTTCGTAAATTATTTAATAGAAAATTAATACTTTTAGCATATATAGCAATGTCCGATTCTAAAGGAACAGGAACTAATTCTTTATTCTTACCTCTCCGACGTTCTTTTACACTAAATCGAATTAAAATTTTTTCTATTAAATCAGGTAATAAAAAAAATAAATTTTGTTCAGGAACTTTCTGTTTAAAATCAAGTAATGATTTCTGTAAAATTTTTCGAGCAGCACTTCGGTTCCCTTTTTTTATTAAACCTAATAATAATTTTTCTAAAAATCAAAGTTGTTTACTTTTAATTACCATTTTTTTTAAGCGATGTTAAAAAAATTGCATTTTTAGAATTACGTGATAACTGATGAAAAACTTGCTGCACTCGTACAGATTTATCTTTCGCTTGCGATGTTAACACTATCGCACCTACCACTGCTACTAATAATACTAAACCAGATAATATAAAAAAATACATTTGATTTGTATAAATTAATTGACCAATCACTTCAATATTAGTTGGTGAATCTATAAATTCAAATCAATTAACATATGTTAAACTTTTTGAGAAAAAAAAGTTTAATGGTGAGTTAACTCCATTACTTAATAAAATTAAAAAGGTATTCATTAAAAATATAATACCAACTAAACCTCCAATAGGGAAATAATGAATTAATTCTTTATTTAATTCTGTGATTTTAATATTTAACATCATTACCACAAATAAAAATAAAACTGCCACTGCACCTACATATACAATAACAAATGTTAAAGCTAAAAATTCTGCTTGTAAACAAATTAATAAAAAAATTACATTAACAAAAACTAAAATCATAAATAAAACAGAATGTATTGGATTACGAGCGGTTATTACTATAAGACCTGATGTTAAAATTAAACTAGAAAATAAGAAAAAAAGTAATTCCATTGTTTTTTAAAAGATTTTTTTAATAATACTTCAACGTCGATATAACATTTCAGTATTAATATAGTCAAAAAATACTATTGAAGTGTAATGATTACTTAATTTTTCTGCTCGAATTTTTTTTAATTTAAAAATAAAAGGGATATAATCCTTTAAAAAAAATGTATATAAAATTAAAAAGGTTACTACTAACCATAATACTTGAGGAAAATAATTAATTTGATCTAATTGTGGCATATTTAAAATATATGTCTAATATGAAATAACTTTAGTTTTCATAGATAATTTTTTTGCTCCGAATTTTAAAGCAGTAATTGCTTTTGTTTCAGAAACACCCCCAATCTCATATAAAATTTGACCGGGACGGATAATAGAAACTCATTCTTCTACGGATCCTTTTCCTTTTCCCATACGAACTCCTACGGGTTTTGATGTTATAGGAGCATCGGGAAAAATTCTTATTCACAGGCGACCTGCTGGACGAATTTTACGATTAATTGTTTGACGTACTGCTTCAATTTGTTTTGCGGAAATAGTTCCACCACCTAAAGCTTTTAAGCCTCAATAACCATAAATTAATTTATTAGCCCGTGAACTTGTTTTTTTTAAATTTTTATTTAAACGATGATACTTTTTATACTTAGTTTTTTTTGGTATTTTCATTTTTTTGATAATATCAAATTTTTAAACTGTATAATCCGTGTATAGTCATAATTTTATTAAAACTATAATTAATATCAGCCGATATAGTTGATAATGGTATTCGACCATATTGGATTTGAATCGCCCGAGACCTTTTTGCACCATTTATACGACCTTTTAACTGTAATTTAATACCTTTATATTCAAAAATATCACAGAAATAAGGGAACGATAATGATAATACCCGAAAAATTTGCATTGTAAAGTTTTTCTTTATATTACGGCGAATTAAAAAGGTTAAATGTTCACTCAATAAATGAGGATTATTTAATTTTAAAGAATGATATAATATCTTATATAAAAAAATAATATTTTGACTTAACTGACCCCGCGCTCGACTATTCTTTTTCACCATTTGAAAAAAACCATTAGTTTTTCGAGTAGGACCAGAAAGCTGTAATAAGTTTATTTTTATATTATTTGTTTTAGTTATTTTACTAATAAATAATTGTAATAAGTTTTTTAAAGAAATTCCAGTATACTTGTCATTAACATGTTTTCTTAGCTGATTTTTTTTTCTATAATAAAAAACTAAATATTCATCAAACTGTAAAAAATATTTTTTAATTCCTAATAATGCGTTAAATGGTAATTGCATTACTGAAACTTTTCATAATTGATAAAAATTTACATAATAAACATTTACATAAATTAAAAATAATTTAATTTTAATTAATGAAAAATCTTTCATTTTTTTAAATACTAAATCACTGATTTTTGCACCTTTTGTAGTTAATTTAAATATATTAGGATTAGATCGATTAGCAATTAGATTTTTAAGAACTTTAAATAAAATTAAATGATCTATTCTAGAATTTACTTTATAATTACTAGATTCTCTATTTAAATTATTAGATTTTAAAATATTAAATGAATTTAAAACTAAACTTATTTTTTTCTTTTTTAAATGATATCGTTTAAAAAAACGGAAATACCTTTTTCTTAAATGAAAATATCGTCGATATGAGTTTCGACGTCATTTTTTGAAAAAAATAGGATTTTTTAAAAATTTAGGATCAAAATTAAAATTTGGATTAAAAAAAACTATTAAAATGGCTATACCATTTACAGTTCTTCGAATTGGTAAAACAAAATGATCAAATTGTAATTTTTTTAAAAAACCTGTTAAAAAAGATTTAATAATAAAATCTTGATTTACAATTTCTTTATAATTAAATTGTGAATAAAAAGATGGATTAAATCAATTTTTTTTAGCTGATAAACGAAACGCGTTTGGATTTGTCTTTTGACCCATTATTTATTTTTCTTAAAAATATGAAATTTTCGTGTTTTTACAAATTCACCAAAAAAATGACCCACCATCGATTGATTAACTTTAACTAAAATAAACTTATTTCCTATATAAACTTTGAAAGCAAAACCTACCATAGAATCAGTTATTTTAGTACTTAATTTTTGAATAAATAAATTGTTTGCCATTTTAAAATTGATTTAATTTTTTTTTAACTTTTACAGTTTTAAAACCTTTAGTAAGTCGTCCTCAAGGTGTTACAGGATGTCTACCACCTGATGTTTTACCTTCACCACCTCCGTGCGGATGATCTACAGGGTTCATAGCTACTCCACGAACAATAGGTCTTTTATTTAATCACCGATTCCTACCCGCTTTTGCCATATTTTTCATATTATGTTTATTATTTGAAATAACTCCAACCATAGCAATACAGTCTAAAGATACAGAAATTCTTTTCCCTGATGGCATTTTAATTACTCCTAGATTTAAATCAAAATCTTTTCGTTGTAATTTCCCAAAAGTACCTGCACTACGTAATAACTGTGCACCTTTATTTTTTTTTAATTCTAATGCGCTAATTAATGTACCTAACGGGATATCTCGTAACTTCATTTTATTACCAGACTTAATATCATCACTAGATTTTGAGATTTTAAAAACATCTCCTATTTTTTGATTTTCACTAAGTAACCCGTAATATAAATTCTGGGTTTCAACGTTTAAAAATAAACCAATAAAGGATGATCTATATGGATCATACTCTATAGATAATAATCGCCCTTCTTTATTTTTATTACTAAAATCTAACGGACGATATAATTTTTTATGACCTCCTCCTTTGTGCCATACACATATTTTTCCTTGATGATTACGACCAGCTTTTTGTTTAGTAAATTTTAACAAATTAAAAAATTTACTAAACTTTGAAAGCTTTTTTGGAAATTTATATGATTTTTTATAATGTATTAAACTTTTCATTAAAAATTAATGTAAGTTAATAGCATCACTAATATAAATACATGATAATAAAGCAAATACAAATGCTTGGATACATGCAACAGCTAATTCTAATCCTACTAAGACAAATACTACTAAAATAGGAAGTGGGTGTACTAAAAATAAGAAAACTCCAGAAGTAGCCATGGTTCATCCGAACCCTGCTAAAACAGCTAGTAATGTATGCCCAGCCATCATGTTTGCAAATAACCGAACCGAAAGACTTACAACTCGCATTACATATGAGATTAATTCAATTGTAATCAATAATGGTCATAACGCTAATGGAACACCTGATGGTAAAAAGAAACTAAAAAAGTGTCGTCCATGGTTTTGAAACGCATAAATAGTTACTCCAATTAACACTGTCATAGCTAAAGTTAAAGTTATAATAATATAAGCAGTAACTGTAGAGCTATAAGGAATTAATCCTAAAATATTAGCAACTAAAAGAAAATTAAATAAAAAAAATATTACAGGAAAAAATTTAACTGAAACCTTATTATCACCCTCAATACCTGCTTTAACTTGAGTTAAAATAAAATCATAAATTGATTCAAATAAATATATGAAAGTTGTCGGTATAAATAATCGGCTAAAACTATTCGATTTAAAACTTTTAGCTACTTTATAAGCAGTAAATCGTGAATTAGTAGATTTTTCAGTTATTCCTTTAATAATCGAGAATCTTTTAAATCCATTTTGAATAGAACCTAAATTTAATTTAGTATTTGTATTTTTGGTCAATAAGATATTAAAAAATAATTTCATTCATAACTTTCGATACCCTACTTGGAAATCGGTGTTTAATGCTTTATTTTTTAAATTATTAACAACTCCAAAAATATTAATATAAGAATATAATTTCGAAACAACCGTTAAGGTATTATTTGAAGTAAATTCAATATTATTAATATCTGCTTGTAAATGAGATCTCACAGAATTATTGTTAAATACAAAAAAATAACCATTCAAAAAGAAGATAAATACTAATATGATAAATATAAACATAAAACTAATATTTGTAATAGATAAATTAATATAATTTAATAATATAGAACAAAAAGAAACAGGTTCGAACTGCTCTAATGGACTATATACCATCTAAATACCTAACCGTGTTGCCATTAAGTACTCAAATACTCCAACTAAACCTAATAATTCACTATCAGATAATTTTTTAGTACTTAATCGTAATGTATTTAAAAAACTTTTTTGAGTAGATAACACATCTAAAATCATTTCTTCAAAACTAGAAATTTGTTCTAATTCTAATTTATCTAAAACACCTTGTGAACCCATAAACATTATTACAATTTGAATTCCCACTTCTAAAGGAACATATTGAGCTTGCTTTAACATTTCAACTAATCGTGCACCATTTCGTAATTGGTACTGGGTAGCTGCATCTAAATCAGATCCAAATTGAGCAAAAGCTTTTACCTCTCGATAGTTAGCTAAATCATACTTCATCGAACCTGTTGCTTGTTTCATTAAAGCTACTTGAGCTGCTGATCCTACTCGGCTTACTGATAAACCTACACTTACCGCTGGTCGTTGACCTTCGTTAAATAATTCGGTTTCTAAGAAGATTTGACCATCTGTAATCGAAATTACATTTGTAGGAATATAAGCAGAAACATCTCCAGCTTGAGTTTCAATAACAGGTAAAGCTGTTAATGATCCTCCTTTTAAAGCATCTGACATTTGAGCCGCTCGCTCTAATAGCCGAGAATGTAAATAGAAAACATCTCCAGGATAAGCTTCTCGTCCTGGTGGCCGTCTTAATAATAATGACATTTGCCGATAAGCTACTGCTTGTTTAGATAAATCATCATAGTAAATAACTGCGTGCATACCGTTATCTCTAAAGTACTCTCCCATAGCACAACCAGTATAAGGTGCTAAGAATTGTAATGGTGCAGCATCTGCTGCAGTTGCTGCTACAACAATAGCTGTATCAAATGCTCCTCATTTTTTTAATACTGAAATTAATTGAGCAATTGTCGATCGTTTTTGACCTACACCGACGTAAATACTATATAAATCAGTGTCTCCTTTAACATCTTGACCTACTGCTTCTAAAACAATATCTTCGGTCGAAGCTAAAGTATTATTTTGATTAATAATAGCATCAATAATAATAGCAGTTTTACCTACTTGCCGATCTCCAATAATAAGCTCTCGTTGACCTCGTCCAATAGGAATTAAACTATCAACTACTTTTAATCCTGTTTGTACTGGTAATCGTACCGATTTCCGAGGAATAATACCAGGAGCTTTTACTTCTACTCGAGTTCGAGATTCAGACTCAATAGCACCTAAACCATCAATTGGCTGACCAATACCATCCATAACACGTCCACATAAACCTACACCTACTGGTACATCTACAATCGCATTAGTTCGCTTTACTAATGAACCTTCTTTAATAAACTTATCATCTCCGAAAATTACAATACCTACTTTATCATTACCTAAATTTAAAGCTTGTCCTTTAATACCAAACCGGAAATCTACCATTTCCCCAGCTAAAACACTGTTTAAACCATATACATTTGCAATACCATCACCTACAGATAAAACAACCCCTTTATCATTAAAATAATCTTTTTTACTTGACCCAACAACTTTTAATAATTTTTTTTTAACTTTCGATTCTAATAATAACCGAGAATTTAATTGAGACATATCAATAACTTTATTTTAAATATAAAATTTAAAATAATAAAAATATTATATGCTTATAAAAAATAATTTTTTTTATAAACATACATAAATACTTTAATCTAAAGCACCTTTTTTTCAAACATAAACAAAACCTACAGTCAACTCAATTAAAAAATCAATCATTACTCAAAAACCAAAAGATGATTGACTAGTTAAAGTAACTGCTCACGGCACTATGAATGTAACTTCTAAATCAAAGATTATAAACATTAATGCAATTACATAAAAACGTACATCAAATGTATTACGTGCATCTTCAAAAGGTTCAAAACCACACTCATAAGCTGATAATTTTTCAGTACCACCGATTTGATTTGCTACAAAAAAAGATAAAAAAAATATTATAAAAGATAATATAACACTAATAATTAAAAAAATAAACACTACGGAATATTCTAAAAAAAAAAAATTCATTACTTAACAATAACTGTTTTAACTAAATTTTTAGGGTGCTTGTGTGCTTCACCTTTAGTAAATGCATCAAAAGCTACATAAAAGAATCATAAGGCAGCAAAAGCTGAAATATATGATCCATAAGATGCAATACTATTTCAACCACTATAAGCATCTGGATAATCAGGAATACGTCGTGGCATTCCAGCTAAACCTAAGAAATGCATTGGGAAAAAAGTAATATTTACACCAGCAAAAAACATTCAAAAATGTACTTTAGCTAAAGTTTCGTTATAGGTTAATCCAGTAATTTTAGGGAATCAATAATAAAACCCTGCGAAAATTGCATAAACAGCACCCATTGATAATACATAATGGAAATGCGCTACTACATAATAAGTATCATGTAATGCAATATCTAAACCAGCATTAGCTAATACAATACCAGTTAAACCTCCTACAGTAAATAAGAAGATAAAACCAAAAACAAATAACATAGGAGTATTTAATTTAAATTCTCCACCTCAAATTGTTGCTATTCAACTAAATACTTTAATACCTGTAGGTACTGCAATAATCATAGTTGCGGCGGTAAAATATGCTCGAGTATCTACGTCTAATCCCACTGTATACATATGATGTGCTCATACAATAAAACCTAAAATACCAATAGAAACCATAGCATAAACCATCCCTAAATAACCAAAAATTGGTTGATTTGACTCTCGTGCTACTATTTGACTAATAATACCAAAACCAGGTAAAATTAAAATATAAACTTCAGGGTGTCCGAAGAATCAAAATAAATGTTGATATAATACAGGATCTCCCCCTCCTGCTGGATCGAAGAAGGTTGTATTAAAATTC
>MDTA01039540.1_pt1 | contig 26037 bp, 2 predicted proteins | sample 811151 | NCBI WGS metagenome assembly MDTA01 (sample SAMN05326648, study PRJNA326480) | marine metagenome | isolation source: seawater | place: Indian Ocean: South | collected 2010 | reverse complement strand
CGCGCCTTGACTGCGGCAAAAAGCTGTGTGACTTTGCTCCGCTCTTTCAAAAACACGTGGTCCAGCGTTATCTTTTTGACATTGTTTTCCCCTGCTGTAGCAATGTTGATGTTACACGAGGCGGTCCAGGGTCTTGTTTCATATCCAGTGCAATCTTTTGGTGGGTGAGCGCCACCCTCGCAATATTTTCCAAGCTGGCAAAATCTGCAGGTTGTTTGTTGGTCTGCCGCGTTGAACTTGCCCACATCACACCACAAACATTCTGCAGACCTTGCTACGGGGCTGAATTTTCCCTGTACGCATTCGGAGCATTCAGGATTTTCGTTTAATGGAGCCTGATAGCCAGCTTCGCACACAACGCATTCAGTGTTTCCTGCGCCATCAGAAGCTGTTCCAGGTCCACAAGCTGTACAGTTTTCAAGTGATGTTGCCTTTGAAATATTGGAGACTTTTCCTGCGGGACACAAAATGCAATGTTGCGTTCCTTCTGTATCGGCATATTTTCCACGTTGACAATCAGAGCAGTTTTTCGGCGATGTTGCTCCTTCAAAATCCAGGTCTGTGCCTAGTGGACACTTTGTACAGGCAGCTGCGCCTCTACTGGTTGAATACTCTCCGTACCCACAATCTTGGCATATTCTGACGTCGTTTGAATACTTCCCAGGCTCACACTGCCGACATGCTAAAGAACCCAGGTCCGAAGTTTGACCTGGTGCGCAAAACAAACACGGGGAATTTCCTGTTATGTTTTTGAATTTGCCTGCTGCACAAGACTGACATTCCTGACCTACCAGTTCGAACGTCTTGTTACAGACGCAATCTGAATGTGAGTCACTCCCACTTGGAGAATATTCGTTCGTGCCACTGTGGCATCGCACACACGAATTCGCTTCTGATTGGCCTGTTTCGTTCAAATATGTTCCTTCAGGGCAATCAGTGCATTGTGTCGTACCAGTCTCGTCCGCATATTTTCCCCGTTGACAAGCTTGGCATGCCGTTATCGAAGTTTGTCCAGTCGTATTAGAATACTTTCCCAGCGGGCACTTGGTACACTCAGCCTGCCCAGATCCAGAGAATTCGCCCTTTTTGCACAGCAGACAAGCACTCGCTTTGGCCGCCCCTGCATCTGGTCCGTGCTTTCCAGCTGGGCACTCTACGCACTCAGGAGATGCACTTCCATTGGAGAATTTTCCTGCCACGCATATCTCGCAAACATTCAATTCCTCATTATCAGGACCAAATCGAGAACCACCGCCAATATTTTTGTCCGCAGTGCCCGCGGGACACGACCTACACGATGTCAATCCTGTGACATCTCCATACTTTCCATCAGGACAAAGCTCGCAGCCGTCCAGCGACGATGTGCCCCCCCTTTTCTTACCCTTTGTTCCAAAATAGCAATCCACGCACGAAGTCTGTGCTGTAATCTCCTGGTACTTTCCCAGCGCACACAGCTCGCACTGAGACTCGTATTCCGCTCCTGCATAATTCAAAAACTTGCCCTTTCCACACATCACGCAATATTTTGCTTTTGTGCCATTGGAGTAGAAGCCCGGGTTACAGTCTTCACAGAACACGCCACCCTCGGAGGACTGATATTTGCCACCGGGACAATCAGAGCAATTTAATTGTCCGCGTTTGTCCGCAAATGTTCCCAGTCTACACTTTTTGCACTGAGGCGCCTTGGTGTCGTCTTGATATGTGCCTTTTGGGCATAACTGGCACACTGTTTCACCCAAACCAGCATTAAATTTTCCGATCTCACAATCCACGCAACTTTTACCAGGAGGAACTGTTCCGCGTTCACCCAGTGAGCACTGTTGGCAATCTTGTCTTTCGAAAGACCCCCTTTTGTTCAAGAATGTTCCATTTACACAATCTTCGCAACGACTCGCCGCGGCGTTTTCCCGGTATTTGCCAAAATCACATTGCGTGCATCTTGTCATGCCAGTAATACCACTGAATTTACCACTGACACACGTGTCACAGCGACTCAGGCCAGAAATGTTGTTAAAGTGTCCAACACTACAATTGGAGCACTGAGAAACCCCCGACGCATTTGCAAATTTGCCCGCCTGGCATTCTGAGCATGTGTTATTGGATGACTGGCCCAGCGCGGCAGACGCCGTGCCGTTCGGACAATCTAAGCAATCAACTGCTCCTCTGGCGTGCTGATATTTCCCGCTTTCACAATCCAGACATTCCGTTGCACCCGGTTCTGGTTTGTTTGCAAACGTTCCTGGTTGACATTCTTGACATGTGTTGGTGGTAGACTGCGCAACATTGGAGGCAAACCCAATTGGACAAAGATGACACAATTCGCGATCTGTCTGCACCTTATAACTTCCAGGTTTACATGCTTGGCAGTCAATACCCCCCTTCCCCTCATGTACGTCTCCATAACCAGGACTGCACAAAACATAATCGAGTTTCACGTCATCTTTCTCCTCACCACTGCAAATCGTTTCGAATTCAGAGTTTTGTTTGGAGGGGTTTGACCCCATTGTCGCAAAGATCATGTCAATCTGGTTGGCAGTGAGGTCTTTATTTTGATAGATGTAGACTCCGTAAATCTCCCCTGGAAAATCTGCATCGATTGTTTTTTCAAATGACACTGTAGAGTGATCAAATAAGTCAAGTTCCTCGGGCACATCAACATTAGTAAGTGTAACGGATTTGTTGTGAAAGTCCGTTTCTTCGTCTTTTTTTCGCGTGAATATCGTCATGGCGGATCCAAAAGCAATCTCCACGTGAATTTCGATCTCGCTGCCCGTGGTGAAGGTACTTGGCACATCCATAAAAAATTTTCTGCTCGGAAGACGTTTGGTTTTGTGGTCGTCAAAGAGTCTTCCTTCTAGTGTTGTGGTAGCTTCGTAATGCACAATACTGTCATCCTCAAACTTGATCTTGAAATTAAAGTCACACATTCGATTGTTAAGATATCGCCAAGTCTGATTGTACTCGATGAATGTTGCATTCTTCCGAGCATTCAAGTTATTTAAATTGATCGTCGAGAAAATATCAATTGTGGTGCCTTGAAGTTTTTTCGGGGCCGAATCGTAATGTGGATTGTCTTCATCGCTCCATGTTCTCGCTTGAAGGCCTGTCTCATCGAGCGCTTGGTGCATGGCATCTGTAAGCAGATTGGTGTTGAGCGAGTATCCCGGCTTACAAACACATTTACTGTTTGAATCAACAGTTTGCCACGCTTTGCATTGTTCAGCACCAAATACTCTGGCATGCAAAACAAGAACGCAGTACAAAACTACACGAGCGAAGGTCTGGGCAACTCGCATCTCACACACATACCAAGGACATGGGTTTATATATTCAAAAAAAATACAAGTGCGACTTCAAACCCCCATCACGCGTAGCCGCGAGGAATTAATGGAAATCGCTACCATTTCCCGAGCACCTGCTAGCGTGCGCGGGTACAAGTTTGTGATTCTGAGCGCTGTTGGGTGCCTACGAATACTCTCGATCGTCATAAATTTGAACCCATGGAAGATGAAGCAACGTCTTGTATATGTCCTCATCGGTGACACCTGCATCTATTTCCACCTCCATTTTGACCCATAATTCATCATCACTGTTGATATCCCCGTCGCTCTGTGTGCAGGTACTGTCGCCTGAAAAGGCATATTTTCCAATCTCACATTCAACGCATGTACTCTTGCTGCCATCCGGGACATGGTCCACCCTTGGACAGACGATGCACTGGGTCTGGCCTGTTTGAGGCTGGTATTTCCCACTCCCACAGGCTTCACATACAGAGGCAGATGTTGCTGATTCATTCTGTGAGTATTTACCTTGCGCACAAGCGGTGCAGAAAAGGTCTGAAGTTGCCCCTTCAAGTTCTGAATATTTGCCAGCTGCACACGGAGTGCATCTTGAGTTTCCGAGCGCATCAGAAAATGTTCCTGCCAAACATTCTTTGCATGTTGACGAAGAATTGGCCCCCTCTTCCTCAGAAAATTTCCCAAAGTCACAACCCGTGCATTCGCTTTGCCCCTCAAAACCCGTGAACTTACCTGATGGACATTTAGTACATCTTGCTTGTCCCGGATTTACACTGCGATGTCCAGCAGTGCAATTACTACAATTTTGCAATGAGACCGACCCAGTTGCATTCAGTTCGGTTCCTGCTGGGCAATTTCGACACTCGGAGCTTCCTGGCTGGTCCTGATAGGTACCTGGGAGACAATTGGTACAATTTAAGGACGACGTTGCTGCTGCAAGTTCTGAATATTTGCCCACCGCACACAGACTGCAATTTGTTTCTGACGTGGCGTTTTTGAACTCCAAATACTTTCCAGATGGGCACTGCAAACAATCTGCAAAACCATACTCAGACTTATACTTGCCGGCCTCACAAGCAATGCATGTGTGGTTGACGTGATAATTTCCGTCTCCAGTCCAACCCGGTTTGCATTTACAGTCCCCTTCTTTCCATTCGGCATTTGGGTCGCATCGAGTCATCACAGATATCAATTGCCATTCTTTATTCTTGTATCTGAGTGGACGAAGATGGGAGATGTAATCCCGTAATCCCATGGCGTCACATGATATGTCTTTCCTGCGCACGGATTCATGCAGAAGCATGTCGTGCAAGGTTGCCATCGAAGAATTTGCGCCAAAAAAATCTGTCTGTGCTGTTTCACAGTTTTCTCGTATGAACTTCACAAACATGTCGCCCGTGCGCGTTATGGTGCACTGTGCTCCTTCCTTTTCAAACCACTTCCCCGTCAGACTTGAATCGAATTCAAACTCTGCGGTATTTTCATCGACGCATGCTTCGTTCAACACAAGCTGAAGTCGGATCTCAATTTGTTCATGGTATTCATCTTTGCACCGGGCCCACCCATCCAATGACACCTTGTCGTCCTCGCATAGTTCACATCGCAACCGATTCTTTTCACGTTTTCCTGCCTGGCATAGTCGACACGATTCTACCCCAGTTGAACCTGCCTCAGAATACGTTCCGGGGAAACAAGGGATGCACGGATTGAGTCCTTCTGCCACTTGGCCTTTGTAGGTGCCACTCTCGCATTTGCAAGAGTCGTCTAGTTTTCCTGAACACTGATCGTAAATGACTAGTTGCTGCAGGGCTGTGCACTCCTGCTCACGACTATGGCCTTTTGTGCAGTAGCAGGATGAGATGTTGGTGTAAGGTGGCGGCAGCGTAGGATCTGGTGTCGTATTGTTCCCACAATTCTTACACGAGGTCCTGCCCGTCTCGTTTTGGTAGGACCCTATTGTGCAATCAATGCAGTCACTAAAACTGGTAGCTCCAATGCGGTTGGAGTACTTGCCCGTTGAACAGTCCGTACAGTTTTTGCTTCCAAGAGAAGTTTGATATTTGCCTGCAGCGCAATTTTTGCAAGCAGTCTTTTCTGCCGACTCTTGGTACTTGCCCGTCGCACATTCCTTGCAATGCGTGCCTCCAACCTCATCCTGATATTTACCCGGTTCGCATTTTTGGCAAACTCGAGTTTGGTTGGAGTAAAACTTGGCAACCGGACATTGATTGCAATGCTCAGCGATTGTATCAGTAAATGACAATTCGGCTGAATTGACACTCTCCGAACTTCTTTGGATGGTGAACTCGTACGTCGAAACCGACTGAACAAAAAATTCATATTCATTCCATAAGTCGTCGCCAGATTGTCCTGCAAGTTTGTCGTCCTGATCACATAGATCATCATCCAAGTTGCATCGAGTTTCCAAGTAGGACGAATGGTGCTGCATGAATTCATCACTGCAGTCGTCGCGCCATAAGCTGGCATCATTACGGACGCAAGTGTTGCATGTGACTTGCTGATCAAATTCTTCTTCACAGCGAGATTCTGCGCAAATCGTTCGGTCCCAGTTGCGTTTGCATCGAATGGATTCGTCTGGGTCGTCACCGACCCCAATTTGCATCAGCCCGAAGCGCGCTGCGTCGTCCGTGGTTTTGTATACATATACCGGGGCCCATTTGTTTGGTATGACCGGGAATGTGTTGCCGTCGGTTTCATTCCATGACGGTAAGTAGCTTCTGAGTTCATATTCCCATGGCACTCTGGCGTTGTACTGACTCGCCCACTGCAAATTGGTTTGCCACGTCGAAGGTCGTTACTTGCGACGGTAGGCAAAACAGTCTTTTGTCACCGAAGAAACATTGCAAGTTTTGACCGTGCTGACATTCAGGAAACGGGTATGGTCCGTGGCTCGCACGGTCGTGTTTTCTGGTTTGTAGTCATCCATCATTTGCACTTTCAGCGTGATTTCGTCACTGGTAAAATTGTATTCAGCCGATCGAATGGGAAACCATTGGCTGACAAAGACACCTATCTTGAAGCTCTGTGCACTACCGCTAGAACTTGTGACTTTGACATATCTTGACTCTTGAGTTTCTGCAAAAGGACTAATGCATAGATTATCTTCAGTTTTTCTGCAGTATTCTGTCACTGAGACGTCATCAAAGAGGAACCCATCAGTTGACTTTTTCACAGACAAAGCATCCACTTCTGTGAAAATAATGCCCGTCGCCATTCTCAATTGTCCGAGATCCAGTGTAACTTCAAAATTACTTGTGAATGCAATGGGAGAGCTTGAAGGCCAAATGCCAAAATTCTTGGTGTCTGGGTTTTGCTCTGCGTTCGTGTACCTCCATGCCCAAGCCGGGGGGCTTCCTTCGTATGCTAACACCGACTCATAATCAACCATTGTTGCCCACTGTTTTACGGCATTGTTTCCATCTCTCTGAACCATAAGCTCGAGGCCTTCCACTTGGTTCTCTGCTTTCTCGGTGTCGATTTTGAAAACAAAATCTGTCTGGTTCACCAATTTAAGGCGGCTTTGCCTTCCGCGCTGAACCTTTCTCAAAATATGCTCTTTTTCCTCCGGTGGAACTATTTTCTTGAACACGATCAATCTCTCTGCTTTGGATGACCGTTCAAATTCAATCTCATTGGCGCGAAAGTACGACTGGAATGTGAAGTTTTTGTTGACACATAACTCATAGTCCTTCTCGACGTTTGATCGTGCCCCGGGCTTTCCCTGGTCAAGAGTAATTTCCACGTGCTCACTGGTGAGATCCCGCAAAGTAATGATGCAAGATGTCCTATTCGATGTGAAAGTTAGTGCTGCTTTCTCATTACCAGGTAGTATCTCGACCTCAATTGTGTGATTGGGACCTCCTTGAAAATGCATGATTCTGTTTTCTGTCACACCGTTGTCAATCTTGAAGAAAACGTCAAATCCAGCACTCGTTTCCAAAAAGTTCAGCGCGCTGATGTTTGTCTCTGCCTCTGAATCAAAAACGATGTCTGATTGGTAACGCAGGTAATATTCATATGGTGCTTCACACATACAATCGTTGACAGACGTGCTCCCGTTTCTTGCCGTGATCGAGTTCTATGGGCATTGCTTGCAGGTAGTCTTTCCCGTTTCGTCTTGATAAAATTCTGCAGGGCAATCCAAGCAAGCTGTTTGATTGACATGACTTCCGTACTTTCCCTTAGGGCACTGCTGACAGCTAGTATCGTTCACACCAAAAAAACCTTTCAAGCAATAGCAGTTGTGGTGGTCAGTGCTGCCTGCTACATTTGAGGTCATATGTTCCGGGCACAATATGCACTCTGTATCTCCCAGGCCGATTTTGTACTTGCCCTTGTCACATTGCACACAGGGCGCTTCGGCATCAGCCCCTGCCCTTTCGTATCCAGGATTGCAGCGGCAATTCGTCGCCCCTATATTAAAATCTTTCTCTGTGTAGGAATTGTCTGGGCACACTTCGCATTTCCTTTCTTTCACGGTAATTAAATCTTGACGGTTGATTGCTTCGTCCTTCAGGGCAGCCAAAAACGCCCCGCGACCCTCGCCCTCATCCACCTGCAACAAATAATTGAGGAGGTAAAAAGCGTCCGTCGACACTTGGCTTTCAGGCAGATTAGCGTCGCTTTCAAACTGTATTTCGTATGAAACAATCTTGGAGCTCATGTCCAGTACCTGGTTACAAAAATCGGATTCTTCGTGGAAATGGGATAAGATGGATATTTCCTTATTGACATAGTCGAATCGTAGCATTACTTCGTCCGAGTGTGTTGTCTCGGTGTTCGTGTCGTCCGGGATTTCCGCCTTGCACAACAAGGCTCCTCCAGAATCCTGCACATGCATCGTGAAATAGTCGCGATCCTGCTCCCAGAATTTTCGTTGTTGTATAAGCTCAAACTCGAACCAGGATGCATCGACTAGGTAAACCTTTAGACTAAACACCCTTTGCATGAACCACGCCTGATCTACCCTGATTTTGGCCAAAACCGTGAAACCGCCAGTTTCCGTCATGTTGACATCCAAGCTTCCCGTCGTAGAATTCGTTCCCGAATCCAGTTTCAACGCCGCCTCCAGTCGGTCTAGTCGATTGAATGACTTTTCATGAAAACCATCTTGATAGCGACCAACCCCACACGGTTCGCACATGGTGCCATTTTCGACTTGATGGTAGCCCTCCTTACAAGTGCAATGCGTACGGAAGGATTCTTGCCTTGTTTCGTTGTCGTGAATTAACTCCGAATTGTTCTTGGTGCACTGGATGCATCGGGCTCCGGGTATGCCATAGAAATTATCCTGGCATGTACACTGCCGAATGTCGGATGTTCCGATTGACAATGTCTCGGTTCCACTGGGACACTCGAGGCACGATGTCGACCCAAAATCAGGCTGATAGAAACCCAGGGAACATCGCTGGCAAACGTCTGAACTGTTTGCTCCGACGGCTTTTGAAAACTTTCCAGGGGGACATGAAGTGCATCTGTGAAATCCTTCTTCGCTCTTGTACTTTCCAACACCGCACGGCAAACAGGACTCGGCATTTTCTCCCTGAAATCCTGCCTTGCACACGCACCCCGAAATGTTGTATGCTCCGCGATCCGAACTCGTGTTTGCCGGACAAGGTCTGCACGTCGGGGTAACTTCTTCTTGAATTGTGTATTGCGCGGGGAGCAAGTCTTCAAAGCGTTTTGAATCCACCCACATGTCGTAGGTATATTCGTTTGTTTTGACGTCAGACAATCTTGCCCGCAACAGCGAGTCGTCCCAGTAGAACCCCGACAAGCACTTGCATCGGTGAAGGTTGTCTCGGTCGTCGTCCGAGTTTGTGGGGCAGCTCTTGTACCATCTACGGAGCGTCCTGGACTCCAAAACGCCACTGTCTCCCTTTCGAACAATGTAGACACTTCCACCGTCGGCACTAACGGCAAACGAAGATATCATGTCGCCGTCATCGGTTCGATGCGACATTGGCTTCACGTCCCACAAGAGCGAGCCTCCTGAGCGATCAAACACGGCAATGCTGTCTCTTGCGGCCACAAAAACGTGTGCGAAACGCTTGAGCGGCGGAAAGAAGTCTGCTTTGTTTGCATCGGGAAAGAGGGCTGGGTCCAGGAGAATGACGTCTTGAACATCTCCAGACTTATCCACGACTGCCAAAGAGAATCCCGTGTAACCTTGTGCCCCGTTCAGAACACCGCCGTATTTTTTGAAATCCTCCAGGACGGGCTCGGCTCGGTTTTCATAGATGTTTTCGTAGTACCATTCGTGCAATTGACCATTGGTAAACAACGTATACACTTTCTTCTGTGCCACGTTGATTTCCGAATGTACCGCTTGCTCTGTGGAAGTCAGATAAAATGTAGCCACAGCAACCTGCGAATCCTGGTGGAAAAGCTTCACATCAACACTCTGCCCCTGCTGCATGCATTGCACGACCCCGTTTTGCATTGTACGCCCGATGATAAAAACATCGCTGTTTTTTTCGTCAGACTTCATTCCATTTTGGACTGTGCTGATGTCATCATCAGTCATTGCGTGATCCCAAACATACACGTTGTGAATCGCATCATGAAAATGGCTGTCTGCCGTTAAGAAGGCACCGGTCACGGCCAAGGATTCTGACATGGTAACTCTTTCTGAAACAATTTCTCTGCCGTCTTCATAAACCAACTTGATTTCTAATCCATAGTTATTGCTCTCGCATGTTACGTCTCCCAGGGAAGCCACGGGTTCTTCCTGGTCGTCTGTGTAGCACATCAGCTCGAAATTTCCGGCGTTCACAAAGGGTCCGGCTCTGGTCGTTTCATCAACTATTCCTGAAAACAGAAATGGCTCACGACACTGCTTGTGGTCCAGACATTGATTTGGTTTTTCTTCCCGCAGAGAGTTCCACTGATCAAAGTCTCGTTTAGACCTCGAAGCCTCACAAGTTGCATACAAGAAATTGGGACAGGGCCTCCACGTGGCAACGACGAATTTTTTGCCAGGCTCGACGTTTTCATGTAAAGTCTTTCGAACGTCGACAACATAACCTTGTTCCCGACCTTGAGCGTCCATGGCCAAAGTCCATCGCTCCGCTGCATACTTGTATATGACTTGGATTTCAGGTTTAATTTTGACCGTTTCTGTGGGCTCAATTCGTATAAAATCACCGTGATCGTACGTTTGAAAGTGAATGAAAATTTCGGAAGTTTTGACTACACAGGCCTCGTCTTGGCACGATTGAACCGAGTTGATGGCCCTAGCCTGGCAAATGCATGTCGTTACTTCAACATGCCCATTGTCGGATATTATGAAATCATTGTTCAATTTGACTTTATTTCTCGTAGAGTCCAATTGGATTTGAATGTAAGCATTGGAACTCAAGGTCACCGTGGCATTGTCCGCTGCTTCGTCATAATCGACAAAAAAAGAGTTATACGGAGTTGCGCTGATTTGACTCAACAAACGGGCTGTCCACTCTTCATATGTTTGAATGTAATTTGCGTTCCATTTTCTTTCTACATCGGCCAAAATTATGTCGGTTTGGCCGTCAGGGTTTTGTTTGTAAACGACTCTGTTGGTCTGTGTGGTTTTGGTGGTAGTGGAAGAGAACGTCACACTCATGGCCGGATCGATGCCAATGCCACTGGACTGTAGTCGTAGCACCTTATGTTGGCTGGAATCATACGTCCGTTGATATGTTTCTGTTTGCCATTGATGTTGGCAGTTTGTGCTATCTTCAGCAATGGGATCAAACTGTTCTATTTTGTCGCAGTTTGAGCAATCGTTTGAATCAATGGAATAACTCTTCGTCAATGTTTCAGTGTTTGGTCCCCAGTTTAAGCCTCTCAACCATTCATTATTGTCTTGAAGTATTTGTTTGACATCATCCATGTTAAATTAAAGGTTGTCTTGAGTTAAAGAAACATAGTCACTTTCATACACTCTTATTTCAAAAACAAAGTTGTATGGGATCCCAACTACACTCAATTGAATATTCTCTTCACTCGAACTCTTAAACGACTGCGTTTTAATCTCGATATTGTCTACTATGTTTACCGGTATATCTCTGTTACTGACGATGGCAGCTTTGACTATTTGCATTTCGTCTTCAGTCAAAATAGCGCCGAGGAGGTAAAAATAAACCATATTTTTTGGAAAGGGGGGATTAAAATGGAAAATGTTATCATTTATGGTATGGTCGAAATGTTTCTCGTCAGTGAGTCTGACACTTAGCACAGTCAGTGGTGGATTTTTGCCTAATGCGGCATTGACTGTGTCTAACACATGTTGTTTTGTAGTCTCCCTGTCGACCCACAAAGTATCATATTGCAAACGATCCATCTTTTCATTGATCATTTTTCCAGATAAAGCATCGGGTTCGATTGCAGTGTTTATGACATTGTCGGCTGACGCGTTCAAAAACTGACCCGCTGCACGGTTATCTTCTTGGTCAAGGTCCACATTAAATTGAACGTAGTCAACATCACTGACACTGTTCTCTGTGCTGCATAGACACGCTTGAATCTTATCATTTGCGGTTCCGTCCAACCACTTGTAATATTGATGAAATTTGAGTTTTACCGTATCAAAAGAAGTATTTGTATTGTCCTCCAGTTTGAATTCTACCCAGGGCGTGCTGGGGAAAACCCAATCAGGATTCCATAAAGAATCATCATACATCATTACAATGCCTGAGAGTTCATTGACTTGAATTTCAGAAAGCGATGCTTCCACTGGCAACCCCGATGATGCAGTTTGGCAACTCCCGGTTGGTTGTTGCGTTTCATAAAACCTCCATTCTTCTGCAGTCCTGTACAGGTTATTAAATGACGACCTTGCGTCGGCAGCTTCAAAAGTATTCATAATCGAGTTTTCTCCGTCTGGATCCACAGGTTGGGGTTTATTTTTTGCGCAAAGTTTCAAATAAAGGCCCAGCGCGGCGTCAGCTTCGAATTTCAGCATCAAAAATCTTTGATTTGACTCTATGTCAGTGGAATATCGAGTGTTGACAATATTCTCTAATTTATTTGAGCCTGAACAATCACTCTCGTTACACAGAGAAAATTCGATGTTGCTTGAACCATAATTTTCAGAATCAGACGTCAGAACCTTTCCGTCGTCTGTGTAGGAAGAGAATTGAACGCTGGTTCGTTCAAATTGCTCTGGTATTTCAAACACAATGGATGCCACTCCTGAGCTGTTTTTCACTGCATTCATTTCTCCGTGCGGTCCACCATAGACGACTGTGTCAACGTAAATCTTATCTTGAACCACCGGTGTTTCTCGTTCCAGTCTTTGCTTCCATGAATCAAAGCTGTCCTTGCGCGCGGATGATTTTTCTGATGTACCTCCTGTATCCCCGATTTCAACTTTCAACAAGACGTTACTCGTGTTCATGACTTGATAAGTTTGTCTGTCATCGGTACTATTAGTTTCGACTTGCGCGATAATCGTCAACCCCCCGTTGCCCACAATGTCGTAATACTGTCTATCACTGCAGCCAATACACCCCGCATCACTTTTTCGATCATATCTGAATTTGGGCTCTATGATATTATCTGACATGAATCCCGTAAGAGCCATGACCCCTGCTTGCCGAAAGAAAATAAAGACTTCATTCAAATCTGGTTCACTCATCTTTTCACCCCACGCATACAAAGCTGAAATCTCGCCGTGAAATGCGTGTTCTGCTTCCCCGTTTCCTCTGGTAGAATCCTGCAACAAATACCGTTTTTGTTTTCCCAAAACCACTTAAAAAGCTTGCGCGTCTGAGCTCAGTGCCCCGAGAGTTATGGTGTTACTATTGACGTTATTATTTCGCACGGTCTTTATGTTTACGGCACGAACATTCAAATCAATCTCCACCAAGACATCGCGAAAGTTTACCCCTATTCTTTGATCAGTGCAACATTCCTGATTTGAAGATAGGCTCGATATGCGTACACAAAGTTTCCTACTACTGTCAACATAAAGTTCGATTCTCTTAAGCTTTCCATCACTGATAGGAAAATCAATTTGGTGCAAATCGGCCAAATACATTTTCATACTCTGAGCGTTTGGGTTAATTCTGATTCTTGCAGCAAGAGTGAGATAACCCGAATCGAATGCCACAAAGTTACCCATTTCTACATATCGATCTGTGTTGGGTTGAAATTTCATGCCATTTTTGCTCGGCTTAAACTTGATACCTGCTTTGGGCAAGACGCGCAGATCTAGTCTGTTCTCAAACACGCTATCCAAAACTTTTTCAAAGTCCCAATCCAACTCATCCGAACATGTCATGCCTGCACTGTAATCCTGACAGATTGCATCGCACCCCCTGACATTTTTGGGGTCGTAAGTAACATACTTGTGCCTTGAAACATTTCTCGTAGCGTCTGGTTCGTAGTAACCAATCCAATAATCACCGTGGTGGCTCGGAATACTGTGTGCGTGTAGAAGCTGGTGGTCTATTTTTTTGTCCAGAGACATGGGCGAAGCTTGGTGCCGATCAATCTCGTAAAACAAAACTCGATCCTGGTTTTCCCACGTCTCATGCACATAGACCCCCATTTGTAAACATGATGCCCCGACATCTACAGGTAGTGACAATTTCACATGCGTTGCATCCACTGCAAATTGTAACTTGTTGATTGTTTCCTCTACACCGCCTGCACAATATTGTTCAGCAGTGCGACGTTCGCACCGGATTGCGTCATACGACACCCCATCCTTACTGCTAAACAACTCAAACTTGGTTATACCGGTGGTCACAACACCCCAAACTCGTTTTGTTGCACTGGATGCGATTTGCAACCGAATTTCCCTCTGCTGTCCCGCGTGCGCATCAAAGCATGCTTTAGAAGTCGACTGAGATCCTATTCCGTAATATAGAGGGTCGCTGTCTCCTGACAGCTCGTTTGGCACTGTTTTCCACATGCCTGGAGGTGGGATTCCGCCATGGGCCAACACTAAGGACGCATCGTTTACTTTTTGATGAAAGATTGTGAATTTGATGCTTGTAGAAACTGTAGCGTCATAATCCATCGCCCATGGCTCAATCGTGTCTCCGTCCGTGTATGTCAGATCGTGCCAGATTGGCGTCACCGCGGAGTTGTCTTCAGGATGCATCACAGCAACAAGGTTGTTCTGGAATAGCACGAGTTTGCCGTCATTTTCAGGGGCTGCCACGATTTTGAGCTTGGTTGGGGTCGTCGTCGACATCGCACGCTTGCCTACGACTTGCATTGGCAGATTACGGGTGTCTTGGCAGTACATGTAGATCGTACCGTGCCAACGATCAGTTAAATAACCTTGAGAATCTTCATAAACAGAATTTCCATTTTCGTACGATTTGCTTTTCCAGTTTCGATCCGTGATACAAACGCAACGCGAAGTGGCTGTTGCTAAATTATGTACACTACCTGATTTAGCTAAAACAAACCCAACGGATGTGGCTGACACTGCATGGTTGCAAGACTGCTTGTTCCCTGGAATTTCTTTATATCTTTCGCATTGTTCTTCGCAATTGTCATTATTTAAAAGAGGAATTTGTCCTTCGCGAAGGTGATCCCTGCAATCTCTTGTGCTCTGGTACCTTCTCCATTGAAATTCCCCTTGACTTCCATACCCAGAATTATCAAGTGACAACAGCAAAAACACAAAACGGTATGCCTGGGCATTTTCGCAGTTATAGACTGCCTTCCCGACACCTCCATTTGGCGATTCAACACATTGCAGGTCACTTTCTTGATCCAGTACATCGTCATCACTCAGCCAAAGACTCTGCCCGCATAGATTATTTGACACCAAGACAATCTGTGATACACTACAAGGCTTTTCGAGGTCGATTCTCCGTTGTTTTCGGGCTGAATCAAAATATGATGAGCACTGCGAGTCTCCATTTTCACCACACGAATTCAACAGGTCATGATCTTGTCTGTCTTGCGGGTTAAAAACCATGTCATGCAGGTGCTGAAAGTATAGCTGTGGGTCATCTCTGTCCATCACTAACCTCGTCGTCTGCAGAAAAGCGCAATTCGCCACCGATTCGCAATTTTGTTTTCGGAACGCTGCGGCAACGTAATCGAAACCGTACTGTCCTTTGAAACTCACTAGGTTGGAGATCAGGTCAATTTCATGGTTCGTAAACTGATCCGCAAAACTGATTTGTTGGAATGCCTGCTTACCAGTTTTTGCGTGTCTCAGAATCAAGAATGGGTCAAAATTCCCGGTTCCTTGTTTTTCACTGTTGATTTTCTCCAGTTTTGCAAATGCCAGCAGCCAATCCTCGTCAATCACAAAGACAGCAGAGCTCTCGTACCCAAAGAACCCAAAGTGCTGATGATCTGTGTTGGTTTTCTCGTACCTGGCTGACTGAAACGTGGGAAAGAAATCACCGACGAGGCTGAATTCCTCCATCTTGTAATAGTGCGTTAGGTTGTGATCAAAGTAGGAGTACACTTCGTCGAAATGTTGCTTCAGGGCCAGTTTCTCCTTGCTCAGTGGCGGCGTGTAAAATTTCTCTGTGGTGAAGGACTCCAGAGGAAACGCCATAAAACGCTGATACCAGTTTGTTGGCAATTTATTATCGATTCTTTCCACGTCGGTATCCACGGCCACATCTTTTGTGCGGCACTCTTTTTGTCCACTTTCTGAGGTTTTTCCGGACTCGCAAATCATGCACACAGACTTGCCTTCCGCAGACAGCAGATCCGGTGAATCAGTGTGCCTGATGACGGACACGCGCCCCCACATTCCCAAAGTCGGGTCGTCAAACCTGTGATTCGTGTCCTCTCCAATCATGCATGTGACTTTATTGATTTCCAGTTTGAATTTCGCAGAATTGTCAGCGGCGGTCCAAAAATCAAACGGTGACTGCAAAACATTCCCACAATCGTAAAGCTTTGCGCCGCAGGCCTGTCTGGCCTCGTTAATTTCAAAAATGCGCTCGTAAGACGAAATTTGGTTATCCTTTGTTCCCTCGCGGCCCAGCGTGCATTCGTATTTGACATGGGTAGCATCGGCAAAGTCGGCAAAGTTGTCGTTGATGAACTGAAATGGCGGTTTCTTTGCGTGCCTGACAAAAGGCTCCTGGCTGGGAATGTAAGTTTGGGCAATGACGCGCCACCCTTCCGCGTCAGCGTACTCGTCAGACGGACAATCTTTAAAACAATCCTGAATGCCAGACGCTCCTTGTTCAAGCGAAGTATAACCCTGTGGACATTCTGAGCACCGCACACCGTGATCTTTGACGCCATGATCCGTTCCGCCGATTCGGATGCCGGACACTATCTGCTTTGCGTGGTCCATTTCAATGAAATCTCTAAAGACATGGAAGCCACCCACATGAAGGTTGAACTGGTCGTTTTCGTCGTTTAAGAAATTGCGTGGCAGATTCTGTTTGAGTTGACTAACATCTGCGGCGATGGTATTGTTTCTATCGTATATGTCACTGAAATTGAAGTCGGAAACAAACAGATGCTGCTGATGGGAGCCGTAATCAACCCGAATGATGACATTGTACCACTTTGCGTAATCGAGTTCAGGGCCCTGCAAATCTTCATTGCCAATTGACAGTGTGACGTGCTTGTTTTCAATGCGAAGACGCATCAAATTAGTGTTCTCAAAATTACCAAACTGAAATACAGAACATGATTGTGCTGGGCATTCGGCAGTAAACATGACCCGGGTCACAACGGTTAGTCCAGATGACGATAGAGAAACTGGAATGGGGGCGAGGGGCCTGAACAACTCATCTTGTTGCTGAAACACAATGTCATCCTCAGACAGGACCAGAGATGAGTCTGCGTATTCTCCGGCAAGACACTCAGACTTTTTGTTTTCTTTGAACACTTGCACTTGTTCCAGGTCAGATTTACAAGACCGTCTAGGATTCCGCACAAAGACATTGGCACCCGTGTGCTTTTGCACCAGGTCAATGTGGTCATGGGAGCCGTGGTCACCATACAAAATATGAGGGTGCAAGTAATTCTCTGAAGCCCTGTCATTGTTGGCATCGTACCCTAAAATTTTCACTTCGTAGATTTTCTTGGTAGTCGCGGCGTCGTCTGGATCAAAGAAAATGTAGGCGTATCGACCGCGTAGATCACAACGAAATTCAAATTCCTGACTGGCAGCATTTGACCCGCCCGCGTTGTTGACCGTGGTACCAGTCAGGGCATTGAACGCAGACGCGGTAGCAACAAAACCGTTCGAGGCATTCGACGCGGGCGCGTTGTCAATGATTGTCATTTTGCAAGTTTTACCACTGCGCCAGTCTGTGGCATCTTCATAATCGCCAATATAAATCTTCAAAGAATCGTTCAGAATTGATGGCGTGGTAACATTCACGCGCTTGACAAAATATGAATACTCCATGTCCACCCGCAGCCATTGGTCGTGATTCATTGCACCCTCCCAAAACGTCTCTTCGTTGTCATCAGTGGCCAAAGTGGGATCCTGATCGCTGTGATCGGACTGTGAACTTGCGGTGACAGGGCACCGGTGACTTTCTTCTGGCCACTGATAGCAAGCATTTTTCAGGTCGATCAGATCCATGTTATTCATTGAAATCCACTGATCTTCACCATACCCGACGCGCGAGTCCCATTTGATCGCGTGCCAGTTAGCGTTGAAACGGGTTCGTACGGCCGCGACATTCTCAAAATTGTTCGTCGACTGTCTCAAATACCTGACGCGCGTAATGAGCCAATACTGAGCATCGCCCGTTGCAAGCAAAATCTCCGTGTCGTCATCAGTTGTTAACGTGTCAAACCGCTTGGAAAATGTCTCGTCGGATGTTTCATCATCGCTGTAGTTACCATAGACGTCAACACCCGCAAAGTTGTCCGCGACAGGATGCCAATGGCTTCCAGCTTTTACACGGCGAACGAGTTCCCAGCCTCCACCGTCAATATCGTAGGCAGAGGGGCGGTCCAATAGCCTAAATTTGTCTGATGCGCTGCCGTAGTATTCGCCTGGGCCACATGTGCAAGCGTCGAGTCCGATGCTGTCGGGCGGAGATGTCTTGCCCTCGGGGCAAGATGTGCAGGTCGGCTGAATTGTCGGCTGGAAGTGGTCTCTTTGCATTTCAAAGGTCAACTCCGTCTCTTGTTCCGTGCCTTCGCGGAAAGAACATCTATAGTCGTCCGTGCACAGGCATCCGCTTAGATGACCGACACATTCACAAGGCCCACCTGCATAATCCAGAAGGTCTTGTCCACTGCAATGCAAAACACCAGAGTTGCTCGTGATCGATTTATCACCAGCGGTGCTGTTGTATTTCAATGCGCCATGACAAAAGCAGTATTCGCCTTCTTCTGCGCATGTCTCGGCAAACAAAATTTCTCTTGATTTGGAGAATATATTCCCTGTATCAATTTCGCACGATTTTTTGTTCCGGGCAAGATAGTTGAGATACTCATTAGAATCACATGGCGCCAAAATTTCGTTCTCGGAAACACTGCCGGCACGCACTTTGTTGTCATATGGCCCTGGTTTGCAGATGAAGTCAGTTCTGGTGACGAAGGATGTGCGAAGAAACTGTCGCAATTGATGGGCGTTTTGTATGCGGTAGCCCATTTCACTTGCTGAAAGCTCTACTGTGCTTCCGCCTTCTTGAATCACATTGTATTTGTTATTTCCAAGAACTTCTTTGACTGTTCGAGGAACTAGCTCATCATCAACGATCTCGTCATCCTCGCCGAAGCAATTCCCGTTGAACAGGAAATAATCGGAAAAGTGCTTTCCATTGCTACAAACACTTGATTGTGGCGTGAAGATTTCGCCAGGGCACTCTATCACATCGCCCGAGATTGTCTGCCAATTTCCATCAGAATAAAACTTGAGATCCCCAGTGACATTGACGCACTGTCCGTATTCTCCTACCCGACAGCCACAAGATGCAGGCCCGACACTGTTTGGTGTCGAAATCTGCGAGCGCGGGCACGTCTCACAGTGCATGCTCAGGGAGCTGGAATCGTCACGCGCACCGATCTTGATAGTTTGCAGTATTTGATTACTTACAGTCTCTGTCAACGCCCGATCGAATGCATACAAGCCAGCAATGTTCAAGTTGCCCGCCGCGCTGCCGAGTCGTGCTGTAAATGCTAGGTTCTGGTTGAAAGACACAGGAATGTTGCATCCTGATTCAGTGAATTCCAACCGCTGGCCTACCAACGAATCCTGCAGGAAAAAACTTTGCACCTTTTTCTCGCTCTTGAAGTCAATGGAGGCGACAACACGATACCAATTTCTGACTTGAAGCCCGTCGATTTGGTACTCACACTCAACTTCTCCGGAAGAGAATTGAAGGATGGCCTTGCCAGATTGTTGCATCGTCTGTGCATACAAGTGGATGGAGTGATCATTGTTACCTTCCAACTTCAAGATGCTGGCTTCGTCTTCGCCATTGCATCGGAATTCGGACACAACAGAAAACCCGCCTGCCCTTTCCATTGCAAATTCAGATTCTCTGTAGTCCACCATCTGCTTCACAAAGGTTTCACCGTCACAAAAACAGTCACGCCGCTTGGTTGGATCACTTGGTGGGTCGTCTTCGCAGCCACTTCCATCTTTTTCGACCTCCTCAAATTCTAAAGCCTTATCGTCTTCACTCAGCAACTTGGAGTACACACAGAGACGATTATTCCGCTGACACATTTCCGAGCATGTATAATCTGTTGTTTCTACGACCAAGCTGCTATCCAAGTTGTGCGATATCACCGCAGAAAAATTTGCAATTTCATTGGCGTCACACGAGGCATCGCACGTCAGGCCCTGGGGGCATGCGGAGTGGCACGCGCGACGGGCTTCATTGCTGACAAAAGACCCATGCCCGCACTTCCAATGAAACAGGACGTGATCGGCGACAAATTGCATCTCGTAAAATTGCGCACCGTTGATTTCAAATCGTGATTGCAGTTGCCCCGTTTGTACATTCACCAGATAAATGCCAAAGCTGGTTTGCAAGAACAAAGACTCGCCGTGGAGTTGCAAGCTGATAATGAACTCACTGGCCTCGCCGTCGACGTTGAAAACCCAGGACGCGTCAAGTTCGCCATCCCTGACCGCAAAAAGCATGCTCTCGTTCCGCGAAAACATGAGCAGAATGCCCAGCTCATCGAGACGTTGGACCTTGGTGCTCAGATATTCAGTTTTAAACATAGCACTGAGCATTTCTTTTTGTGAAGTCAACATCTCTTCGGAACTTGACTTGGGGATGATTCCGGGCTGGAGATCAATGTCTCTGGGCATCGGAAGTTCTTTGTATATCGTGTCTACAATATATTCTGCGGTGTCAGAATTCTTGAATTCGACGCTGTTGCTGCTGTTAAACACTTCAATGATTTCAAAATTGCCTTTGGCGTCTGGTTGCCGCTCATGATTTGGATGCACCACATAATTTGTGGATATGTCGTCATACACAATAACCTGTGTTTCCAGCCTATTATTGCTGCACCTTGTTTCAACGTGCACCTCAAACTGCAGATTGAAAGGCAGCACGCCTTTCATGGACTGAACAGAGCAGTCAACCCCGACCGAAATTTCGATTTTCTCTGTGAAAAAGTCACCAGAACGCAGTTCCACATTCTCATCGACATTTAAGAACAATTGCTCATCGTTTGGCTGAAATACAGCATCACTGGCGTTTTCGTGTGCAAAATACAACTCTGGCTGATCACCGACGGTGAATATCATGATGCCCAATGGTTGTAAACGTATTTTCAAATATCGATCCGCCGCACTAAAGGACACGCCAGTGATGTTCTTCTCGGCCAAGTTAAGCGTGTCCTGGTCAATCCTCACAAAGGATAATTGTCGCGAGCCGTCTTCTAATTCAGGAAGCTGATTCGTGGAGTTCACGAAAAACAAGTCGACGCTGTTCACGCCCCACGAGACCAGTCGGAACTTGTGACCCATGGTATGGGAAGTCGCCACGCCGAACCGTGGTTCAGGTCTGACGCCGTCCTGCACACCCTGTAACGGATAGTGCGCCCATTTCAAAGGCATGTACGCCGGATCGGTTAGAAACGTGTTCAGGCGTTCTTCTGTCGTGCAAAGGTCTGTTGCAAGATCCCAGGTGTGGTTGTAAAACGGACTGCATTTTCGTTGAATAATCTCTTCAGGGCGCAAGGCGCATTGATCCCAGGAAGCTGTTTTGTATTCATCATCGTGGCATTCATTCTCATTGTATTCAAAGCAGGCCCATGGAAGGGCGACTTGATCATTATTGTCACAAGAATGGCACTCCGCCTTCCCCGGATCGCTTTGAAATTTTCCACCGGGACAAATGTCGCAGCTCAGAGCACCTTGCGAGTCTGCATATTTTCCAGGAAGGCAAAGACGGCAGCCATGAGCTCCCATTTCTGCATTGAACTTGCCACGTTCACATTCGAGGCAGGCGCGTCCAGGATAAGGATTGTATTTCCCTGTCTCACAATCAACACACCCCATGAAATTTTCTGAATGTTGCTGTCCTCGATCGCACAATAGACAGTCCACACTACCTTCCGTAACCGAGTACTTGCCAACTGCGCATGGCACGCATTGTGTATGTCCAGAATCTGGGGCGTGCTTCCCTTTCGGACACTGTTCGCACCTTTCAGTTTCACTGCTCAGATACAACCCAGGCGCACACTCGACGCAAATTCCAAAAACGTTATACTCTCCAGGACCACACTGTGAGCATTTTGAGCGATCGAGAGAGGCAAACTTACCCTCGCCACACTGCGTGCAAAAAACATTGCTTGTCAGCCCGGCTTCTCTAGAGTACTTTCCTTCAGGACACAGTGCGCACCTAACATTGCCAGCATTCGCCGTATACGACCCTGGAGGGCACGGGCTACACTCTTGTGTCTCGCCATGAGTTCGAAACTTTCCAGGAGGACATTCAACACACTTAGAAATGCCATTGACTTGACTCCAAAGCTGAGTCTGGTCAGAATTGCCATAAATGTCCGACAGGAAATAATTGGGCTGGGTTGATTTTCCGGCAGGGCAAAATTTGCACTCAATTGCTCCAGGCTCATCCTGGTACATGCCAGGCGGGCATGCGAGGCATTTGTTTTTACTTTTCTTTCCAGACAATGTCAAGTCACGCTGCATGGAACCCGGCGGGCAGTCGGTACACTTTGTTTGTCCTGTGTTTTCCTGGTACTTTCCGTCCACACACAAGACACAATCTTCCTCGCCGTCGTGGTCCCACGGATACGCCACGGCGTCTCCAGCGCCCCCCAGGGCTATGATTTTGCCCACTGCGCATTCCAAACACAAATCCCCGTTGCCCCCGACATATGTTGCCTTGTTTGGATTGCTGGCTTCACCGCTGAAGTATGTCCCTTCCTGACAAACCAAGCAAGATGGATGATAATCCCGAGTAATACTCTTTTCCAAACTGAAGAAATTTTGATGCTCTCCGTCAGTGTACGGCGCTATCTCGATTTCAACTTGGACCTCAGGCCACTGAGCACCATCGTGTGTTTTGAAAAATTCCATGATAAAGTATGCGTCCTCTTCTGACGCATCTAGGGTGTTAACGGGTGGCTTTTGCGAGATGAGCATGGCTGGCATGTCGCGGCAAACAGGGATTCGGTGGCAGTCATGTCCTTGAGGGGGCGTGTACCCATTTTCAAATTCTGTCTGCTGAATAAAGGTGCCTTCTGGAGTTTCAACTCCGTATTTGCAATCATCAGACGCACAGCGGCATCCCAGGGCGTCGTTTGTCAATTCCAGCTTAGAAAGACTCAACTGAGTCATAGACGCAACACAAGCCTGCAGAGAGTAAGGCTGGCAAGTTCTGCTCAATGCCGTATCTGTTTCGTGAACCGGGACATCTACGATTTCGTAAAAATAATATTTTGTGGCGCCGTCAGGCGCGCTGGTTTCGATATTTCCAAAAGTATATGTGTCGTCGTCATTTCCAATGAACATCCAATTGGCGTCTATTTCCCCCCAGGCGTTCTGTTTCCGCAAAGCGCAAACTCCTCTATTCTCACAGTTGATATCCAAATTGTAACTGTCATCATTACACTCTGTTTCAGTCTTTTGCTGACAGTCTTGCGTGAACCTCTGTCCGTCTGTACGAATTTCATTGAGAAAATTTTTCAATTGATTCTCGCTCAAATATTGCGCTGCATTTGCGTTTTGCCACGCGTTTTCCGAGTCTCTGGTGTAAATTTCGATCGATGTCGTGGTGTTCAGTGATTTTTTGTTAAGACAGGGCCGAGTTATTCGCCCGCTTTGAGTATCATACATGGAATCATCATGATCATTGTTGTACGAGTCAAAATGCTTGAAGTAACATTCATGCCTCTGTGTTCCCGTTTCATAACAGTAGCATCCTAAAAGCGCTTCAGAGGGGTTCAAATTATCATCACTATTGTTAAAGGTATATTCTCGGTCAATGGCCAGTTGACACTCTTTCTTCGTGTTCGGCCTCATGCAACCCACAACACCAGTATTTTGAGTTGACATAACAAGGTTTGTCCAATACGCCTCGGACGCGTCTAATGCACATTCCTTGAGTGGTACCTCGTGTTCTGAATCACAGGTAATTTCGTGTCCATATTGTAAACACGACCGCTTGAGTTTCACCCCTCCCGCTCCGACCTTCATGACTTGAGCCGACGCCGCGTACATCATTTTGGTGGATTTGTAATGACGATCCCTTTTCATTTTGACACGGATGAATCGAGTGTTACCTTCCGAACCTTCATTCACTTCATCAAGCGTGAACAATTGCTTAAACGCATTGAGGGTCGACGAATTGTTATCCTGTGCATTTGTATTGAAGTCAAGGGACTGAGAATACGTAAAATTGATCATTTCCATGTACGTTCCGGCGGGACAGGTGGTACACGTGGTAGTAGCTCCCGAGGTTTCAGTTTTTGCCATAAACTGCCCACTGTCGCAAAATTCACACGTGGTCTGACCTTCTTCATGTTGAAATTTGCCAGCCACGCACTCGTAGCAGACCGTAGCCCTCTCAAAGTCTACATACTTTCCGACTGCGCATTTTTCGCAAGAATCGCTTTTCCCGGGGCCGGACATCTCCCCCGCCGGGCAATCTGTACACTGTTCCACCCCCTCTCCAGAGTATTTACCAGCGGCACAATCATGGCACTCGTCACTGGGAGGTATGGTCGACCTCTTTCCGGCGTCGCACCATTCGCAGCTTGTTCTCGGCCCATATGAATTAGCCGTGGAACCGCCATCACTTGCAACAGATGAATATTTACCGGCGTCGCACAGGTCACACCATAAAGAATTTTCTGCGTCGGAATACTTTCCCGCTGGACAATCAAAACATTGATGGCTCGCAAGGACTGAAAATTTGCCCGCCAAACACGATTCGCATTGATGCGAAGGTGGATCGGTTGATTTTTTTCCGGCAGGGCAGGCGATACAATCGGCACTGCCCGTTTCATCCAATGTCCGATATCCAGGATCGCAAATACTGCATTCGTCTTGCAAAATGAGTGAAAATTTTCCAATGGCACACGAGGAACATTGCTCTGTATACGATTCTGTGGCCAAATCAGGAGCCCCTGTCCTCTCTGCAAACTTTCCGGCTTTACAATGCTGACATTTTGTTCCGGATCTTCCGTTATAATTCTCGTCAAAGTCTCCATTGACGTCTAATTTTCCGCCTACAAAGCCTACTTTGCAACGCCGGCAGCCGACGGCAGCGGAGCCGGGGGTATCGTCATAATTGAAAACATTGTTTAAATCAAAATCTTTCTCTCTTTCCTGATCTGCGGCAAATATACCGGTGAAGACTCGATAATTGGTGCATTCAGAGCATGTTTCGACATAAGTTGATGGAGTTGAACTGCTGTCACCAGTTTTGCTTGCATATGTTCCTGCTCCGCAACGGTTACAAGTAGTTGCTGCCGTTTGCTGATTGCCTCTAAAGCCCGGTCCACACCGCATGCACCCCACTCCATTAGTATCATGTACCCAAGTTTCTGAATTAGTGGTTTGAACTGGGCTAGCCTGTAACTTTCCACTGCCACTTGAAAGAGAGGCTTTTGTCGATGTGATAACTTTGTAATTTTCACAATTAGTACAACTTGTGGCTGTTTGTGAGAGAGCATAATTCCAGTTCGACCTTTGTGTCTTGTATTTTCCAGCAAGACATTCAGTGCACGAACCACTATGGGCAAGGATAAGTCCTTCATACCCTTTATTGCAGACACAGGCACTTCTGTCGGTATTCAGATGACTATTTGTTTTCTCAGCTCCGCTAAACCATGATTGCGTATTGGAAGGGCATTCACTGCACGTGGTAAGGTAAGCATTAAACACCGCCTGTCCATCAACAGCCTGATAGTGATTATCGTCGCATATTTGACAAGTTCCTGCTTGTATGCACCCTTGACGAGCGTTATATCTGATACAATTCACATTCCAAGTAAATCTGTTATTCACAGAGTCCCATTTCGACATGCCCCTACGACACCCATAGATATCAAGACAAAGTTCTCCTGTTTGTCCGGTACCTCCATTCCAGGTCGACCTTGCCGCCTTGTATTTTCCGGCTGTGCATATGTCACACGTACTATAACCGGAATTTTTAGTTTCATACCCGCTGTTGCAGACACAGGCACTTTTGTGGGTGTTATAACCTGACGGTGACGATGGACCGTTAGCACTCACTGTCACAGCATAATATGCTTGAGAATTTGACGGGCATTGTACACACTGTGCGTCATAATCATTTTGTCCTGACCCTTGTTCACGGTAGTAATTAGTTGG
>MDTA01178780.1_pt1 | contig 26040 bp, 30 predicted proteins | sample 811151 | NCBI WGS metagenome assembly MDTA01 (sample SAMN05326648, study PRJNA326480) | marine metagenome | isolation source: seawater | place: Indian Ocean: South | collected 2010 | reverse complement strand
TTCAACACCCTCTTCAACACCCTTTTCAACACCCTCTTCAACACCCTCTTCAACACCCTCTTCAACACCCTCTTCATTTACTTGCTTATATTTATCGTCCTTGATTGCTATATCAATATTATTTTCAACAAGTAGTTTCTCAAGTTCTTTAATACGCTTATGCATAATATCATACTCCATAATCTTCTTCTTCTTTTCAGCTTGCTTTTCACGGAATGAGTTTAAACGTTTGTTTTGAATATTTGCCCATTCTTCCTCAGAATGAGCTTCGCGCTTTCTCTTGTCAGGTTTCTTTGTATTAGTTGTTACGTTAGAAATATTATTAGAATCTTGAGGGTCGCGAGTGGTATCATCGTGAGTCTGCATGATAGAAGCCATATTTGTGCTGCGTTTGTTTGATCCAGTGATGTAATCTTGTTTGACTCTCTTACGAATACTGAGATCATAAAATGTAAAATGAGATGATTGTCAGTGGAAAGTATTTCAAAGGCATTTTTACTTTGATAAAATTACGTTTTGTAGACTCTGAGACTCTAAGACACCAAGACTTTTGTGTTTCTCAAAAAATAAAATTATACCGTTCAGAGAATCGCTCAACTTTTTTACTTTTTTTTTAAACAAGATGTCCTCGGCTAAAATAGTGCCATGGATACCGGAATATTTTACCGTTAATATCGAAGATCATCCAATAAAAATATGTCAATCTTTGAGTATGAGTTGTGTAGAACCCATAAAAATAAGTATAAATTTAGTTCATGATTATGGCAATAAGTTATCAACTTTTCAAAAAGAAACAGTGCTTAAAATAGTCAATTGTGTAAAAAAAGACAAACCATTTTTATTAGGAGACGGTACCGGAACAGGTAAGGGAAGAGTTTTGGCGGCAGTCTCACGAGAACTTGGTCTAAATACACTATGGATATCGTCATCGTTAAAGCTTGAAAAAAGTGCTACACAAGAATTAGAACTTATAATGGAAGATGATAAAAGTAAAACAGTGAAATTCGCGAGTTATACCTCCGTTAAATATAAATTCAAAGATCTTATAGAATTTTTGAACAAAGAAGAAACATTTATAATACTCGATGAGTGTCATCAATTGAGAAACTGTTCAAGTACAAAGAGAATAATAGATAAACTTTTAAATACGACAAACAAAATATGTTATTCATCTGCAACAATCGCAAGTTCAGTACGCCATCTTTTGTATCTAAAGAAAATGGATCTGTGGGGAACACAAAATTCACCGTTTGAAAGTTGGGAGAAGTTGGAACATTCTGCACGATCTGATGGTCCTGCTTTATTGGAACTAATATCACTTCACTTGTGTAGAAATGGTCAGTATGTTTGTAGACAATTAGATACAAAAGATATTGATTTTGTTATAAAAACTGTTCCTCTTAAAGTAGGTGATGAAAATATTTACAATAAATGTGCAGAAGGATTATTTACTATGAATGGAAAGAATAGACAACAATTTTTCTTACGTCTTATTACATATATCAAAACTTCATACACAATAAGTCTCATAGAAGAATATATAAGTAAGGGAAGATCTGTAATAGTATCTGTTTCAAATACTGGTGAAGCAAGTCTTAAACGTTCTAAAGAAAGTGGAAAACATATTACTTATTTTCAAGAAATTTTTGATGAATATGGTATAGATTTAGATATTAGTATGGAACCAATAGATGTAATAATAAAGCATTTTGGAAAGGAGAACGTTGCTGAAATTACTGGAAGAAAATTAAGACCCAATTATGCCACAACCGATAAATATGAAAGAGTACCCAATAATGAGATAAAACTATATCAACAAAATAAAAAGAAAATAGCTATTTTGAGCAGAGCAGGTGGAATGGGCCTTTCATTACATGATGACAATGGAAAATTTCCGAGAACACATATTGTTCTTGAAACCCCATGGAGTGGAGAAGATTTTTTACAACAAATGGGTAGAATTTATCGAACAAACACTCAAAGTTTACCCGAGTATATATTTGTTGTTTCTGAAATACCTTCCGAATATAGAATGATAATGTCAATAATAAAAAAATTGAAAAGTATGGGAGCAATTGTAAAAGCAGATAGGAGCGCTTATGAAATACCAGGTTTGAGAGAGGAAAACTATTGGTCTTCAAAAGTAAAAGGCAACGTAGGTTTGCAACTTGCAATTACTGACAGATTAAATGATGTTATCACTTTAGAAAAGAGTCATAATATAAATGTTCCAAAAAGTATATCATTACTTAAAAATTCTATAACTAAGAATTTATGCATTTCCGAGGAGGATACATTAGAGTCTCAAGAAATTTGGTCATATAATATGTGTCTTGCACAGGATTTCTTTCCTAATTTGTACTATCCTATTGTAACAAAATGGGATACTGAGGAAAATCACTTGTTTGGCAAATCTTTTAGGAAAAGAGCATTGTGTTTTTTAATGTGTGCACGTGCATCTAATGATGGTTTAGGACTCCTTCCTGAATCTATACTATTATACATTATAGAAATTATGTCAGAAGTTCAAAATTATAACACCCTTAAAGAAATTGGAAAATGGACTCATATAAAATTTTCTGAATTCTCATCGGCACCACCAGAAAGAATAATGAATGATACACTTAGTATGCCTATCAAGGTACAAAACTCTTTTATTACTTTGTTTAATTCACACTATTTCAAAGAAAAAAAGACAGGACATATACAAACAATCACACAGTATGCAAAAGACCTGGTTGGTTCAAATCATATTGAAAGTGTATTTCATTTCTGTTCGAGAACAAATTACAAAAGTGCAAATTATAAAATAAAAATGAGATATTATATGATAAATCGCGAAGATCCACCTTCAAATGCTGAGTTTTGGCAAAGTTTAAATGGTAAGCGTATTATATGGAGGACAAATAATAACGAGTGTAAGAGTTTTGACGGTGGGAATTGTGTATTTGATGAATACAACTTTCAAATTTGCAGCCGTGAAAAATGGAATCGATGTGTGGAAAAACAGACAGAAAGATTAAAGAAAATATGTTATCAAACACCAACCACATTTTATGTTGCTACTGAAAACGCATTAAACGTTTGGTCGACATCTTTGAAAAAAACAATTCGATTTGAAGACGAAAATGGAAACGGGATTGTTGGAGTGTTGGTCGATATTATGCCATAATTTAGTTTAATCAATATTATTTAATATTTCTGTCATGAATATTCGCACCGTTTGGGGAACACTGGATACAAACGGTAAAGTATCTGGTGATGTATTTGTTGAAGTGTTTGAAGTATTTGTTGAACTGTCTGTTTGGTAATCATTTGTACTGTTGTGTGTATCAAGGTTTTGATGGGATGACGTAGCTATAAAATTTCTACTTAATATATTAGATAAAAGGGGTGGTACATATTGATCATTTTCGATTTCTGTCATGTTAACGTCTAAAGTTCTTCTTCCGCGATATGGTGTAAAACTATTCATTTGATTTGGAAGAGGCATACGTTCGTCTTGTAGTATTCTCGTATTTCGTCTAATATTATTAGGTATATTTACCATATCTCTTCTTCGGTAAGAGAATGGTGTGATTGGTGTGATTGGCGTATTTATTGAATGAACATTTGTATGTACTGGATGTAATAAGCTTGTTTGATCATTGTCAACTGTTTGAGACCGTGCTGGTAATGGTGAATTTATTATATGGTTTTCCAAACCATTATTACCATCTGTATTACCATCTGTATTACCATCTGTATTACCATCTGTATTACCATCTGTATTAGTTGATGCATTTTGATGCATTCTCATAAGATCTGAAGCAAATGAACGAATAGTCGTTTGAATTTCTGAATTTCCATTATTATCTACATTGCTATTTTCATCATTGTTATTGTTATTATTGTTATTATTGTTGTTACTGTCAATACTGCCTATTTCATTACCAGTATTTTCACCATCATTACCATTATGATTATTACTAGAGTAATTGACTGATAATGGTCTTATTCTACGCCTTGTAAATGATGGCATCATAATATCTTCTGCAATAAGTGTTCTTATCATTTCCTGACGTGCCGCATTCCCGTTTTCTTTTGGTCCAGATGTTAATTCTTGCCTACAATTGGGACATTTAAAATTTTTAAATGCAATAGATTTGAAAATGCATTTACTATGAAATTTATGTCCACATTCTGTACTGGATATTGCTTCATCTTCTTCAAGAGGATTTAAACAAATTGTGCATTCCATATTTATTGTATATAAATATATTTTTTGATTAATGTTGTGTTTCCGTACAAAATACATGTATTATCTTTTCAAATAATAAAACTACAAATAGCCCCAGATAAAACTATAATTGGTAGATGATTTATAGTATAGATAATGTTCCATCCCCATAGTTGTCTATCAAGATGCAAAATATCTTGAAGAAAGAATATAAACAATTTTGTTATAGCGATTTCTATTTTCAATTTTCTTTCATTCCAGCCCCATTCTTTCATATTCTCTGTATTTGTAAAATATTGGACTATCAATGGTTTATAATATGTATATTTTAGATCGTATTTTGAAATAAAATGTGCATCAATATGATTTATATTCCTTATAGATGTATTTAAAAGTTCTTTTCTTATATTTTTAGAATAAATATTCGACTGTGCGAATCCGAGAAATCCCAAAAACTTGTAATGTAATATACTATTTGTTGGTATAACAAACCCTATTGATCCCAATGAGTAAACATTAAACTTGTTTTCTTTTATAAATTTATCAACATTTTTAAAGGATTTTATATCGTCCATGTTCTTGATAATAGCATCATCTTCTAAAATCAATATATTCTCATATTTTGCAGCATGTTTACAAACATTTTTGCATGCATGTACGATATCTTTACATGTACTATTCACATCTTTTTTTGTAAATTTTTTAAACCCTTTGTTTATCTGTAAAAAAGTTCTTTTAGATAATTCAAAAATACGTTTTTCCAACTTTTCAAAACGATTACTATCTTCCATTGTTAATATGTATGTGGCATCAATATTCTTAAATATTGGTTTGGAACTCACTGATACTTTATGTATTTTATAGGCATCTTCTTCCTCCACCATTTTGTTAATAATGACAATAATTTAATAAAAAGTTTGAAGATAAATGATATTTAACGTTAATTAATTTGTCATATTCAGAATTTGTGATATATTATGACGTATACATTATCATTAATACATGAAAAAAAAATTAATTTTAAATAGAAAATGAGCATATTCTTAGCTCTTTCTTCATTGGCACATGTACCAAGTTACAATTGTATCGAAAACTGTTGTCAATTGAAGCATAATTATACAGTAAGTCAAGCATTTTATTTAAAAGGATCTGGCGGTTTAGAAGTTCACTTAGACACTTTAAATTTAAACAGTACAGGATATATAGATATAGATGCTGTTTTCAGAGATGAGGTAGACACAACTACCTACAATTTATACATTGGTTGTGGAGGATGTATGCCAGAAGATCCCATAATAGAATCTCCATATTCTCTAAGTTCTTATACACCTCCTGAAATAGAGCCATTTACTCAAACCGTTTATAGAAGTATAATACCTAAAAATGAAAGAAAAATATATTTTACAAGTCTCTTGAACTGTTCAGATCCTCATTTTACAATACGTTTACAAGCATTTGAAAATGCTTCTACTATCTTCTGGAGTCCAGTGGTTGGTCTTGGTGAACAATTTACATTTTTAGAATTGTTGTCTTTTCCTTTATTTATAAGAAGAAATCATGGAAACTATTGGAATGAAGCTGATTATTACTATATATGGTTGTTGATTGTAGCACCTTTACTATATTACATTATTGGAATATGCAAACTAATATATTTTACAAGATTAAAAAACAGAATAAATAATTATGTAAAAGTTTTCAAAGTAGAAACATTTAAAAGATCAAAAGGTGGAATTTATATTGAAACATTATTCTATGACATTGCATTTATTGGTTTTTTGGCATCTTTGATAGACAAAACATTTAGTATAGTTTACGTACAAACGAAAATAGAGTACACAAGTAGTTTTTGGGGTTCATTGTTATTTATTGTTGTTCTACCAGAATTTATAGTTATTATATTAATGAGTCTATTTTACAAGTACAAACGTTTTGATTTTACTGGTATTTTAACTATATTTATTGGATTATTATCTTTTATGTTTTTAGGTGTTGGATACTTTATTGGACCTTCATTTTTGACATTGAATGGTATTTATAAATTATATTTCAATGTGATCAATAACCCTTTGTAAAAGTGTTTGTAATGTATTTATAAAAAAAGTAAATTCGTTTAAATCCATATTTTTTTTACATTTTTATAAATAAATGTTGTGTATACTATTAACAAGTCTTTCACTAAAGAGTTTCAACAACCCATTACATAGATCAAATCTTCAAGGAAATGTTAACTTTGACCCACTTGGTCTTTCTATGAATGATTTAACATTGAATCGTTTTATTTCTCAAAGATCACCCGAAGAAATATTGTATGATTACAGAGAAGCTGAATTGAAACACGGAAGACTTGCAATGATGGCAGCAGTTGCATATCCTATTCAAGAATTAGTAAACCCTATATTATCTAAAGCCTTGAATTTTCCAAATGAACTCGCATATGAAAAACTTTCTCCATCCCTTGTAAATGGAAATTTAGATCCATCAGTCTTGATATTTTTCTTAGGATTGGCATCTGGTTTAGAACTTTATAAAATGAATACATCAAAAAAATCAACAACACCCGGTGATTACAATTGGCGTTTTACAGAAGAAGAATATGGTACAGATGAATTTCTAAAACTCCAGGCAGGTGAGGTATGGAATGGACGAATTGCTATGATTGCCGTATTAGGTTATATTGTTCAAGAAGCAATTACTAAGAAACCTGTATTTTTCTTTTAAAAAACATATTTTGGGGTAAATTATGATGATGTATTTTTTTTGTTTTTATAGATGTTTTTAAACGGGTGTATAACCTTGATAACCAACATGATCTTCACTGGATAACTTACTACCAGACAGTACATAATTCAGGTATGCAAGATCATATAGAATACTTTCTAGAAGTTGAGTGGGTCTCGACATATTATGAAAGGCTTCCTTATTGTGTTGGTGAATTAACATTAAATTATCACACTTTTTTTTATTACCTAAAGATTTGGTTTCACGTTTCACTGTCGTATCCCCTTCAACATACTTGTTCATCTGCTACCAATATGTTTGATTCATTCGTTTAAGAAGATGAAGACTATGAATTTGCAAAAAGTGCGTTTGAAGATAGATGAAGATAGATGAAGATAGATGAAGATACTGTGGCAATTCGGGTTTAGTAGATCTGAGACTCTGAGACTCTGAGACTCTATTACTTTTTTTAAAAACTATATATAGAATGGATTATTATGAATCTTATGACGAAGATTACATTGTGATTAAAAAAAAAGAGGACGAATTTAGTCTTAGATTATTTGTGTATGAACAATTACCTTCAAAAACCGAAATTATAGAACATTTGGAAAACGCAAATGAGTTCTTTTGTAAAAATATTCCTTTTATCATCTCAAGAACAACAAGCGAAATAATAAGACTTAAGAGAACAACGTTTTATCGTTACAAAAATTAATAAATATGTGACACTATATTTGTTCCTATTTTTATACGTATACTAACAAATGCAACAATATCTCTCTGTGTAGAAATCATGCTCATATATCGTCTTCTGGTACTATCTCTTGTAAGAAGTTTTGAAACTTCTGTGATATCATTTTTATATGATCTTGAAGCAAGACGTATTTCTTTCAAATCCTTTAGGATTTGTATACTGGCAACTTGTTTTTCACTGTTAAACTTTGTGGATGGGGTAATTATACCAAAAGGTGTTGTGGTTGTGCTTTCACGAAAAGCAAAAGTAGGTTCTACTGTTGTTAATGAAAAGGATTCTGCTGGTACTTCGCAGTTTTGTAAAATATTATAATGATCGAGTGTGATGCTTAAAATTTTGGAATTTTTATCTGGGTAGAAACATTTCGCATTCACTGCAATGAGTGGTCTTCCAACATCTGAACGAATCCCACTCCACGATAATTCAATAACATGCCTACTTTGTTTCAAAAGTATTAAAACATTGTTATCATTTGGGCTTATGTGTGTGAATATAAAATTTTTAATATCGTCTAATATAACAACATTTCTATCATGATGTGAAAGATGATTGTATAATTCAGATGATTTCAATCTCTTGTTGCAAAAATCCCTTGCTGGACATAGAAATTGTTGTTCTTCACACCAGTTTCTATGTTTTTCTATATTATTGATTGGAAATTTTTTATTACATGTTAAACAGTTTGCATATATTCCTAATTGTGTAGCAATTTTACAAACAATACCTTCAGACACATCGCTCATAACTTCTCTACATAAAGGACATGCATTATCTTGCATACTATCATAACAAAATTCACAAACACCGTGACCATTTACACATCTGTTAAAGGTTTTGAAGATATCAGTACATACACAACAAGTTAACTGATCTATAATATTACTTTCAAATAGTATCTTTTTATATTTAGAATGACTTTTCCAAGAACGTTGTATAATCGATGCACACAAATCTTCCATTTACTTGCTTATAAAAAATATATAATTATTGGTTGTTTATATTTTAATTGAAACGATATTTTTGAAACCATTCTGTAGAAGTTACTTGCTCTGTAGATTTGATCCACTCTGTTATTTTTTTGCCATATATAGTGTTTGCACTTTTATACTTATTTTTCAACATATTGGCATCCTTTTTGTTATCTGACAAAAACATAATAATCCCTGAATCATCTTCTTTACGCATAACTCTTCCAGCAGCTTGAATTGTATCTCGACATGTATTATATCTATAAAGAGAATTAAATGTTTCTATACAATTTATTCCAGTTTCTTTATAATAATTTTTGAATATGCTTGTATAATATGGTTCTTCTATCATTCGGAATTTGTTGAATGGTTTTAGTATAACTACCATGCCAATTCTTCCTGGTAGATTGAGTCCAGTCCATAATTTCTCAGCACCATAAATGACAACGTTATTTTTATTACCACTTTCAAACTCTTTGAACAGTCCAACATCTTTGTTGTAGTCTATATGTTTATGTGATTTTAAATTCTTTTTCATGTAATATATAACGCTTTTATAATCTTCCACATTGTTACTTAGTACCAACGTTGCAAGTGGATTCAATTTTACAGCATTTGTCATTAATTCTATTCGTTCTCTATCGTATTTTTTCTTTTCCTCTATACTAAGATTGAATGAATATTTTTGCATTGGTGGTACATAAATTGTCATTCGTTTACTGTCAAATACTTCCTTTGTCGCATGACAAGAAGTATTTAATGGTAATCCAACCTCTGAAAAAAAATCTTCAAAACTATATTCTTCATCTTTTTCTGGGTTTGATAATGTTGCACTCATAAGCATCACACCGGCTTCTATTTCATTCCAAAGATGTTTTTCTAGAATCTTTGCCTTTTCCATAAACGTCATTTCATATATTAAACCATTTTTACATATTTTAGGTATAAATTTTTTATAAAGTTCTATATTGTTCGTCCAAAGTTGTTTATCCAGTGCTTGTTGTGATACTTCCAAGTCAGTCATACATTTATGGATTTCGTTCACGGTATTATATAGATGTTCTATAGTTTCATCACCATTTTTATAAATTTTGAAACATTCCTTCATAAAATCTTCTTCCTCTATTGAAGATCTATTCTTTGAGTTTTCTTTATTAGCTATTTCTGCTTGTAAATGTGAAAGTGCCTTGTTTTTATTATTTGTACAATCATCTTTATCGGGTTCGCCCAAAACAGTTTGTCTTTCTTTACACGTTTCCTTTATAATTTCATCCGTTATTTCTAAATCCAATCCAAGAATGTTTGATATATGTCCTATTCTATTTTTAAGACATAAAAGGCTGTTGACATCTTCAAATTCTTGTTCTTCTTCATTATATTTATCTAATATATCTTTTACATCATCAACAACTTTTGAGCGTATTTCTTTATTAAAACGTGGGTTCAAAACCATTTTAGATAGTTCTTGATATACTAATCCATAGTATTCTGTATATCTTTTATTATCGAATGAAAGAATGGCTCTATCTTCGTCTGGAAAGTTGTAAAATATCTTATGATCTATATTTCCTTTGACTAAGTTTACATCATTTTTTGACCATTTTTTAAGACTTTCTTCAATTTTCGAGCAGGAAAAGTTTCTTTGTGTTTTTCCTTCAAACAGTTCCTGTGCTCTTTTCGTTATATTATGAGCCTCGTCAAAAATAATAAAATCTGAAGGGTTTACTATATATGTTAATGCAGCATGTTGCATATAAGAGAATAATGCATCCATATTAGTTACCAATATCCCACATGTTTTTGCCAGTACACGTATTTTGCAACAAGGACAATTTAGATTTTTTATTAAAAATGAGTTCAAATCTTTTTCCTGATCCTTGTTGAATTTTCCAAATAAATCTTTTCTACAGGTGCATTTTGTCTTTTGTTTTTCACACCCTCCTGATGCCGATATTTCGTCCCATATACGAAAAATATTTATTTCTGGTACTTCTTCTTTTTTCATTTTATCATTGAATGCTTCTCTATATGATGTAATATAAAAATCATCAAGTATATTAATATTTTTTATATTAATTTTTGCCATTTCTAAAAGAATATCTGTTATTTTCCGAGAAATTTTCACAGACCCATTAGAAAGTTGCAAGATACTATTGGCATCATCTGGTTTTCGTGCAATCAAATTTTCGAGCCGTTTCGGACAAAAGTAGTTACTTTTTCCGAATTGACAGACTACACTTTTATTATTTTCAAATATATTCCATTTTGCGGCATCAAGTGTAACTTGTTTTTGCAATGTTTTTGAAGATGTAATATACAATATTCTTTTATAATCATAATATTTTATTGCGATTGTACCAGCAAAACCAGCTAATGCTGACTTTCCTCCACCTGTTGGTAAATCGATTACAAATTTGCTTTTGTTTTCAACTTGTGTATGAATATGTTTCAACAATTGTTCTTGTACTTTTCTAGGTTTCATATTTAAACTTTCATAAAACACATCGACGTTATTTGAATGAGTATTAAAACTATTTTCTTCATCTAATCTTTGCTTTTTTAAGACGTGCGTCGTGTCATCATCGTATGTTGTTTCTAGTTGCATCAAATGCAAACAGAATGTTTTATCCTATTTGAAATAATACTTTTTAGATGCTCATGCCATTTTGAACAATGTAAACGGTTTCCAAAGAAGCATTCCACTGATTCCCAAGAGAAGTGCACAAACAAAAGTTTTCAGAGTATTAAGTTGTGCTGAGGCGAATTTCTCACGTTGTTCTGGAGTGAGGGAGGCGATTAGTTCTTCTTGTTTTATATTAAGAATGATTGTCACAATAAGTGCAAAAGTTATGGATAAAGCTAAATTGGATGCAACTACAACCCCATATGGGCATTTGAAACAATGTGATAAACAAGGACCATTCAAAAGATCATCCATTTATTTATGTCAGTATTTTTTTTACTATGAAAACATTTTTTATGTTTTGAAACAGTCTTTTTATTTTAGAGTATAATATAAATGAAAAGAAAAAAGCGTTCATGTGATGAAACAACAAATAATGAAACAACAAATGATGATAATTGGAATGAAATAAACAGAATTATAAGAAGTATTGTAGACAATGAAAAAAATGCATTCTTGGCTTCACAAGAAAAAGAAAATAATAAGTTGCACATTGAGATAATGGAACTTAAGAGAATGAATACAGCTTTGGAATATAAGGCAACATGTTTTGAAAATTCATTCAACAATTTGGAAGCAAAGTATATGGCTCAGGTTGAAGAATTACGCCAAAAAGTAGACGCAGCTTATTGTGTGTCATGTGGTGATTCTACATTTGAAAAAATTGTTTGTAAAAACGGACATGCCAACTGTAAACAGTGTATTCAAAATGGTATAAGTTCGTATATATCCTATCAGACATATGATACGAAACACCCAAAATGTTTAAAATGTTTGGACGTGTTTGATGATTGTCAATTATCAGATGTTATTGATAGTGATTTATGGGGAAAGTTTATCTCAGAACGTACACGTATGAATGTAGAAAAAGAAATATACTCTACTTTGAAAACTGATAACCAATTAAAGTATGTTCTAAGAAGACCATGTTGTGGGAAATCAATGATGGATTTTGAAGGTTGTGCTGCCCTAAAATGTGAGTATTGTGAAAATGCATTTTACTGTGCGTTTTGTTTTGAATTATTTGATAATTCAGATGATTGTCATAAACATGTTTCTTCTTGTATATATAATACGGAGCCAACTTATCACATTATATCTGATACTCAGATATCTGCACTTAGACAATGTTGGAAAAATATTCTCATGGATCAGCTTTCGCAACACATTGGGTTTGATATGCCGAATCCTATAACGACAACCCAAGTTGAATAAATATTGTTTGTGATTTTTTTTATAATACACCTATATAAAAAGAGTAAAAATGTTTGATACACCACTTTTTACATTTATATCTTTACTAGGTATTGCTATTCTATTTTCTTATTTACTCGTATTTGGAAACATTGGAAATACTTTTAGTATAGATGGAAACTCTTATTCATATATAGATTCACCTTATTGGTTAGGTATAAGTAAAAATAATATATATGCTATTATAGGTTTTCAAGTACTTGCTGCGATAGGATATATTATGTGGATCATTTGGCTTTGTACAGAAACAAATTATGGAACATCTATTCTTAGGTTTAGATGGGTCCGTTCCTTGCTTGTTTCAAGTTTTCTGTTATCTTCTGCATTATGGCCATTTTCCGCATATTATTATTTGATATCACCATCACTGAGTAGATCATTATTATGCTGCTCTTCTCTGTGGATATCTGCATTATCTGTGATTCTTATGCTTGCAGGAACATTTGAAGCAGACTCACCAGCATACGCGACTATAGGTATACTGTTCCTTTCAACTGTTGTGGTACTCGCTGACGGTGTGGGGTGGTCTGCAAGATGTATACAAGATTCTATTTATAATCATTAAAATCAGATTATACATTATTTTTATTTAAAAATAATATACTATGAAAAAAATATGAAGAGAAAAAGTTTATCTGGACCTGAAAAAAAAAGAATTGCTGCTGGTGGAGAATGGCGTTGTGGTATATGCAAAGAATTGCTCCCTTCTAATTTTGAAATCGATCACAAAATTCCTTTGTGGAAGAATGGTGAAGATCATGAATCTAATATGTGGGCATTGTGTGCTACGTGTCATTCTAAGAAAACAGAAGATGAAACGATTGAAAGAATTAAAATTAATTCTAAAAAAACAAAAACCTTGACTTGTAATTTTTGTGATTCAAAAGTTTCACCATACTTTATTCACAAATGCGTATAGTTTTTTTTACTTCCATGTTGTTTTAGAACAATTTAAAATGTTCCCTTGCATCCTTACGGCATATCTCTTTAGTGGCCATGGGAAGAGCCGATATCGGCTCTTCAAGCGTCGCATCTCTTATATCGTGCATGTAACTCACAATTAACTTCAACTCCATCTACTGTAGCTTCGAGCATGCTTGATAACACATCCGATGTGAAGGTGTCCTTCAATTGCTTGCAGCACACACACGATGTTTTCCACGGCGCGTACACATCGCACTCGACCAAACCTGTACGACAGGCATGTTGTCACATTGAATGGATGAACACACCACTGACACAATGAATGGGATGTGTGTTGGAGTCATCGCTGTTGTTTACAAGAAATATAATAAAAAATATTCTAAATATGCAAATGACAAAAAATTGAAGCTGCTCCACATTTCTGCAAACGAAACAATTCTAAAATCCACTTTGCTTCATTTGTTCCAAATGATCGTCAATTTCTTTCAAAGTATTTTCAATATGTTCTTTTTGTCTTAACTGCTCTTGTTTACGTTTATTGATCTGCTCTTGCCATTTTTGTATTCTGCGTTGCTGTGCATCTGACTTCTTTTTCACATTTATTACCCCAATACGTCTTTGCATTCCGGTAAGTTTTGGTAAAACAAAATATCCCCACAATGCCATGACGATATTTACTGGTAAATTATTAAGATTAACTTCTCCATCTTTTATAGTGGGGTAATATTTATGTTCGAGGTCGTCATTATTATTTACATACCCACATTTGTACATAAAACTGAAAAAGTTTTTGTTTATTCTCTTCTTAACTTTACGTGATTTTTGTTGTAAAATTTTCATGATATCGGATTTAAATTCAAATGTCAATGGTATGTCTGGATTCATTCCTCTTACAAGTACCATATACATTGCAAATTTTATAACATCGGGAATATTATCTAATTGTCTTACACTAAAGTTATTCTTTCTAAATACTATGACATGCTCTTCATCTATCATCTCAACACTTAGTCCTTCACGTCTACGATATCCGAAATATTGAAGAAGTCTTATAACTTTAGAATATGCAGCAACCCTATCTGCGAATTCTAATGGATTCAATTTTAATAATAATTCAATTTTATGTTCCAAATCTAGTTCATCTGGTTCGTTATATTTTTCTCCATCAGGCATTTTTATAGTGTAAACTATTTTTTAAATCATTTTACAAAACTTCAAAACTAAATTGTTGTTGTATTTTCATCATTTGTTGTATTCACATGTTCATCACGGGAAGTTATAGATGTTGTATAACTTGTTGGAAGTATTGTGTTTACTGGAGCGGTTGGGAATGTTGTATTAATCGGTGTTTCTAATGCAGAAATTGTAGAAGGTTGAATGAATGGTGTGGATAAAACTGAGGACGGTTGTATAAACGGATTTCTTATTGTTGAGTTTGTATTAATATTATTACTTGTTTGGTTTGAAAATAATAAAGATTCGTTTCGTAATTGTGGAAACGGTTTAGGCTTCTTTTTGCATGTTCTTGTTACGCAAAGACTTATAAAAAATCCTAAAAGTAAACAAAGAAATGAAAGAAGAAGTGCATATCCGTTGTCCATGATTTGTTTTTTTATTTTCTTTATATGAGTCGCGCTGACTGTTTTACTCTGATTCATTAATAATTAATACATTTGTCTGGTCCAAAGTGTTTGTAAAATATATATTTCTGTGAAAGAAAAATCATTTTTAATTATATTCTGAGGGACTTGTAAGTATTTTTTGGATAAGTGCTTCACGATTATCATCATTGATTGAACGAACAATATCATCATTAATAAATGTTGAATTTGTCGGTGAAGGAATAGATATATTCATTTTACCATCTCTTATAGTTTCATAGTTTACTAAATCTTTATAAGAAACAGTATAAATGCAGTCCACAGGGCAACAATCGATTGCTTCTAAAATAATTTCTTCAGTATCACCACCCTGGTCGAATACTCGTGCTTTACCGTAATCCTCTTCCATGAAAAATGTATTACGTGCTATTTGTGCACAATACGTGCAACCAATGCATGAACTTTCATCTACATATGTAAACCTATGCATCAAGGGTTTACCATTTTCTGATAATTCTACATGCAAATGGGAAGAATCTTTTGTATTTGCCGAAAAAATGTTTGGAAAAGATTCAAATATTGAATCTTCTAAAAGTAAATTAGTGGCGAGAAGTGTTACAAATACTCGTGTATGCATTATTTTAATTAAAGATTAAAAGTAAATGTGGAATTCGGAAACACAACTGACGAAATTTAGAGCATTGTTACATTCAAAATGTAATTTTCCAAGTTTTGATTATCCAAGATATGATGATTTGCACAAGAATTTCGTAAAACAATGGGAATATGTAAAGAAAAAAGTATTCTTACCAGACTTTAATAACTCCAAACTAAAAGATATACTTCAAAGCATAGCAAGTCCTGAAAATAAAACCAAAAAGTTGTTTGAAAATGAATGGCATGAAGTGCTTTGTTATGTAATATTTATAGCAGCATTTTATGAAACCGAGTATAATGCATATTTTTCATACACTCTTTCATCACATAATCTCTACATCGCACAAAGAATGAGTAATGATTGTCTTTGGAATGTAGAAACAATAACCAGTATTATTAGAAAATATAAAGACTATAATATATCATTAGACAAAAAATTTTTGATAAAGGATTTTTTAACTACAGAAAATCCTCTTGAAGAGTTTTGGACAATTCGTGAATCATTTTTAAAGGTTATAATTACTGAAAATGAAGATCAGGAGAATGATAATGAATATAAAGATGTAGAACATGTTTTTGCAGTTCAAAAACTTGATAATGATAATTACCGTTTGATTGAAACAAATGTGAGATCCCATCAAGATCTCCGTCACACATTTTTCGAACAAAAGTCTTATGGTTTTCCTTACAGTTGGAACAAAAGTACAAGTACATTTTTAGAATGTGAAGAATTTATCTTCGATGTAGTAAAAAAATATAAAGATACTTTTCATATTACATTATTCATGGATTTTGTAATTAAATTATGATGTACGAGGTTTTTTATCCTTATGTTCATCTTTCACGACAGTGAACTTTTCTGTATTTGTGTTAATATATCTCTTTATAACATCCACACCACCGATGAATCTTACTTCATCTCTTAATTTGGGATTCAGTGTTGCGAGTGTAACGGATGCCAAATCAAAATCTGTCCTTGTTTTTTTCTTTGCCTGTACGTGCTCTAAAACCTTTTTACAAATATCCAGCAAATTTGTATCATCACTTTCTTCTTCACCGTTTTCTACATTATTATTAGATGGTTCTTCTTCCATACTTATATCATTTAACATAGCACTATTATCTGGATTTATTGTTTTTATTATATCCCAAGCATTATCCGTTCCTAGTTGATTATGTAAAAGAGGTACATTTGAAATTTTCGAAAAGATTTGTGATTTACTATTGTTCTTGTTTGTTTCAAACTTTGATTTTGCGTTTTCGTAAACGATATTTAAAGGTATATCAAAACTTGTGGTGAGCCAAGAAACTGTATTGTTTATATGTTCCATATTCTTAAACTGTTCAAACATTTTCTTCTTCTTCTTCTCTAATAGTACACACGTTTTTTGTAATGTTTTCGTTATTTCACCAAACTCCTCAAAATTTTCCTTGGTTTCTTTTACATAATTTTTGAAGAATAATTGAATCTTTTTTACATCTTCATCCTTTGCCGACTGATTGAAAAGTAATGACCTAAAACTATTGCATTGTTTCATAATATTAATATGTTGCTGGACACAAAGAATGACTTGCTCTTGTGTTAGTGAGTTTGTACTTGCTACTGGTGAATAAAGTGCGATGGGTGCAAGTGGTATTCCGGCTTCATCATTTACAAATTCAACGGTTGCATTATCAGGTCCAAGTGAATCGTCAATGCTTAATAAAATTGCCCCATTAAACTTTCCTTCTAATATTCCCACTTCACATTTCTTCTTAAATACATCAATATCAGTACTTTTCACTATTCTTTTTTTATTTTTTACCTCAATCGCAATCGTCCAACCATTGGAAGGAAAATTTCCATCTTCGGTAATTAATCTATCCAGGTAACCTTGTTCTTTATAGGGTGTTTTAGATGTATCAAAAACATGAAATCTAGCATTTTTCAGAGTATCTTCTACAACATATTCACCCGATTCACCTTTGGCCATTGGAGTATTCAGTTTTGAAATTTCATCTTTTAGCTTAGTTATTGTTTGATTTTTGTTTTCTTCTACATTAAGCAGTTTATCTTGTAACTCTTGTATTTTTGTTTGGTATTCATAAACTTTATTTTTCTTCTCTTTTAATTCTAGTACATCGTCTGCTGATCTTTCTTTACCTTCTTCATAACCTCTTTGATATCCCCTTTGTTCATATTCTTTGGAATTCAGTAGTTCTCTTGAATTCACACCAGATTCTTTCATCATATCGAATTCTACTCTTTTCCCTTCTAGTGAAATTTTTAAAGCAACCAATTGTTCTTGTAAATCTTCATTCTTTTTTCTTAAAGAAGAAATTTCATGTTCGTTTTTAGTTTTTTCAATCTTTCTAGCTTCTTCTAATATTTTTTCAATGGTTTGATTGACACCATCCATTTTAGACTCTGTTATTTTTTGATTTGTATTTTTGTACTCATTTAAGAATAATTCATGAAGTCTACCGGCGACAGTTATCAACAAACCTACATCTTTTGGTGAAAGTGTTTCAAATACTTTAGGAAGTACAAAATCTTTATTTACTGTAAAACTCACACTGGTCGTCATTTTGTTATTTTAACAATCAAACTTATAATCTGATTTGGTATAAAAATGTATTTTTTATAATAGGTATTGTGGAAAATATTTATAAAGTCATCCAATATTTTTATTATTTTTAGAATAGACAAAGAGACTTAACCATATATTATATATTCATCAAACACTTTTTGTTGGTGTAAAAATGATATGGTCTTATTTCATGAGGCTTAGAGGCACGATGCCACACACTAATCTTGATACCAGTATTGAAATAAAGTTTATAGAAAACGGAGTACTGAATAGAATAGATTTTATAAAGCCACATCATCTCATTGTGCCGGAAAATATGAAATTCTTATGTGTGATTGTTGATACGTCTATAGACCCCTGGGATGATGAAACTGTTTTGAAAGTGTTTCCAAGTATCCCCCGTGGAATTGGGGGATGTCGTGATAGATTACAATATTTACAAAACATAGATTTCAAAGCATATGAAAAAAATATTAATGCCGGAATGAAAGCTTATTGTATAAATTCTATAAAACAAAAATATACACAATCAGATTTGTATTATTGTCTCGAATGCACTGATAAGTGATATGGGAGACGAAAAGACCGATACAGCTACCAATACATTTGTTGTAGAATTTTACAAAATGTGGGAAACCATAAAGAATATGATAAATCTATACATGTTGACACTATTTGCAGATATACCAGAAATCCGATTCAACTTAGAATCGGATACTGCAATAATGCCAAAAAAAGGAACACCATATGCAGCAGCATATGATTTGTATTCTGATCAGAAAATTGTATTAAAGCCATTTTCATATTCTAAAATTGAAACAAATGTAAGTGTTGACATGAAAAAGAGTCAAATGATATATGGAAGAATAGCAGGAAGAAGTGGTCTTGCTTTAAAACAAGGAATACTAATAGGAGGTGGAGTTATTGATTCAGATTACTGTGGAACAATCGGTATTATTGCATTTAACATGTCTGAAAATGATGTAGAATTTGATAAGGGGCAACGGGTAGCACAGTTAATTTTTGAACGTAAAGCTCATGCAATTATTGTGAATGATTCATATATTTGTAATGAGAGAGGAAGTGATGGATTCGGTTCGACTGGTAAGGCAAATTAGTTAGTCTACCTTGCATATAGAGGTTTGATTATAAAAAAGTAAGCGTGAACTATTAGAAGCTAATATTTTCACTAGTTTCATATTTTCTTGTGAAATTTTAAAATAACATATTTATTGATTATGATGAACCTAAGGAGGTGCCTCTTCATCATCTTCTTTTTTCAAATTTTTAAGATTGTTGAGAGCAGCTTGTGGATTTTTTAATATACTTGGAGCCATTTTCAATAATTCTGGATCATCGATTCCCATATTTAGCATTGCTGTTTGTGGATCCTTTTTTATATTTTTAGAAGATGTATTACTATCTTTTTTACCTTTAATCTTTTCTCTTAATTTTTTCCTCAAATCTTCTCTGGAAGGTTTTTCGTCCATTCTTTATATTTGTATTAAAAAAATAAAAATACTTTTTAACGATAATAGTTTAGTCCTGCATTTTTTTATAAATATTTTTAGTGAGTTTGTAAAATTCTGTGCCTTTTCTGATTGGAACTGGCCAATAACCCAATTTTTCAGAAGCTTCGGAACAGGCTTGGTTCCAACCTTTTGGTCCATATGTTTCAAGATTCTCCCAAAGTTCTTTTCCCAGAGCATGTTTTTTGGCCGATACAATTTTACCTTTTTCATTTTTCATTAATTGTTCTTTTTTCAAAACTGGGTAATTGCTACCAGGTGAATTGAAATTTCTTCTTCTTTGCCCTTTGACTGTTTTTGGGTGTGGCATTTTTACTACTACTTTTAAAAAAAAAAATAACCCATAAAAATTTTACTATAAATTGTATTTAAAACTGAGTAATCAAGCATAAACTACAATTTATTCAGGTATATTTTTTTAGCTTATAAAAGTCTCTGACATGCATATGCAATATTCCCTGTTGATTACTTCCCACAATTTTTTCGTCAATTATCATACCACCCCAACGACATTTTTTACCCTTTGATTTTAATCTTGATGCACTTTTATCAAATTCCAATAAATATTTTGATTCTGTACCAAGGAGTAGCTGATTTAAATCAGAACATTTGTATTTTTCCACAAGTATGTCTATGAATATATTTTTGCATTCTTCTGCACTTATATTCTTTTTTTTAAACATTTTTACTGCTTGCTTCGCAAGTATACCAATCATTCTTTTTTTCTTCCAATAATCAACTTTCTGATGTGATTTATCGGATTTTACACCGACGAATTCAAATGCTTCTTTTGTCAAAGAACCAATCGTCCCATCGATGGTAAAATGTTTCTTTAAATCATCATCTACAAGTTGAGATTGAAATGCGTGTTCAGAAGATGGATATGTCATTCCTTTATATACAATTTTTGTTTCATAAAAGTTTGAAAACTTATAATATGGATATTTTGCAGAACTATTAAATGAAACAACATTTTCATGACTCATTTGCATACCATCGTGACATTCCATTCGATTGTGATGTGGATCAAAGTTGTTTGCTTCTAAGTTGTCAATATTTTAGAGGTGTGATGCTTACACGATACCAACGCCGGAAGACGTTATCAACAGAAGATTCACTATTGTTGGACTTGATGCCACGGGAGGTTTTGGTTCATATATTAAAACTAATGGATGATCCAAAAGATATACTTAAAATGAAAAATGTATCAAAATACTTTTCAGATGATATATATTCATATCCAATATCTTTGACAGCCATGCAAATGAGAGTGCGGAGTAAAAACAAAGATTTCAAGACGTTGATTCATATGGAGAAAGGATGGAATGGTATATTACTCAAAGCATTTTCAGAAATGCCAGAATTGTATGATCATGATGATATTCTTGTACACAGAACTAGTCCATTTTCGTCACATCTTATTGGAAGATTTCATCATGGAAATATGAAAAATAAGACGATTTCCAGACTTCATGGAATTTTGCGCGTACCTCACAAAAGAACTCTTTATAAAAATGACTATTTGGGAAAAATGTTTGTTGCTGGTCAAAATGGCGTGATTGTACGAAAAAATAAATCAAAAAAGCTGTACAAGTTTGGAAAATATATTCGACTTTATAGGAATGATATTTTAGAGATATCTCCCGACACGGGTATACTTTATAAAGTGGATTATTTTCCAAAGAATCCATTATGTATTTGTGGTATGTATTACAATTTATAAATAATGATTGTCTAGCATTTTTTACAATTAAAATGTACACATTTTACAGTCTACGAAAAAAAAACAATCAATATATGTGTGAGGGTAAAGGTATTTGGAAACATGCTGGGTTTGTGCAAAAGGACAAGGAAAGGAAATGGTGGGAAGGGAATTTTTAGTTTTACTATATTGAGCTCACACGTCATTCATGCCATGTTATAGAGCGTAGCGGGCCTGTACGCTCAACATACCCCGGGCTAGAGGGTTTACACTTCCTTCACGAAAATGAAAAACCAAATGACGCCATAAAAAGTAAAACAATATATTATGCGTATATCTTGGATATACTTCGGCCCGCTTTAATCTGCGCACACAATTAGAAACTTTATTATATGAATCTTTTATTTATTTATAAAATGAACGTACTACTGATTATACTCAACATATTCTAGAATGGCATTCTCCTTTCTTTTTCTTAAATAAGAAAGTGTAATTTTTAAAGCGATAAAAAGCATCATAACACTCAGTATGAATGTATGTACCGATAATATCTCATTATTGTTTATATTACCGATTACACTTGTAACATTCAAATTTTTAGAGAAAATGTATGTTTCCACCGCGAAAAATGAAGATAATGTTATGAGGATAAAATTAATAAAACAGACGTTTACACGCTTCATATTTTTAAAATGAACTAATTTTTTCTATGACTTTTGAACACAATGCGTTATTTAAACAAAAGAATAAGGGTCCGATACGGGATCATTTTTTAGTTTATTATGAAATGTGTTAATAGTATCTTGTGTGAGGACTTCTTGCATCACTGGTAAATTAGAAAGTTTACCACTTTGATCACAAAGTTTGTAAATATTTTCCATATCACCGATTGCCATTGCAATATCACTAGGTTGAACCTTGAAATTACCAGTTTCATACTCGGTAGTATAATATTTATGAATTGTAAGCATGATTGGACAATTATTTTTGCGGATAGCATCGAAATGGGATAATTTTTTCTGACCAACAATATTCTTATCAAGGTTCAATCTTGCAGCACTTGTAACACCACTTGAACAACTTCTGTATCTTGGTACTGGTTCACACTCATCATAAGGATACGCATCAAATATAAAGTCTCGCGGTGTATTCGTTAACGGTTGTTCTCTTTGAAAGCTCATCACTAAAAATGTATTACATGTTGCACCCATTTCTTTGAATCCCAATTGCACTGGATTTGCAGTATATTGGTCAGAATTATCTTCTTTATGTTGATGCATACCAATTCCATATTTTGTTGGTACAGCTTCAAACCAATGATTATTGATTGTACCATCTACTTCAAGAGAATGTCCATATAATTTATTGATTCCTGTAGCGTCACATTGTCCATAAATACCAGTTGGTGTTCCTGTAATAATAACATTGCATGGATTATTATCATCAAATGTTTGATAAGAATAGTGTGATGGTACAATTAATTTCTTGCTTCCCTTTTTAAGTGGTACAAACGTTGACTGTACGCGTACTACCACTTTTTCATCTTTAGACACTTTTGTATCTATTTTAGAATATCCATTATAACCAATATATTGTTGAGGATTTTCGAGAATATATTGTGCAGTTACTGTATTTCCATTCTTGTCTGTAAATAATATATTAGATGCGCTTGTTACACCCAGTGTTTCATTTAGATTTTCTGGTTTTAGAAATGGAAGAAATTCACCATCTTTTGACTCCACTCTTGTATCAGTTATACATGAACCAATAGACGTTACCATATTCGGATAGTTTAAACTATTTTTAGACACTGCACGCTTACCGTCGTTCCATGCAACTTGTCCTGGTTGATAATTCAAACAAGATCCACCTAGATTCTTGATATCTTTTCTCATCTCATCAATCAATGTCATCGTCGTTGTATCAGTCATCTTTGTTTTTGGATCCTCTGTTTGTTTGATCCCCGTGAGTAAAAAAGTTTACGATACTTATATTCAATCTTAATAAAAAATACCGAGTGTAAGCATGGGAGCAATGAATGTCCAATAAGGAAGATCTATTCCTGGTCTTTTAAAAAGTTTTGGGTATTTATGATGATGTTTGTGATAAGATTCGCCAAATATATTGGACAAAATATCAGAGGGTATATCTTTTGCCTTGCAGTTTTCATCAGTATCATCGTTTCCTGTGTGGAATTCCACATTGAAATAAAGTGTTAATAATTGACACAATATAGAACTCCACATTGATACAAATATCATTGCACCAAGTCCATAATAATGATAAAATATGTAATGAATATTATATACTGGGAACCATGGAATAGTTTCTAAAATATATAATTCAGGGTATTTGGAATAGTCATTGATATAATCGAACTCCGTTCCCACACCTAATGGCCCTTCCAAATAAATCCAACCAATCCAAGCATAAAATTTATTATATGCTTGTGGAGAGTGTGGATCCTTTGGTGTATCACAGAATTTGTGGTGTCTTCTATGTTTACTTGCCCACCAAAGTGGTGATCCTTGGGAAGCAAGACAACCTAAACAGGAAAGACAAAATTGGGTAAAACGATTGCATCTAAAAGCTTTATGTGCAAAATATCGATGTAAACACATGCTCATACAATAACACTCTTTCATCATGTATAAAGTAATACATGGTAATAAAAATTTCCAAGTAAACAAACTTTTATAATAAAAGCTCAAGCCGATTGTCAAAGGAAGTTCCAAGTAAGAAATACTTGATATTATAAGTATTGAAACCATATTGAACTTTGTTAATACAATTTAATTAAAACTAAACATTTTGAATCATACTGAAGGAAAAAGTTTTCAAATATTTTATTCATACATTATTTACACATCACTCTCTATGATTATAAAATATACGATTTGGTAAAAAGCTGCCAATCATTTTAGCGATAACTTTTGACCTGTGTTTTCCATATTTGCAAACAACAATAATGTCTTTTCCAGTAAGAATAGCATTCTTCCCTTTTATTATTAAATTATTAACCTTTTCTTTGCTATTTTTCAACAATATTCTTTGAGTTTGTTTAATTGCTTCTTTTTCTTCTAGATGTCTTACTTTATTATATGGATTGGGAAGTTTGTCTGCGTAAATAATAAGTGTTTTCACGTTAACACGTGAGCAAGGCCCATTACACTTGGCATGTAACCCTGCTGTTTGAATCATGATTTTAGATTTGGATTCAGATGGCATCATTGCTGGCATCGATGTATTTGTATTTACCATCTTTCGTAAAGTCGTTTCTGCTTGTTGTGTATATGTTTGATCCACGTGGGTGACATGTTTGTACAAAATGCACAAAGATTATTTTGCGCAAGTGCTCCTTCTTTTTTGCCAATATGTTTTGGATAAGAACTAGGATTCTTTGCCCAGCGTGATTTTCTCGGAGCACAGTTACACATTTCACTGGCATTGTACCCACTTCTTAGATTAGGGTGACATGCTAATGTGCCATTTATATTTAGATCAATGATCTCAACTGCATTTGTACCACATGGTTGATCATTTTGGTGAGTATACTGAATAGTATCAAAACCCAATTTCTTGTAATATTTCAATTCATTTTCAGGTAAAAAAATGTGTCTATACAAAATTTTAGTTTTTCCAGTATACATGAATACACCTGAACCTGGTGTAATATATGCCCAAAAAGCATTCTTTTCATGCCTATCTGTATTCAATCCACCACAGTGAGTTATTTCAATCCATTCATTAGATTTTGCTCCCTTTAAAGGAATGTACTCGAAAAAGGAATCTGCTGGATCATATAATACATGTGACCTTCCGTAAAAATATCTTCTTGAATGACAATTTGTTTTATTTTCATAACTAATTATAGATATATTTGGAATATTTAGGACATTTTCTTGATAATGTATCATCTTATATTTAACATGGATTTAAAATAAAACGAAACAAACGCTTTGAAAATTCTTATAGTATTTTCCTGTATTCTCAGAGTCTTAGAGTTTTCTTGACAAAAGGAATGATATCATAGTTGACTTACGATGCAACAAGGCACACCCTTCCGATGGAGCCTTGTTCAGGTGTGGCAACGTTCGATGGTCTCATCTTGTATGAAAATTGTGATACTAATAATTTCACGAATACTTACAAAATAAAAAATGTTTTGTGACTTTAATATTGAACTTACAGAGATAATTTGTATGCATTTGGACATAGAATCGTTAACGAACTTTATAAAAACATGCAAATATACTTCAAACTGTCTTATAGATACATTCTTTAAAAAATATTGTTATACACTGTATGACAATATCTTTTGGAAGAATGCTTTAAAAAGATCTAGAATACATCATTCTCAATCATGGAAATCGGAATTGTATAAAATTGAAAACTTCCAAAAAATTGTTGTAGAAATTGAGGGACGACGATGGCATAATTACGACTTTTACAAAC
>MDTA01213748.1_pt1 | contig 26054 bp, 23 predicted proteins | sample 811151 | NCBI WGS metagenome assembly MDTA01 (sample SAMN05326648, study PRJNA326480) | marine metagenome | isolation source: seawater | place: Indian Ocean: South | collected 2010 | reverse complement strand
TTATAATTTTATTCCACTTTACAATTGGAGTTTTTTTAGCCAGTAAAAAATTTTCTTTAACTATTTTAATTAAGAATGGACCAATTTATGGAATAATTTTGGCTATATTATTTTTATATTTTGAATGGAATGTTCCTGGATATTTAGAAAATACTACTTTTCTATTAACTTACACTACTATATTTTTGGTCTTAATGGCTTTAGGGGTTGCTTTAACAAAACTTAGGGTAGTTTCCTGGACCCATGCAATCATATTAGGAGCGGTTAGGGTGATATTAGGACCTTTAATTGGCTTTGCTATGATCAATTTTTTAAACATAAGCGGTTTCATGGCTGGTGTCTTTCTTATCCAATCAGCTATGCCAAGTGCTGTACTTACTTATTTGGTCGGATCTATGTATTCCAAGAAGAGGGCAGTAGATAACATTGCTAGTGTGATTGTTTCATCAACCTTAATGTCTTTTATAACCATTCCTATCGTTGTTTACCTATCCTTGAGATTTTTTAATTAGCCTCTTTAAAAGCTTTATCTTAAAGTAATACTTTAAGTTATTACTGTATACTATTGTTTTTATTAGATTAAATTGAATTTATAATATAATTAATAAAAATTGTTGATTTACAGGCTTTTTTACAATCACTTACTGAAAGAAAATTATGAGGGTGCAAAAGGGGGGGAATATATTGAAAAACACACATATTAAGGCATAAAAAACACTTAAATTTAGAAAAGAATTAAGGAGCATTGCAGTATAAGAATATAGCGATTAATGGGCCATATATAGGTCAATTTTTAACGTTTGCACATATAGGCTCCAATATAGCGCATAAAACCTTGTTTTTTAAATAAATACACCCCTAGATTGAAAAAAACGTTGAAAAATATGAGTTTTTAGATATAAATAGGCGTATTTTTTAGCTGTTTTTTTGATATCTAGAGTACTTCTTTGACCCTTTGTTTGGACCTACTAATATCAAGGTCCATGCTGTTTTGCCCTCTGGGATCCTTAAACTATGTCTGTCGGAACCTTTTCTGAACCCCATATACCCTGGACCCCTCCAAAAAGTGCCATTTTCCCTAGTTTCCCAGTATCCACCCTTAAGGATAATTGTAAAATAGGACCAATAATGGTCATGTAAATCGCCTCTATCGCTTTTTAGGATCTTGTGGATGAAGATATTAAAAGGAAACCACTTTGGTCTTTTACGAAACAAAGGGTAATATCTAACCATGAACGGTTCGGCCTTATCATAGTCAGGCCAACTCGGACCTCTATCTAAAACTACACGTTTACGGTTCCTAAAAATCATATCCCAATATAATAATTCAATGCTTGACATCTTAAAAATGATAATTTATAAATTCCGATAATTAATGGTTATCGGAAATATATTATGAATGATTTAGTAACTGATGTTAAAAGCCTTGAATTAGATACTCTTAAAAATTTAAAGAGTTCTAAGGCAAACAATACTTTAAGAGCGTATAAGGCTGATTTTAGGGATTTTGCTTTATTCTGTGAGCAAAATGCATTTAAATCTATGCCTACAGAACCCAAAATTATTACCCTATATCTAACTCACCTTTCTAAATCATCTAAATTTAGTACATTAAAGCGAAGACTAGCTTCAATTAGCGTTATACATAAGTTAAACGGACACTATCTGGATACTAAACACCCAATAATTACTGAAAATCTCTTAGGTATAAAAAGGGTAAAAGGCACACATCAAAAAGCTAAAAAACCTATATTAATCAATGATTTAAAACTAATAATTAATGTAATTAATCAAGATAAAAATTTAAAAAATAAGATAAAAAACAAAGCTCTAATACTAATTGGATTTGCAGGAGGCTTTAGAAGGTCGGAGCTGGTCTCAATTACCTATGATGATGTGGAGTTTGTGAAAGAAGGGGTAAAAATTTTTGTTAAAAGATCAAAAACAGATCAATCTGGTGAGGGTATGACTAAGGCTATCCCCTACTTTACTAGTCCTGAATATTGCCCTGTATTATCATTGAAAAATTGGATGGAGAATAAAGAAAATAAAACTGGAAAAATTTTTGATATGTCAGATAAAAATGTAGCTTTAATTGTTAAAAGATATGCTGCTCTATCAGGTTTAGACAAACAAAAATACTCAGGTCACAGTCTTAGATCAGGTTTTGCCACATCTACAGCTGAATTAGGAGCTGAAGAGAGAAGCATTATGGCAATGACGGGCCATAAAACAACACAAATGGTAAGAAGATATATAAAAGAAGCAAACTTGTTTAAGAATAATGCTTTAAATAAAATAAAGATTTAAAGTAATTGATTAATTCTATTTTTAATATGTGAAAATTTATCCCTGTAAACACTATAATAATTATCAATATATAAACTATATCTTTTTACTAAATCTTCTTTAGATTTTTCTACTATATCAATTATTTTAACGTTAAGGCTAGCGGCCGCTTGTGTTAACGCGCCATGACAAGTGATTAAAGTTTTTGCTCTTTTTAATATAGATTCTAAATCCAAAAAAGAAGGTTTTTTAATTAGGATAATGTTCTCTTTTATATTGTTAATAAAAATATTTTTTTCAATTTGTTTTGTTGAATTAATTTCTAACCTTTCAATTAAGTTATTAGAAAACAAACCTGTTGTAATTAAAACATTGTTTTTATTTGATATTACTTTAATGAAATTTGTAAATTCTTCAAAAGATGGATTTATATCATTATAATTTTTGATATATGATGAGCTAAACCATTTTTCATCAAAGTGTATTTGAACAAAATTTTCCAATGGGATTTTATTAACAAAATTGTTATCAGCCTTATGTTTTAAGTAGTCAAAATTTTCTATTTTACATTTTATATCGGAATAATTTAATAAGTCTTGATGTAAATTATTTAAATCTTTTCCAAATATATCGTAAGAAAATTTAATTTTAAATAGTTTACAAAAAAAAGCCTGTTTTTTATTAACTATTTTAGCAACCTTTTTTTTAGATTTTAAAAAAGAAGAAATTATAATAGATCTATCTTTTCCATCAAAAATAAAAATGTAGTCAAATTTAATTTTTGACAGTTTTACAAAAAATTTTATTTTTTTTAAAATGCTATTTTTTGGAAATAAATAAATATTGTCGAAAAAATCAAAAGTTTTTGCATGAAAAAAGTTTTTTTCTGAAGCAACAATAGACAAAATAGAGTTCGGATAGAATTCCTTTATAGTTTTGATTGAAGGACAGGTGAATAGAAGGTCCCCTATTCTATCCGTTCTAAATACTAAAATATTTTTAGTCACTATCGATTTTTCTAAATAAAATGTTTCCTTTTTTAATTAAATTTCCAGGTTTTAGGAGATTTAAATCTTCAATTTTCTCTAGTTTTATATCTTCTTTCTTTAAACCTAAAGATTCAAAAGTTTTTTCAATAGAATTAGGCATTATAGGATAAAGAAGTATACTTATTGACTTAATTTGGTTTAATACACAGTATAAAACTGTGTTCATTTTAGTAGAATTTGTTTTTTTAAGTTTCCAAGGCTCAAGATCATTAAAATATTTGTTTGAATTAAAGGAAAAATTTATAACTTCCTTGATATAAGCATTAAGTTTTTGATTATCCATCATTTCTTTCAATTTTGGTATTTTATTTATTATATCATTTGACAATTCACTTTCTGTATCACTAAATTTATCTGGTTCGGGAATTTTCGAATTACAGTTTTTATCAACAAAAGAAAATACTCTTTGGCACAAATTTCCAAAATTATTAGCTAAATCGTTATTTATACAATTTTTAAGATTTTCTAAAGAAATACTTCCGTCATTTCCTAAAGATACTTCCTTAATCAAATAATATCTGAGTTGATCCACGCCATAATTATTAATTATTTCTAATGGATCAAGAATATTTCCTAATGACTTTGACATTTTTTTCTGATCAGAAAGTATCCATCCGTGACCATATACTCTTTTAGGCGGATCAATTTTTGCTGCAAGTAGAAAAGCTGGCCAATAAATCGCATGAAATCTAAGTATATCCTTACCTATTATATGTACATTTGCAGGCCAAAAATCTTTATATAGTTTGTCATTAGTGTCTGGAAAATTTAATGCACTTATATAATTAGTTAGAGCATCTAACCAAACATAAATAACGTGCTCCTTGTTACTTGGTACTGGTATACCCCATGTAAATGATGTTCTGCTAACAGATAAATCTTTTAAACCTTTTTTTACAAAATTTATCACTTCTTTTTTTCTTGATGATGGTAATATAAATTTTGGATTATCTTCATAAAATTTTAATAATTTTTTATTCCAAGCTGAAAGCTTAAAAAAATAAGACTCTTCCTCAACCCATTCTACTTTCGATCCAGAGATTTTAGATTTCTTTTTACCATTCTCATCTATTATTTCATCTTCATCATAATAAGCCTCGTCAGAGACAGAATACCAACCGGTGTATTTGTCTAAATAAATATCACCAGATTTCTCTAGTCTATCCCAAATTTCTTTAACTGACTTATAGTGTCTTTTTTCTGTTGTTCTAATAAAATCATTGTTAGAAAGATTTAATGTTTTAGTAAGATCTTTAAATGTAACTGAGAGCTCATCACAAAATGATTTGGGATCCTTATTGTTTTTTTTAGCTTCCCTCTGAATTTTTAAACCATGTTCGTCTGTACCGGTTAGGAAATGTACATTGTAGCCATCTATTTTTTTAAATCTAGCAAGCACATCTGCAATTATACTTGAGTATGCATGACCCATATGTGGTTTTCCAGATGGATAATAAATTGGTGTTGTTATGTAAAAATTTCCTTTAGACATTTTTTGATATAGCTTTAAAAGATTCTAAAACAGAATTTTTTGAAAGACCGAAGTTTTCATATTCAAAAAGGACTTTTGTTATATTTTTTTTAATAAAACCTAAGTTTAAAAAATTATAGTTTTTAATTTTTAATTTTTTTTCGATTTCATGATCTAATAAGAATTTAATAGATTCTAAGTATATTTCATTTTTTTTATTCTTTAATTTGTCCAATAATATTTCCACAGACTCATTTAAATTTATATCTTTATTTAGGTTTAGGCTAGACAAACATTCGGTTACTTTAATTAAAGTGCCAGGTGTTGTTTGACTTATGAAGTTTGAATAAGGTTGTGAAATAACTCCGAAATTTTCCTCTAACTTATTTAAAATACTTATTTTTTCTTTAGTAGAAAAAAATATTTTTAATTCTAAGGATCTTGATCTTAATGTATCAATAATTTTTTTTCTTTTATTATTTATTAAAATAAAATAATTAATATCTGACGGCTCTTCTATTAGCTTTAATAAAGCGTTAGTAGAATTTACATTTAGTAAATCTGCATCATCAAGAATTGTGAATCGAGGAAGATTATTTAATGAACTAGTGTTAAATTTTTTTTTAATTTCTCTTATGTTGTCAACACTTACTTTTTTATTATTCTGCTTTCCAATATAATTAAAATTTTCATTAACATTTGATAAAGATTTGTTATAAAAATCGCTTTCAGTATTTATAGTAAAATTTCTTAAGTCATAGGTTTTCTTGCCCTCCCTTGTAAAAAAAAAATTTATCAGATGGAATGCCAATGTAAATTTTCCAATACCTTTTTCACCTGTTAAGAGTAAAACTTTTGGAAATCTTTTATTTTCATAAAGGTTCTTAAGGTCATTAAAATATAACTGATAACCAAACAGTTTTGTTGAATTAATAGGGTTAAATTTTTGTTCTAACTTTTCTGTCATTTATTTTTTATTTTTTTATTAACTATATTTAAAATAACTTTTTCTATATTTTTATCATTCTTTGAATTATCTAAAATGCAGTATTTTCTTTTGTTTTTTTGAGCTATCCTTACAAAAGCATTCTGTGCTTTATTATAAAATCTTTTTGAGAATTTGTCATAACGATTTTTTATTTTCCTTTTTTTTAATCGTTTTAATGCCATGTCAATATTGGCTTTTAAAACAAAGGTTATATCGGCTTTAATTCCACTTAAAATTTGCTTATGTATATTATCGATGAACTTTTTACTCACACCTTTTCCATAAACTTGATAAGCAAAAGTGGAGTCTATAAATCTATCACAAATTACTATGTTCTTTTTTGAAAGAGCAGGTTTTATTTTGTTCTCTAAATGCTCATTTCTTGCAGCTAAGTAAAGTAAGGTATCTGTATACTTGTGAAATTTTTCTTTATTTTTTTTTAAAAAATAATCATTAAGAATTATTTTTCTTATTTTTTCTGCTCTTTTAGTCCCTCCAGGTTCTCGAGTTATAATAACCGGAGCGCCACTTTTTTTAAGAGATTTGTATAATTTTTTACTTAAGTAAGACTTTCCAGAACCTTCAATTCCTTCAAATACAATAAAAAAAGATTTTTTTTTAAACATCTCCCCATATCATATAATTAAAGGATAAAAATAAACTTTTAATAAAATTAACTTTCTTAATTTCTTCACTAGCAAAAACGGGTATAGATTTTTTACTCTCTTTAGTCTCAATAGTTAAATTACCTATTTCTTGGTTTTTAGAAATTGGAGCTTTTATTGGTCCTGAATAATTTAATGATACTTTTAGATCTTTTAATTCGTTTTTTTGAATTGTCACATAAAGATCTTCCTTTACATATCCAGAAACTTCATTTTTTTTTCCAAGCCAAACATCAAACAGAAAAGTAGGATTTTCTTTTTTTGAAATTTCGTATGTGTTAGTATTTCTTAATGCCCAGCTAACAACTTTAAGCGAGTCATTGGATCTAGATTTTTTGGATTTAAAACCACTTATTACTGATATAAGCCTTCTTTCTTCACCAATGACTGATGCTGCTAGGGAATATTGTTCAGAGTCAAGATATCCTGTTTTTATCCCATCAGCTCCAATTCTTTTATACAAAAGTGGATTTCTATTCCCTTGAGTAATTGGATCCCCGCCAGTTCTATCCCATGTAAATTCTAATTCTTTAAAATATTCATAATATTTTGGATAGTTGGCAATTAAATACTTGGACATAATAGCGATATCTCTTACCGTTGAATAGTTTTGAGGATCATTTATACCAGATGAATTAGAAAAATTAGTATTTGTTAAACCAATTTCTTTAGCTTTTTCATTCATTATTTCAGCAAAATTTTCTTCTGAACCGGCAATAGCCTCAGCCAAAGCGACACACGCATCATTACCCGATACTATAATTATACCTCTTAGCAATTCTTCAATTGTTACAGTGTCATTGATCATTATAAACATCGAAGAGAAACCCCTCTGATACAATCTCCATGCATTTTCGGAAACTACTGTTTCATCATCTAAATTAATTTTTCCTTGTTTAAGCAGGTCAAAAGCTACAATGGAAGTCATAATCTTTGTCATTGAGGCAGGATAAATATGAGTATCTGCATCTATCTCGTATAAAACTTTATCCGAATTATAATCAATGAGAATTGCAGTTTTTACATCAATTTTTGGGACTGCAAATAAATTTGTTAAAAAAGTAAAAAAAATTAATATTGTTAAATATTTAATCTTAATCATTTTGTTTAATATCGAGATTTTCAAATCCATACTTGTTTAACGCAAAGTAATCGTTTTTTAAAGTATTAATTGTTAAATAAGGGCCGGCCGAGAGTTCAAATCTATTTTTTCCTAATTTTCTAAGCATTAAAAGTTCTTTTTTTATATACTTATCAACTAAATTATTTCTAAGGGTATTAGCAGATTTTTTTGAATAAAATTCACCTATAAGAATAGAAAATTTTTTATTTTTTCTATTTGTATTATTTTTTTGAATCTTGTTTTTTGAAATATTATCTATTTTAATTTTTGTGACTGGAGCTTTATCAAAAACATTTTTTTCTTCATTAAAAATCTCTGCCTTTTTAGCGACAAATGATTTATTTTTAATACGTTGATTTACCTCAATAAACGGAAATTTTGAGTTTAAATTTAATTCATCAGATACTTTTTGTGTTATCAGAACATTAAAAAAATTTGGATATTTTACTTTTTTACTAACTTTAAGCTCAATTGATTTATTGTTCTCTGGGTTAGTTAATATTAAAACCTTGTTTCTTCCTAAATTTCTATGTGCAATTTCAAGTTTTTCGTTATCTAATTTTTTAGAAATAATTTTATTATTATAGTCTTTTTCATCATAAACAAGGGCGAAACCTTTTGAGCTATAAGGAATAAATGATTTTGTACTTTTTACATTCTTTTGATTACTAGAAGCACAAGAAATTAAAAAAAAAGAATTTAATATAAAAATTAGGATTTTAAATTTCATTTTTAAATTTATCTTTCAAGGTGCAAACAGCTAAAGCAAATCTTAAAGATCTGTTCCATTTTAAAATTTTTTCATAATTACTAAAAACAATAAAAGCAGGTTTGTAATTCTTTGCACCAGGTATTATATCTTTGTCAGGAATTATAATTGCTGAAAGCATATTTTCATCAAGTTCATTTACTACAGTCGATTTAAAATATTTTTTAAAAAATTTAACTTTTCTTTTGTTTACAATTTTCCTTGCAGAACTATTTAAATACTTTGATGGTATGTCTTTTTTAAGTTCAACTTTATAAAAACAGGGTTCATTTTTCTTCCAACCAATTTTTTTAATATAGTTTGCAGCAGATGCAAAAGAATCTTCGATTTTTTTTAGTTCGATATCATCATTTTTATTATAGTCTATCGCATAACCTTTTATAGTTGACGGCATAAATTGAAAATTTCCAAACGCACCAGCCCACGATCCATAAAGAATTTTTTTATCAATTATATTTTTATCCACCAAATTCAATAAAACAAGTAGCTCATTGGTAAAGAAAGCACTTCTTCTTTTGTCAAAACTAAGAGTTGCTAAAGATGAAATTATGTCCATCTTTCCGAGATATTTTCCAAAGTTAGTTTCTATACCCATTAATGCTAGTAAGAGTTCTTTTTCTACAATAAATTCATTTTCAATTTTATTAATTGTATCTTTTTCCTTTTTATATAATGACATTCCTTTTTTAACTTTTTCTTTATTTGCCCTTTTACCTATATAGGTATAAGTATCCTCATAAAATTCTGGCTGATATCTATCATATTCAATAACTTTTGGTAAAAATTTTGCATCATCCATAACTGTTTTAACAGTTTTTTTTGAAATGCCTTTATTGATCGCAGTTTCTTTAAAATCCTCTAACCATTGATTGAAATCATTGTTTGCTTTTAGATTTCCTGTACTAATTGCAAAAATAATGAAAAAAAGTAAGCTAATCTTTTTCATTTTAAGCTTATATTCCAATATTTTTTTACATTCTAGAAAATTATTGTATTGCTGAATTTTTTTAATGTTTGATATATAAACAATATCATTAATCGTGATTTGGAGAGGTGGCTGAGCGGTTGAAAGCACTAGTCTTGAAAACTAGCAATGGGTTTACTCATTCGTGGGTTCGAATCCCACCCTCTCCGCCATATTTATAGTTTAAAATTTTTTAACAAGTCGCTAACACTATTTTTTGAAATCTCCTTATTATTTTCAATTCCTGAATACCATTTAAAAATTTCATCGTCATCTTTTTCTAAAATTTTGTATAGATCTAATAGTTGGTTATAATTAAAGGTATCAACATATTTTTTAACAAACTTGCCTAAAAGCAAATCCATCTCTTTTATACCTCTATATTCAGACCTATATTTAATTTTTTTTTTTAGAGAATCTATTTTGTTCATATTTTATAAGATTATATAATAACATTTTTATGAATAATAATAATTTTTTATTTGAGGATATTTCATCAATCAAAGGAGTTGGGTTGAAATTAAAAAAATATTTAAAAAGAAAAAATATTGAAAAAGTTAAAGACTTGTTATTTGATTTACCATATGAAATAACAGATAGATCAAAAATTACAGATTTAAATAAATTAGAAATTGGAAAAATTGCCAATATCAATGTAAAGGTAAACAAATATAATTTTCCAAGAGTAAGAAACCTTCCAAATAAAGTTGTGTGTACTGATGAAAAAACAAAAATTAATATTGTATTTTTTAACAGTAATGAATTTTATATTAGAAAAATACTTCCATTAAACAAATCGGTAATTATAAGTGGTAAAATTTCATATTATAAAAATAGTTATCAAATTACTAATCCTACATATGTAAAAGCCTTTGAAAAAAGACAGGATATTTTGAAAATATTCCCAAAATATTCATTAACGGAAGGTTTGACTGAAAAAATATACAGAAAGCTAGTTGAAAATACCTTGGAAAAAGTAGATGAAAAAGATGAGTGGTATACAAAATATTTTTTAAAAAAAAATAACTTTAATTCAATCAAAAAGACTTTATTAAATTTACATAATCCAAAAAAAAAATAGATATTAATTCGAATGATTATAGAAGAATTGTTTATGATGAGATTTTCTCAAATTTACTAATTCTACTTAGAGCTAGGAAAATAGTTAAAATTAAGAAATCAAAAGAAAAATATTGGAATAAAGATATTGAGTATAAGATTTTAAAAACCTTTAAATATAATTTAACCGAAGGTCAAAAAAGGATTTTAAAAGAGTTAGATGGTGATATTAAATCCAAAAATCGTATGTTTAGATTAATACAGGGCGACGTTGGATCTGGAAAATCAATATTGGCCTTTATATTAGCAGCAAAAATTTGCGATTCTAAATACCAGGTTGCTTATATGGCACCAACGGAAATTTTATCAACTCAACAGTTCAACCAAGCAAAAAAACTATTTAAGCTTACAAATTTCAAAATTGAAAATTTAACAAACAAAACCAAAAATAAAAATGAAATTATAAATAAAATTAAAACTGGAAATATTGATTTAATAATCGGTACACATTCATTATTTCAAAAAAAAATTAAATTTAAAAAACTAGGTTTAGTTATTATCGATGAACAACACAAATTTTGTGTGAGACAAAGGATGGCTTTAGCAAAAAAAGGTGGGATCAACTGTGATGTTCTATTAATGTCAGCAACTCCTATACCGAGAACTATGATGATGTCAATCTATGGAGATTTAGATATATCTAGATTACTAGAAAAGCCTCTAAATAGAAAAAAAACAATGACACTTGTCAAACCTGAAAAAAAAATAAATGAAATTATTCCTCTATTAAAAAGACAGATAGAAAAAGATAGCCAAATTTTTTGGGTTTGCCCCTTAATTGATGAATCTAAAAAATTAAATTATTCATCTGCTATAAATAAATTCAATTCTATAAGTAAAATATTTCCAAATCGTGTTGGATTAATTCATGGTAATCTAAAGGATTATGAAAAAGATTTAGTTATAAATAATTTTCTTAATAAAAAAATTAATATATTGATAAGCACAACTGTAATTGAGGTTGGAATAGATATTCCAAATGCTAATACAATAATAATTGAAGATGCTAATAAATTTGGATTATCGCAGCTTCATCAATTAAGAGGTAGAGTGGGAAGAGGAAAAAAAGATTCTATCTGTATTCTCTTATACAAAGACAATCTAAGTCAAAATGCAAAAAAAAGATTAAAAATTTTAAAATCAACAGTTGATGGTTTTGAGATAGCTGAGCAAGACTTAAAATTAAGAGGACATGGTGATTTATTGGGTTATCAGCAAAGTGGCGTTAAAAATTTTAAATTTGCTGATCCAATACATCATAAAGACCTTTTCAACTTAGCAGAACAAGAAATTAGAAATGATAAATTACTTAAAGTTTCAAATTTTAATAATTTATTGAAACTATATGATAAAGCTGAAGTTATTACTGATGTTGGTGAATAAATTTATGGATTTATACTTCCAGCAGAAACTACAAATTTTGAGGCCTCTTCAAATGTAAGGTCAAGAAAAATTACGTCTTTTTTTGGAAACATTAATAAAAAACCGCTTGTTGGATTTGGTGTCGTTGGAACGAAAACATTTATAGTGTCTTGACCAATTGCATTTTTAATCTTACCTGTATTTTCTTTAGTAGCAAATCCTACAGCCCATATTCCCTGTCTAGGATATTGAACTAAAACAACACTTTTTTTATTTTTTTTATCCTGTGAAAAATTTTCTAATAATTGTTCTGCTGAAGAATAAATTGTCCTCAATATTGGGATTCTATTAAGTACACTTTCAAAAAAAGCTATAAATCTTTTTCCTAGAAAGGTAAGTGAAAGCCATCCAATTAATGTTATTAAAATAAGTGAGATTAGTATTTCTAAACCAGGTATATTATAAGGCAAATAGTGATCGGGATTAAGTTCTTTTGGTAATATTTTTGATGAAATTTTTATTAAAAAAATAGTTAGATAAACAGTAATACCTATAGGAATCAGAACTAACACTCCAGTTATGAAGTAATTACGAAGTCGAGATAAAGCAGATTTTTTACTCTTTTTATTTGGCATTTTAGATATTAATAAAACTTACTAAAAAATGTTTTAATGTTATTGTATACTATTATCAATGAAAAATTCAAATAACATAAGTAGACGAAAATTTCTTGAAATATTAGGCTGCAGTTGTTGTGGTCTATTAACTTCGTGCTCAACTGTGCCTATAACAGATAGAAAACAACTAGCTATTTATCCAGAGTCTTTTATCAACAAGCAAGCGGCCAATGCTTATATAAATTTTAAAAAAAAGGCTAAATTAATTAAAGATGGTAAAGATTTAAAAAACATAGTTGAAATAGGTGGAAAAATTGAAAAGGCTGTCACAAGTTTTTTTATTGAACAAGATAATATTGATCCAACAGGAAATTTTGATTGGGAATACGTGTTAGTTGATAACAAGAAGGTAAAAAATGCTTGGTGTATGCCTGGAGGTAAAATTGCTGTATACACTGGAATATTAAAAGTTGCAGAAAACGATGACGGTTTAGCAACAATTATGGGCCATGAAATTGCTCACGCTGTTGCAAAACATTCTGTTGAAAGAATGAGCCAGGCAATGGCTGTTAATGTAGGAACTCAAGTAGCAGATATTTTTCTTGGTGGTGCAATCAACCGTACTAGAAATACTGTAGGCCGAGCTACAGGGATGGATATATTTCAATTAGGTGTTATGAATCCTTTTGGTAGAAAACAGGAAACAGAAGCTGATTATTTAGGATTAATTTTTTCATCATTATCAGGATTTAATATTTTTGAATCTATAAAATTGTGGGAAAGAATGGCAGAAAGCAAAAAAGGTAAAGAGCCCCCTCAATTCTTGAGCACTCATCCTTCAAGTAAAAATAGGATAGAAAATTTGAAGGAATGGGTTAACGAAATAATAGTTAAATATCCGCCAATTAAAACTTAATTTTGGTGAGCCCTGATGGATTCGAACCATCGACACCTTCCTTAAAAGGGAAGTGCTCTACCAGCTGAGCTAAGGGCCCAAATAGAGAAATTCTTTATATACGAGTATTTAAAAATTTCAATTACTAACTAATTATACATTTCAATATATTTTTTGTAAAAAGCGCTAAATGTCCCCTCTTTTATTTTATCTCTGATTTTCCTCATAAACTCCTGATAAAAATTAACATTGTGCAAGGATATAATCATAGATGCAAGAATTTCGTTAGTATTAATAAGATGGTTTAAATAACTTTTTGAATATTTATTCAGATTTCTTAATTTATTTTTTGGATCTAATGGAGTGTTATCATTTTTATATTTAGAATTTCGGAGGTTTATTTTTCCATCCCAAGTGTAAGCAAGACCTGTTCTTCCAGATCTAGTGGGCAAAACACAATCAAACATATCAATTCCACTATTTACAGCACCAAGAATATCAGAGGGGGTGCCTACTCCCATTAAATATCTTGGTTTATTTACTGGCATAAATTTTACTGTTTGGTTTAAAATTTTTAACATTTCTTTTTGCTCCTCCCCCACAGCAAGACCGCCCATAGCTAAACCATCAAAATCCATTTTTTTTAAATTTTCAAGGCTCTCTAATCTTAAATCTTCATATAAACCTCCTTGAACTATACCAAATAAAAATTTGTCTTTTTCATTATTGAATTCCTCCTTACATCTTTTGGCCCAATTATTTGAAATTTTAATAGCATCAGAAATATTTTTTTTATTTTTTGTAAGCTTGGGACAAACATCTAAAACCATTAAGATGTCAGAGTTAATTATTTTTTGTATTTGAATACTTTTTTCTGGACTTAAAATAAATTTTTTTCCATCAATGTGCGATGAGAATATTGCTCCTTTTTTTTCATCTATTTTATTAAATTTTGATAAGGACATAACTTGAAAACCTCCTGAATCTGTTAATATAGGTTTATTCCAATTCATAAATTTTTGCAGACCACCAAATTTAGATAAGACTTCAATACCAGGCCTTAAAAAAAGATGGTATGTATTACCAAGAATAATTTGTGTTCCCGTATTTGTAATATCGTCTACGAAAATACTTTTTACAGTTCCTTTTGTACCTACAGGCATAAAAGCTGGAGTATCGATAGAACCATGTGCGGTTTGTATTTTACCAAGTCTGGCTTCTTGACATTTTTTTATCAATTCAAAAAAAGATTTTTTTGAATTCATTTAATTATTTTATTTGAGATAAACTTATTATTTTGTCTGGGTTATCAACGGATCCATTTGGATCATTTCCTTTTTTAATTTTGTCCACAAACTCCATTCCTTTGATAACTTGTCCAAAAACACTATATTGACCATCAAGGTGTGGTGCTGAGTCAAAACATATAAAGAATTGACTATTTGCGCTATTTGGATTTGACGATCGAGCCATGGATAACGTTCCTCTAATATGAGGTACTTTGCTAAATTCTGATTTTAAGTCAGGAAGCTCAGAGGCTCCGGTTCCAACTAAGTTCTTATTAAAATTTTTTGAATTACCAAACTTTACATCTCCAGTTTGTGCCATAAATCCATCGATGACTCTGTGAAAAACAACTCCATCATATTTTTTATTTTTAGCTAAAGTTATAAATCTTTTTACATGATTAGGCGCAATATCTGGAAAAAGTTTAATTTCCACATTTCCAGTTTGAAGTTTTAATAACATTTTTAATTCTTCAGTCATAGCTTTTGTCGAAAAGATTAAAAAAAAAAAATTAAAAATAACCTTTTCATTCAATTTTTGATTTAATGGCCTTTATAACAGATTTTGTAACAAACTTTTTTAAACTTCCTTTAAGTTTACCAATTTCCTTTATAAATTTAGAAGAAATAATTTCATTTTCTATATCTGACATTAGAAAAATAGTTTCGATGTTTTTATCAAGTTTTTTGTTCATTCCTGCAAGTTGAAATTCATATTCAAAATCAGACACAGCTCTAAGGCCTCTTATAATTATATATGCATTGTGTTTTCTACACAAATTAACTGTTAAACTGTTAAATGAAACAATCTCAATTTTCTTTTTGCTAAGTCTCAAATCATTGAATAGTGATTTGTTCAAAATTTCTAATCTATCTTCTAAAGAAAAAAAATAATCTTTTTCTGAATTATCAGTTGTTGCTACTATTAACCTATCTACAATTTTTAATGATTTTTTTATTATATCTATATGACCGAAAGTTATAGGATCAAAGGTTCCAGGGTATATAGCTACTTTAGTCATTAGATAATATTATCTTCTATCTTTATCGCAGAAACAACTTTTTCTTCACCTGATAATTTTATTATTCTAACTCCTTGAGTATTTCTTCCAGCTATTCTTATTTCGCTTACTGCACAACGTATAACTCTGCCTTTATCTGTAGACAAAATAACATCATCATCATTTGAGACAACTAGTGTTGAAGTTACGTTTCCATTCCTTTTTGAGTTAACTATTCCAATTATACCTTTACCACCTCTATTAGTAACTCTGAAATCCATAAATGATGTTCTTTTCCCATAACCGTTTTCAGTTATTGATAAAATAAATTTATTAACTTGCTCTTTAGTTGAGCCGTTTTTTTTGTTTAAGTTGCCATTATTTTTAACATTGTCTATAACGGATAATGAAATAACTTTATCATTTTCTGCTAAGTCAATACCCCTTATTCCCTTTGAAGATCTTCCTTTAAAAAGCCTAAGCTTTTTAGACATAAACCTTATACATTTACCAAATTTTGTACCTAAAATAATGTCCTGATCTTCTCTGCATTTTTCAACGCCTATAATTTTATCATTAATATCAAGTTTCATAGCAATTTTCCCGCTAGAATTAATATTGGTAAAATCTTCTAAAGAATTTTTTCTAATTTTTCCATCAGCGGTAGCAAAAACGACAAGTAATTTTTTCCACTCTTCTTCATGTTCGGGCAAAAGCATTGTCGATGTTATTGACTGATTATTTTTTAAAGGTAATAAATTAAAAAGCGATTTTCCTTTCGATGCTAATGTTCCTTTTGGAATTTTCCATGCTTTAAGTTTGTAAGCAATCCCTTGTGATGAGAAAAAGAGAACCTGACTATGTGAATTTCCTGATAAAATTCGTATAACAAAATCTTCTTCTCTTGTTGTAATTCCAGTCTTGCCCTTTCCACCCCTTTTTTGTGATTTAACTGAAGAAAGAGAGCCTCTTTTAATATAGCCTTTATTAGTAATATTAATAACGACAGCTTCTTTTTGAATTGTTTCTTCGATACTGTAATTCAAAACAGCATCTATAATTTTTGTTCTTCTTTTAACAGCAAACTTAGATTTTATATCTTCTAATTCTTTTATAACTAAATTAAATAATTCTTTTTTTGATTTTAAAATTTTATTAAAATAAATAATTAATTCAGAAAGATTTTTTATTTCTTTTTCAATTTCATTAATTCCAAAAGAAGTTAATTTTTGAAGTTTTAAATCTAAGATTGAATCTACCTGGATCTTGCTTAACTGATATTTGGATACATTTTGTTTCTTTTCAATTAATTTGACTAATTTTGAGCTTCTCTTAATAGACCATTTTTTACTTAATAAATTCTTTCTGGCAGAGTCAGTATCTTTTGAACCTTTAATTATTTTTATAATTGGATCAATATTTTCAACTGCCGTTGATATTCCAATCAAAATATGAGCTCTGTCTTCAGCTTTTTTTAGATCAAATTTTATTCTTCTTAAAACAGTTTTTTCCCTGAATGAAACAAATTCTGAAATAAATTCTTTTAGATTTAAAATTTTGGGCTTGCCGTTTACTATTGCTAGAGTATTGAATCCAAAAGAAGACTCGACAGAAGTTAGTTTGTAAAGCTGTCTTCTTATAGTTTCAGGTTCTACGCCTCGTCTTAGATCAATAACAACTCTTATACCGTCTTTATTTGACTCGTCTCTTATGTCACTCACACCTTCAATTTTTTTCTCTCGTGATAAAATAGCAATTTTCTCATTTAAAACTGATTTATTAACTTGATACGGTATAGATTTAATAATTAATCTTGACTTGCCGTTTTTGAGAGTTTCCTCTTCAATCTCTCCTCTTATTTTAAAAGAACCTCTGCCTTTATTGTAGCCTTGTTTAATCATGTCTCTACCAATTATAATTCCGCCTGTTGGAAAATCAGGACCAGGAATATCTTTCATTAGTTGTGACATTGTTATTTCTTTATTTTTTATATAACTAATTGTTCCATTTATTATCTCACCTAAATTATGTGGTGGAATACTCGTTGCCATTCCAACAGCTATTCCACCAGCGCCATTGACTAATAGATTAGGATATTGAGAAGGTAGAACAGTAGGTTCGTTTTCAGTTTCATCATAATTTCTTCTATAATCAATTGTATCTTTTTCTAAACCATCTGTTAAAAATTCTGCAACTTTAGAAAGTTTTGTTTCTGTATATCTCATAGCCGCCGGCGGATCGCCATCTATAGATCCAAAATTTCCTTGTCCTTCTATGAGAGGAAGACTCATTGAAAAATCTTGAACTAATCTCACTAATGCATCATAAACTGCTTGGTCACCGTGTGGATGATATTTACCAATAACATCTCCAACGATCCTAGCAGATTTTCTGAAAGGTTTGTTCCAATCATAACCACCTTTGTACATTGCATATATAATTCTCCTATGAACAGGCTTTAAACCATCTCGTACGTCGGGTAGTGCACGGCTTACAATTACGCTCATTGCGTAAGACAAGTAAGAAGTACTCATCTCCTCACGTACAAATATGGGCTTGTATGTTCCGTTATTTTTGTTTTCTAATTTTTGCATTTAGATTAAAATGGAATTTCATCATCAAGATCTGATGTGTCTTGGGACATTTCATCGTTTGGTAACGAGCTTTTTTTTTCGCTTACAGTTGAATTGTTTGTTTTGTCTTTACCATCCAACATGGTTAAAGAGGAATTGTATCCCTGTAATACTACTTCCGTTGAGTACCTGTCCTGTCCTAATTTTTCATCTCTCCATTTTCTAGTAGTAAGTTGACCTTCAATATAAACATTTGCACCTTTTTTTAAATATTGCTGCACTACATTTACTAGTCCCTCATTAAAAATAACAATTCTATGCCATTCTGTTTTTTCTTTTCTCTCTCCAGTAGATTTGTCTTTCCAGCTTTGGCTCGTGGCAATACTTAACCTTGCGACGTTTTTCCCGTTAACCATTTGTTTAATTTCAGGATCTGCTCCAAGTCTGCCTATTAATTGTACTTTATTTAAACTTCCTGCCATAATATTTTAGGTTTATTATAATGAATTAAAATTTAACAAAGTATAATATAGCATATTTAGCATATAAATATAAGGCCAATCTATTTTGGGGACAAAAAAGATGTTGAAAAAGATATTGATTAAAGGGGCTAAAGAACACAACTTAAAAAATATTTCTTTAGAGGTTCCAAAAGAAAAATTAGTGGTGATAACAGGTCTGTCTGGATCGGGTAAATCATCACTAGCTTTTGATACCATTTACGCTGAAGGCCAAAGAAGATATGTGGAAAGCCTTTCTGCTTATGCTAGGCAATTTCTTGACAAAATGAAAAAGCCTAATGTTGATTTGATTGAAGGTTTAAGTCCTGCTATTTCGATAGAGCAGAAAAATGCACCTAAAAATCCTAGGTCGACAGTTGCAACTGTTACAGAAATTTATGACTATATGAGAGTTTTATTCGCACGTGTAGGAATACCCTACTCTCCTTTTACCGGAAAACCAATTGTTTCTCAATCAGTTAGCGATATGGTGGACAAAGTAAAAACTTTACCTAAAAGTTCTACGATATTTCTTCTAGCTCCTGTTGTCAGGGGAAGAAAGGGTGAGTACAAAAAAGATATACTTAATTATAAAAAAAGAGGTTTTTTAAAAATAAAAGTTGATGGTAATTATTATGATATAGATGATTTTCCCAATTTAAATAAAAAAGTTAAACACGATATATCAATAATTGTTGATAGAATTATCTTGAATTCTAAATTGGGAAACAGACTTGCGGACAGTATTGAAACCGCACTTAATTTATCCAACGGACTTTTAGTAGTAGAATACGAGAATGAAACCTTGCCAAAAAAATTTAGAAAGAAAGAAAGTATAACTTTTTCATCTAAATTTTCATGTCCAGAAAGTGGCTTTACGATAGAAGAAATAGAACCTAGACTTTTCTCATTTAACAGCCCATTTGGTGCTTGTGAGGAATGTGAAGGTATAGGACATAATTTAAATGTAGATCCTAATTTAGTAATTTCTGATAAAAACAAAAGTATATCGGGTGGAGCTGTTGAGCCTTGGGCTAAATCTACATCAATGTACTATGCTCAAACATTGGCTTCTCTTGCTAAACATTACAAATTTGATTTGGATACTAAATGGAAAAAACTTCCAAAAAAAGTACAGGATATAATTCTTTATGGATCAGATGAGGAAGAAATTAAATTTCATTACGATGATGGATATGAAAAATATGACACTAAAAAAACTTTTGAAGGTGTTATTAATAATTTAGAAAGAAGATATTTAGAAACAGATAGTGATTGGAAAAGAGAGGAAATAGCACAATATCAAAGTGAAACAAATTGCGAAAAATGCAAAGGATTACGATTAAAAGACGAGGCTTTGTGCGTAAAAATTAATAAATTAAATATAAGTGAAGTCACAGGTTATTCCATTGAAGAAGCACAAAAATGGTTTTCTGGCCTTGAAAATATTTTAACATTAAGAGAAAAAAAGATAGCTCAACATATCTTGAAAGAAATTAATGAAAGACTCAATTTTTTACTAAATGTTGGTTTAAATTATCTTACTCTTTCAAGAGAGTCTGGAACTTTGTCCGGTGGAGAATCTCAAAGAATTAGATTAGCCTCTCAGATAGGTTCAGGATTAACTGGTGTTTTGTATGTATTAGATGAACCTTCGATTGGTTTACACCAAAGAGATAATAAAAAATTAATTGCTGCTTTAAAAAGATTGAGAGATCTTGGTAACACTGTAATTGTTGTTGAGCACGACACAGAAACTATGGAAAGTGCTGATCATATAATTGATCTTGGTCCTGAAGCCGGATTAAACGGAGGTAATATAACTGCTCAAGGTAATTTAAAAAATATAACAGATTCAGAAAACAGCATTACAGGAAATTATCTTTCTGGAAAAAAATTTATCGGGGTTCCAAATAAAAGAAAAACTGCAAAAAATGGAAGGTTCTTAGAAATATTAGGCGCAAGTGGAAATAATTTAAAAAATGTAGACTTCAAAGTTCCTATTGGAACACTAACTTGTGTTACTGGTGTTTCTGGAAGTGGTAAATCTACTCTTGTTTTACAAACACTTTTTAATGCTCTTAATTTATTATTAAACAATAATAAATCTAGAAAATTACCAAAAGCCTTCAGAAATTATAAAGGAACAGAACTAATAGATAAAGTAATAGATATTGATCAATCCCCGATTGGTAGAACACCAAGATCAAATCCTGCAACATATACAGGTGCTTTTGGACCAATTAGAGATTGGTTTGCAAACTTACCTGAGTCTAAAACTAGAGGATATAAACCTGGAAGATATTCTTTCAATGTTAGAGGTGGAAGATGTGAAACATGTGAAGGAGATGGTGTAATAACGTATGAAATGCACTTCTTGCCAGATGTGTATATACCGTGTGATGCTTGTAAAGGAACTAGATATAATAGAGAAACTTTAGAGATAAGATTCAAAAATAAAAATATTGCTGATGTATTAGATATGACAGTAGACGAAGGGTGTGATTTTTTTAAAAATATACCTGGAATTTATTCAAAACTATTAACTTTAAAGCATGTTGGGTTGGGATATATAAAAATAGGCCAACAAGCAACAACACTTTCTGGGGGTGAAGCTCAAAGAATAAAACTTGCCAAAGAGCTTTCTAAAAGATCAACAGGAAGAACGCTGTATATTCTAGATGAACCAACAACCGGATTGCACTCGCATGATATAAAAAAACTTTTAGAGATATTAAGGGCATTCGTTAATACTGGAAACACTGTGATTGTAATTGAGCATAATTTAGATGTTATCAAAACTGCAGATTGGATTATAGATATGGGACCTGAAGGTGGTGCAGAAGGTGGAAATATTATTGCTGAAGGATCTCCCGAACAAGTTGCGGAAATAGAGGCTAGTTACACTGGGAAATTTCTTAAGAATTTAATAAATAACAAGATGAAAAAAACAGCATAAATTACAAATTTATGATATAAATAGTTATGTTTAATGTGTTGCAATCACTATCTAAAACTATTCACTTATCAGTAATTCTTGCTGTTGTATTATTTTTAGGACTGTTTTTTGGTGGTGGTGACTGGGACTTTGATACTCTATTTTGGAGCTGGTTATTCAGATATTTACACGTTCTTGCTGGGATAATGTGGATTGGTTTACTTTGGTATTTAAATTTTGTTCAAATACCGAGCATGCCAAAATTATCAGATGAACAAAAGCCGGCTATAACAAAAGTAATAGCGCCGGCAGTTTTATTCTGGTTTAGATGGGCCGCTTTAGCAACAATAGTTACAGGTTTAATAGTAGCAACACTTAATGGATATGTTCACGATGCAATGATACTTGGGATTGGTAGTGGTGGCGGAAAAAACACTGCTATAGGTATTGGGATGTGGCTTGGTTTAATAATGGCCTTCAATGTTTGGTTTATTATTTGGCCTAATCAAAAGAAAGTTCTTGGAATCGTTGAATGTGCAGCCGAAGATAAACCAAAACATATGAAAACGGCTCTTATTGCATCTAGAATAAATACTTTATTCTCGCTTCCTATGCTTTTATCAATGGTAGTTGCTCAAAATCTTTATTAAACTTCCGTTTTTTCTCTCTCAATAGTTTTAAAACTAACATTTAGATATTTAAGAATTGGACTTGCTACAAAAATCGATGAATAAGTTCCAACTAAAACACCAATTATCATAGCTAAAGCAAAGCCCCTTAAAATTTCTCCGCCTAGAATAAAAATTGAAAATAAAGCTAATAGTGTAGTAACTGATGTTATTATTGTTCTAGATAAAGTTTCATTTATTGAGATATTTGATATGTCACCAATTTTTAAACTGGAAAGTTTTTTTAAATTTTCCCTTATACGATCATAAATAACAACAGTATCATTCATCGAATAACCTACTATTGTTAAAACTGCAGCAACGATTGATAGATTTATCTCTAAAGATAATAATGAAAAAAGACCTATTGTAATTAAAACATCGTGAAATATTGCAAGAATTGATCCTAAACTAAATTGCCATTCAAATCTAACCCAAATATAAAAAAGCATAGCTCCAAGTGCCAAGCTAATAGCTAGGATACCTGAATTTAAAAGTTCCTGACTCACTTTGGGTCCAACATTTTCAATTCTTCTGAAATTAACGTCAGATCCCATTTTGTTTATTACATTTTCTTTAATTTTTTTAATACTGTCATTAGTATTAAAAGTTTTCTTTTCAAATTTGATAAGGTAATCACCATCTTTACCGAATTCCTTCACATTAAGATCTCCTAGACTCATGTTGGAAAAAGCGGAACGAACATCTGATATTTTTATATTTTTTGCATCAACTCTAAGTTCGATAAGGGTTCCCCCTTTGAAATCAATGCCAAAATTTAAACCTTTAAAAACAATTAATATTAAACTTCCTATGACTAGGAATAGTGAGATCGAGTTTGCAAGTTTAAATTTTGATTGAAAATTATAGTTATTTTTCATATTAAAAGTTTCTTTTCTTTATTTTTAAATACAATAACTGAAACTAGGTGCCTTGATATAAAATATGCAGAAAATAATGTTGTGACTAAACCAACAGAAAGTGTGACTGCAAAACCTTTAATTGGTCCACTGCCAAAAATGAACAGTATAACTGAAGCAATTAATGTAGTTATGTTTGCATCTAAAATTGTAACTATCGATTTCCTAAAACCTAAATCAAATGCTTGTATACTATTATTTTCTTCCTTGAGCTCTTCTTTAATTCTTTCAAAAATAAGAACATTTGCGTCAACAGCCATTCCGACAGTCAAAATAATGCCTGCAATACCTGGCAATGTTAATGTGGCCTCCATTAAAGTTAAAATCCCAAGTAACATTAATAGATTAGATATTAGAGCTATATTGGCTACAATTCCAAAATATCTGTATTTAAAAATCATAAATAAAATCACAAGTACAAAACCAACAATTAAAGAAATAACTCCAGATTTAATTGAGTCTTTTCCAAGATCAGGACCAACTGTTCTTTCTTCAGCAATAATTAACGGGGTTGGTAAAGCACCAGAACGTAATAATAAAGCAAGATCTGTTGCTTCTTGAAATGTAAAATTTCCTGAGATATTTCCATTTCCGCTGGTTATAGAATCTTGAATGACTGGCGCACTTATAGCTTCCCCATCAAGTATGATTGCTAATCTTTTTCCAATATTTTTAGTAGTAGTTTGTCCAAATTTTTGCGACCCAATTCTATCTAAAGAAAATGAAACAATAGGTTGATTTTGTAAGTTGTCATATCTTGGTTGAGCATCTATTAAGTTTTCGCCACTTATGATTATTCTTTTACTTACTGAAATTCTTTGCTGCGTATCTTGAAGAGTAAGTTCTTCATTACCGAATTCACTTTTATCTTCAGTAACTAATCTAAAATTAAGTTCTGCAGTTTTTCCTAGAAGTTCTTTTATCCTTTCAGGATCCTTAACTCCGGGCAACTCAACCAATATACGATTACTGCCTCTCTTTAGAATTGACGGTTCTTTTGTACCAACCTCATCTATTCTTCTTCTTACAATTTCTATTGACTGGTTAACAGCGGCAGATCGTATATTGATTATTCCATGTTTAGATAAAAAAACATTAACCTCTTTATCTAAAATTTTATAGTCTAATTCAAAAGCATTATACTGGCTTATAAAGGTATTAAAATTATTTTCATTTTTTTCATTAAATATTGTTTCAAATTTTTTTAAATCTTCTTCTATAAGATTAAATTTAATATTATTTTCATTTATTGTAAAATTATTAAATTTAATAGAATTTTCTCTAAATTTTTTTTTTATAGGAATAACTTTTGATTGGAGAGCTTTTTTTTCTAGTGAAGAGCTATCAACCTCTAAAAGTAAATAAGAACCTCCCTGCAAATCTAAACCAAGATTAACTTTTTTTTTTAAAAAATATTTTTCTATTTGTATAAAGTTTAAAATTGCAAATATGCTTATAATAAAGAAAACTAAATATATAAATATTACTTTTGTCTTGGAAAAATTTAGCACAAAAAATTATTTTTTAACTTCTTTTTTTAGATGGCCCTGGATTGTGTTTCTAATAATCTGAACTTTTACACCGTCTGCTATCTGTAATTCAATTCTATCGTCCTCAAAAACTCTGTCCACTTTACCAATTATCCCGCCTGATGTTATTACTTCGTCCCCACGTTTAAGATTTTTTACCATTTCTTTATGCTCTTTGACTCTTTTTTGTTGCGGTCTTATCAAGAAAAAATAGAAGATTACAAAGATTAGTATTAATGGAATAAATTGTGCAAAATTTGAACCGCTCATAATGTACGAATAAATATATTAATAATTTTATTTTAACAACTAATTTTTATGAAAATATTAAATTTTCTCTAAATTATTCATGTAAGGCCTAAGAGTGTTAGGTATTGTAATAGATCCATCGGAATTTTGATAGTTTTCCATAATAGCGATTAAAGTTCTACCAATAGCCAAACCTGAACCATTTAGCGTTCCTAAAAAGTCTAATTTATTTTTTTCATCTTTATACTTGCTTTTCATCCTTCTAGATTGAAATTGACCGCAAGAAGAGCAGCTTGAAATTTCTCTATATTTGTTTTCAGAAGGAATCCATACTTCAAGATCAACTGTTTTCTCGGCACTAAAACCCATATCGCCTGTAGACAACAGAACAGATCTATAGGGAAGTTTTAATCTTTTCAAAATTTCTTCTGCACAAGAAATCATTCTTTCTAATTCTTCTAAACTTTTTTTTGGTTCAACTATGCTAACTAATTCAACTTTATAAAATTGATGTTGTCTCAGCATACCCTTTGTGTCTTTGCCATAACTTCCCGCCTCTTTTCTAAAGCAGGCAGTAGATGCAACTAATCTTAATGGAAGATCTTTTTTATTAATCAAATTTTCTTTAACTATATTTGTTAAAATTACTTCAGCTGTTGGTATTAAATATTTTCTCTGCTCAGAATCTAATTTAATTTCAAATTGATCATTTTCAAATTTTGGAAGTTGTCCGGTACCAAACATAGTGTCTTCTGTTACAATTAAAGGGGGTGAAATTTCCTGGTAGCCAAATTCCTTGGTATGTATATCGAGCATAAAATTAGATATGGCTCTTTCCAATTCAGCTAATTTACCTTTCAAAAAAACAAATCTTGCACCTGATGTTTTGGTTGCGGTGTCAAAATCCATTAAACTTAAGTTCCTTCCTATTTCATAATGTGATTTGGCTTTAAAATTAAATTTTGGAACTTTACCTACAATTTTTAGTTCCTTATTTGATTTTTCATCCCTTCCAATAGGAACATCATCTAATGCAATGTTAGGAATAAAATTGATAATTTGATTTATTTTAATTTTTA
>MDTA01137396.1_pt1 | contig 26111 bp, 27 predicted proteins | sample 811151 | NCBI WGS metagenome assembly MDTA01 (sample SAMN05326648, study PRJNA326480) | marine metagenome | isolation source: seawater | place: Indian Ocean: South | collected 2010 | reverse complement strand
TATGTTTCCCAAATAATTTATTGATATAGCAAAATTTTTAAATCCCTGCTTTTTAGCGTTATTGATTATTATTTCTAATATTGGTTTACCATATACTTTTAACATTGGTTTTGGACATCTATTAGTGAAAGGTTTCAATCTTTTACCTTTTCCACCTGCCATAATTACAAAATCAGTTGAAGAGCTTTTTTTTTTTTCTATTGTTGAAGTGAATGAGTGAAAACCAATAATTTTTTCTCTACTATCTACAATTGGTAAATGATTTATTTTATTGGATAGCATTATATTTTCTGCTTCAATTTCTGAAGTTGTTATTTTACATTTTATGGGTTTTTTATTATAGATATATTTTATTTTATCTTTAATAGTATAATTATTCAAAATTGCTCGTCTTAAGTCTCCGTCAGTTAATGATCCTAGAAGTTTTTTTTTTTTGTTGATTACAAAAATAATTTGTTTTGTAGATTTCTCTAAATTTATAAAACATGATTTAATAGAACTTCCTTCATATGCAAAACAATTTTTCAAATCTTTTATGATCATATCTTTTCTTTAATTTGCTGATCTACTTGGTAAGTTTTCCTCGATTTTTTTCCAAGAAGTTTTTTAAATAACATTGGGGACATTCCCGTTGAAGGTCGCTTTATAAATATGTTATGTCTATTAAATCTTTCTCCAATTTTAATATCTTTAATTGCAACTATAGATTTTCTAACAACTTTAATATTTTTTAGCTCACTTTTTGTTGGTTTTTTTATATATCTTCCTTTTAATTTTTCGATTTTTCTTATTAAAGTAACCATTTCAATAAGTTCTTTGGGGTTAATACTTGCCTTGTGATCTGGACCTGGAAGTCTTTTATTTAGTGTAAAATGTTTTTCAATAAATTTAGCCCCCATAGAAACTGCTGCTAAAGATGCAATTATTCCTTCTGTATGGTCTGAAAAGCCAATTTGAAGATTAAATTTTTTTTTTAAATTATTTAAAACATTCAAGTTTGCGTCTTCTAAAGGAGTTGGATAAGCAGAGTTGCAATGTAACAAAATAATATTTTTTTTTTTTAACCCTATTTTTTAAGAATATTTTTATTGCATTAGATATATCTTTTAAATTTGATAAACCAGTAGATAAAATAATTTTTTTTTTAATTTTAGAAACTTCTTCAAGATAAGGAAGGTTATTAATATCTCCAGACCCTATCTTTATATAATCTAAATTAAATTGTTTATATGTTTTTAATGTTTTTATGTCATGAAAAGTGGTTAAATATTTAACATTTTTCTTTTTACAATATTTTTTCAGGATTAGATGTTTTTTCACGCTTAGTTCAAGCTTTTGACCCATCTCTAGCGCACTAATATTTTTTGGCGTACTTTTTTTTTGATACTCAGCTTTAGGAGTATATTTTGAAAGCACTAAATTACTTTTGAAAGATTGGAATTTAACATAATCAACTTTTGCTTTTGAAGCCACATCAATTAATTTTTTTGCTAAGGTAATTGACCCGTTATGATTCACTCCGGCTTCTGCAATTATAACTGTTTTCTTCATTTACAATTTATTATAAAAAACCCCACCTTTTATATTTTTTAAAACTACTGTACCCATTCCTACTACTGAATTTGATGCAATTGATATATTTTCTTTAATTATTGCTCCACTTCCAATAAATACATTATTACCTATTTTAACTCCTCCATTGACAATAGCACCTGTAGCTATATGTGAATTATTGCCAATTTTTACATCATGCTCAATTAAAGTTTTATTATTAATTATTGTGTTTTTTCCAATTTCAACATCTGAATTAATTACACAATGATTCATTATAATTGTGCCTTCAGATATTTTTGAAGATTTTGATATAAAAGAATTTGGAGATAAAATTTTCGGAAATTTAAATTTTAATTTTTTAGCTCTCTTGAATATGGTCCACCTTAAATTGATATCTTTTATATTCCCCATTCCAATTAGTAAGTTTTGAGAAACAGATTTCATTTTGTGTATATCTCTATCACTGCCTAGAACTTTTAATTTCCCAAGTTTTTTTATTTTGTTATCGGTAAATCCAACAACTTCATATTTATTTTGAAGAAAAATTACCTCTAGACATGATTTTGAATGACCCCCAGCGCCAATTATAAGAATTTTTTCCTTATTTTTCATTTTTTTTTAATATCAATAAACTTTTTTGTTAAGCTATCTTTTAAATTAATTGTAGATATTATTTTTAAAAATTTTTTACTCGAATTTATATTTGGGTAAATTTGAGTGAATTTAATTTCTTTATTTAATATTTTTTTTATAGCTTTTTCTATAATTTTCTTATTACATTTTACTTCATATATCTCTTTAGGTCTAATTCTGCCTTTCTGTCTATCTCCAATGTTTATAACCTTAGTTCCTATTACTGGCGCTTCAATTAAACCACTTGAGGAATTTCCAATTATTAAATCGGAGTGTTTTAAAATTGAAATATAGTTTGTTGATCCGAGAGATTTAAAAAATAAACTATTCTTATTATATTTACAAAAATTTTTTATTTCTTTTGTAATAATATCTGTTCCTATATCAAATGCAGGTGATGTAAAAATAATTCTTGCATCTTTAAATTTACTAAGCGCATTAAGTAATTCTAAAATATAAGTTTTATCTTTATTTATTTTGTTGGTTAATGGGTAAAAGTTGACAACTATGTTTGTGTTTAAAAATTTAAAATTAAATTTTTTTTCAACTATTGATTTAGGGAGTATTTTTGTTTTTTTTATATTTTCAATTCCTGGACTTCCAATGATATGTACATTGTCTTTGCTCTCACCTAATTGTATAAGTCTTTTTTTATGCACTTCATGTGTTACAAAATGGAATGATGAAAGTTTGGTAATTGCATGACGTATACTTTCGTCACTAGATCCCTCTGTTGTTTCACCGCCACCAATATGTAATATAGGTACTTTGTATAAAAAACTAACAAAAGAAATTGGAAGCATTTCAAACCTATCTCCAAATACAATTAAGCAATCAGGCTTATTTTTTTTAAATAAATTTCCAATTTTTTTTATTAGCTCCGATGAAATATTGCAGCTATTAAAACTAGAGGTTTTACCCATTTTTAGTTTTACTTTATAAAGATTTTTTAATTTTAAATTATTTATCTCATTGATTGTATTTCCAAATCTTTTATTTAAATGAGTTCCTGTTATTATAAGTTTACAATTTATTTGTTTTGATTTTGATAGATTTATAATTATATTTTTTAAAATTCCAAACTCTGATCTTGAAGAACTAACTATAAAAATATTTTTCATTAAAAAATAGTATTAACGATTTCTGTATCTAAATGATAACATAATAATCTATCGGAATATTTTTCATACAAAATTGGATATTTTTCTTTCCAGGCTTTTTTTAATTTCATATAAATTTTGATATTATTAATTCTTTTTGCAATATAATACTTATGATGATTAGTTGACATTGAATTCTTAAACTTAAATAATTTATCCTCTTTATTATCAATATTTCCACCACCAAGATGCATAAATTCTAAATTCTGTTTTTTAGAGTGTAATGCTGCTTCAAAAATTAATAGATTATTTACACCTGGATAATCATAATTTTTAGAGGCAGACAAATGATAATGAGTAGATTTTTTACCATTTAAGAAAATTCCAATAGCAATAATTTCTAACTTTTTGTTTTTTGCAACTGACATAAATCCGTTTTCATATACAAGTTTGTACAATTTATTAAAATATGTAGATGAAAAAAAAGTCTCTTTTTCTGCATTTTTTTTTATCATTAAATTTAAATAAAATTTTTTGAAATAGCTAAAATCTTTTTTATCTCTACTTATATAAACTTTTGTATTTTTATATGCATTTCTTATTATGTTTTTAACTTTAGATTTAAATGGGGAAATATTTTGATTAACTTGTTTTAAATCTAAACTGCATGTAATTCTATTGCCTAAAATTTCGAAATTTGAATCTGTGTATATTTTTGTGTCGAATAAAGGGTGAAATCTTACAAATTCTGATATGATATTATTTGATTTTACCCATTTACTAAATTTTAAATTACTTCTTAATATAAAATTTTTATCAGTTGTGTTAGAGATTGGTCCACCATATCCATAAGGTGTTTCAAGATCAAAATAAACTTCACCCAGCAAATTATTAAAGGATGGTACTTTTATTTTAATGAAGGGATTTACCCAAATTTTGTCCATTTCTATATTACAAAATAAAAACCCTGTGGAATTATTTTTAAAACAATTTAGTGTAACGTAGTCAGGATGAAAATAAATATCTTGATAGTCTATTGGTAATTTAGAAATAGTATCAATCCAATTTGATCTATCTTTTACAGAATTAAAAATCATAATTTTTTATAATTTCTACTACATATTTTGTGTCACTCATCTTCATTCTATGATCTATTGGAACTGCAAGAGTATTTTGAGATAAAAACTTAGAATGGGTAAAACTTTTTAATTTTTTATTATTTATTTCCCAAAAAATTGGGCAAAAAATTTTATTTTTTTTTAATATATTTCTAAAATTATTTCTAATTTTTATATTAGAAAATTTTAAAATAAAAAAAAGTGGTGTATCACTATTTTTAAGAGGTAAACTAAAATATTGATTTTTAAGTTTTCTTTTTAAGTAATTGTAATTTTTGTTACGTATAATTCTAATTTCAGACTCTGACTTGTTTGTAATAGATTTGATATCTGCTTTATTTATACATGCTTTTGAACTAATTAGTTTTTTATCTTCTCTTTTAAGTAATTTAAGTAGATTTTTTTCTTCAATATTAGATATATTTTTTTTTCTTAAATAATTAAATTTTTTTTTGCGATATTCTTCCATATATGGGATATTAGATTTTAAATTATGGTTGAATGATAAGCTAGACCATCCACCAAAATTAAATACTCCAATCTTTCTAAAACTTGCAAAATAAGTGTGATTTTTTCTAAATTCAATTTTATTGAGAACTGAATGTGTTAAATCCTCAATAATATATATTTTTTTTGAATTTTTAATTCTATTTGTTAATCCAAAATAATTTACAATAATGAATACTGAATTTTCACTTATTTTTTTTAATTTTGGATTTAATTTTTTATTTAAATCGTAAAAAATGATTATCTTAAAATACTTCTTTACTACTCTGTATGTAGATGGACAATTATAGATTGGTATATAAATCTTTTTATATCCTTTTAGACGTAATTCCTTTAATATTAACTCTAATGCATATCTACCAGATAATGTCCAAGTTCCACCTTTAAATTTATTAAGAATTTCGTTGTAATGGTAAAACTTCTGCGCAGCAAACTCTCCACCGATATAGAAATTACTTTTCATATTTTAATTATTCTTTCTAAAGTTTTTTTTAAAACTTGTGGCTCTACAATAGAGAATAGAATCTTATAGATTGAATCTATATTATTTTTATAATCAATGTATATTTTTTTTTGAAATATTATTTTTCCATCATCTATTTTTTCATTTATAAAGTGTGATGTCACTCCAATTACTTTCTCTTTATTTTTAATAGCATCTTTTACAGATTTCAAACCTTTATATCTAGGTAACAAGGAGGGATGTAAATTTATTATGATTTTATTTTTTTTAGAAATTTCTTGGGTATTATATATGGAAGCCCTGCAGATAAAATAAAATTACATTTGCTATTTACAATTACTTTAAAACACTCTTTATAGTTTTTTTTATTAATATATTTTATTTTGAACTTATTTTTATCTATATATTTATCTATATATGAATTTTTCGTTGTAAAAATTAATTGCAAATTTGTATATAAATTTAAAACTTTTAAAGCCTCTATTCTAGTTCCAATAAATATTGATTTCATCTGCCAGTAAAACAATTAATCCTAATTATTTTTTGAAAATTATAAATAAAAAACTCAATATTATATGAATATCTAGATTTATAAAATGCTCTTAATACATTATAATTAAAATTTAAACTCATAAATCAACTAACTATAAGTATTTATAAATTTTATATCTTTTTCTAAAAGATTTATTATATTTATGACTCTATCCAAACTTTTTTTATCTAAATTGTGGCCACTTGGCAAACAAATAGTAGATTGTAAAAAATTATTATAATTAAAAAGTTTATATCTTTGAAAATTTTTCATTTTTTTCTGTAAATGGTTTGGAAACCAAATTGGTCTGACTTGTATTTTATTTTCAAAAAATTTGTTTATTACATAATCTCTAGATTTAATTGAATTTATATTCTTGATAGATAATAAATTGATCCAAAAATTGCTTTGGCTATTTTTTGGAGGGCTTAGTATTTTAAAATACTTTGAATTACGTAATTTTTTTTTATAATAATCATGAATATTTTTTTTTCTCTTAATAATTTTGTTAAATGTTTGTATTTGAGCTAGACCAATTGATGCTGACAAATTATTAAGTTTCATATTGTATCCAACTTCATTATGAATAAAATTAATTGGATCATCTTTTGCTTGGGTAGACAAATAGTTTATTGTTTTATAAATTTTCTTTGAGTTTGTAATTACTGCTCCACCTGCGCCAGTGGTTATGATTTTATTTGCATTAAAAGAAAAACACCCCATATCGCCAAGTGTACCAGTATGCTTAAAGTTTTTTTTTGTAATTTTAATATAACTACCGAAACTTTCTGAGGCGTCTTCAATTATTTTAATATTTTGTATTTTACATATTTTTTTAATTTTATTTAATTTAACTGTATTACCGAAAATATGAACTATAATTATAGCTCTTATTTTTTTTTTTGTTTTTATATTAATTGTATAATTTTTTTTTTTTATTGTTTCATTTTCTAAAAAATCTAAAACTTTATCTAGGTCTATATTTCCCAAATTATCACAGTCCATAAAAATGGGCTTACAGCCATTGTACAATATTGAATTCACTGGAGCAATAAATGTAATAGTTGGTATTAATATTTCATCACCAGGTCTTACAAAAATTGACTTTAGGCATAAATCTAAAGCACTGGTTCCTGAATTTAAAGCAATTGAGAATTTAGAATTTGTAAAATTTGAAATTTTCTTTTCAAATTCTTGAACAAAATTACCACTGGTAGATACCCATCCGCTTTTAATACATGACTTAATGTAACTAATTTCCTTACCTAAAAAGTGTGGCTCATGAAGAAAAATTTTTTTCACAAATCTTTATTTATGGTTATAAAATATATTTTTATTAGAATTAATTTTTGTTTTTTTTAAATAATTTATTAGCTCTTTAATTCCTGAATTTAAGTTTACTTGTTTTCTCATCCCCATAAGTTTTATTTTGCTAAAATTGACTCTGTAGTTTCTTTTGTAAAAAAAATCTTTATCAACAAATGTAAAGTTTTTGTTTTTTGGTAGATGCTTTGATATGTTTTTTATTATTTGTTTTTTAGTAAAGTTTTCGTTACTAAAACCAACATTAAAAATAACCTTATTTTTAGTTAGTTTTTTAGTTTTTAATATTTTAAATATTATTGACTTCAAATCTATGAGATTTAAGTAAGGTCTCCAAGTATCTGCATGATAAATCTCAAATTTTTCGTTAAAAAAAACTTTTTTTACAAATTCATTTATAGTTAAATCAAATCTCATTCTGTGAGATATTCCATATAAAGTTGAGATTCTTAATATAATTTTTTTAATTTTTGCTTTATCGTTTAACAGTAACTTTTCAAATTTTACTTTTGTTTCTGCATAAAGAGATAGCGGTTTTAATTTATCTTTTTCACTTAATAGTTTATTACCTTTACTTAAACCATAATTACTACAGGTAGAAAAGAATATAAAATTTTTTACTTTATATTTTTTGGATAAATTAAAAATTTTTTTCGAACCGAATAAATTTATTTTATTTGTTAAATTTTTATTAACTTTACAAGCAGGGTCCCCAACAATAGCAGCTAAATGTAATACAAAATCAAAATTATTTGTTTTAAAAATATTTTCAACTTTTTTGTTAAGTATATCATATCTGTAAAATACAAAATTTTTAAAAGAAGAGAATTTTTTAATTTGTTTATTGTCAAATAGTATTTTATCAATAACTGTAACGTGAAAATTTTTTTTCAAAAGATGCTCAGTAAGTACGGATCCGGAAAATCCTAAACCACCAGTAATTAATATTTTTTTCATTATAATTAAATTTAACTTTCTAAAATCATTGATTTAAATAAATGATTTTCTTTGCTTTTCAACTCCTCAAATTTACCATATTCTTCTATTGTTCCGTCATTTAGTACATAAATATTGTCTGCGTTCTTTACTGTTGATAGCCTATGTGCAATTATAATTACAGTAGTTTGAAACATTGACTTAAGTTTTGAAATGGACTTTTGAATTTCTATTTCTGATAAATTATCAAGTGCACTTGTAGCTTCATCCAAAATGAGCAATTTTGGTTTCTTAAGAAACACTCTGGCCAAGGACAGTCTTTGCCTTTGACCTCCAGATAATTGTATACCTTTATCACCAATAATTGAGTTTATTCCTTTTTCTAAATTATTAACAAATTCAAATGCATTAGATAACTTCAAAACATTGATAATTTCATCATCAGATATCTTTTCTTTGTATTGGTTCTCACATACCCACATTAAATTATTTTTTACCGTATCATTAAATAAATGTACTTCTTGTGATACATAACCCAATTTATTTCTGTAACTCGATATATCTAACTCTCTTAAATCATTACCGTCAATTTTTATGGTTCCTTTATCAGAAATAAATATTCCACTTATTAAATCAGCTAATGTTGTCTTACCTGATCCTGATTTACCTACAAATGCAACTGTTTCATTTTTTTTAATAGTCATATTAATATCTTTAAGCACAGGTTTGTTTTCCTTATATTGAAAATACAAATTTTTAATTTCAATTTTTTCATTTATTGATTCAAACTTCTTATTACCAAATATTTCCTTGTTCGACTCTGCACCTTTCAGAATTTCATTTACTTGTTCATAAGCAGGAATAAAATTATTTATGTTTACTTGTATTCCTATTATAGAGTTGAGAATAGAAACTATTGATATTAAGCTATAAAAAATCGCCGCTAATTCGGATATTAAGGCTCCATTTTTTAAAAAATATATAAAAACAATTAAGATAACCATTATCCCAGAAGGTCTATAAAATGCGTTAATTATGTGTCCTAAAAGTTGACTTTTTAGCGTTGCTGAAATGTGAGATTGAAAAATACCCAAGTATTTATTTTTAAAGAAAGTTTCTTTAGAATTTATTTTAATAGTTTTTATGGAATTTAATATTTCATTAAATCTTCCAATTAGAAGATTGGATGTATCAACGTTACGTTTTCCAAATTTTTGACTAATCGGATTCACAAATTTTAATATAACAAGAGCAAAAACTATAAATATGATAATAACAATCAAGGTTATTTTAAAATCAATATATAAAGGAACAGCCATAAATATTAATAATTGAAATGATAAAGCAATTGAATTTGCTATATGACCAACGGTGTGACCTATCTTATCTATTTCCTTAATAAAGGTATTCTGCAAATAACCATAATTTGATTTAGTAAAGTATAGCCACTTTGAAAACATTAGTTTTTGTAAAGTTTCATCCTGCATTTTTTTCATAAAATCATATTTAATAGTTAAAACAATGTATGAAATTAAAGATGATACAACTGCAATCAAAAACTGAGTAGTTAAAAAAAATAGAGCAAATATAAAAAAACTTGGATTAATTTTAAATAAGGACAAGAAGTAAATAAATTTTTTCGTGAAAAAAGATGAATTATTTAATTCACTATTTATAATATAGTCTGCTAAAGGTATAATTGAAAATATTGATGCTGAGACTATTATCATTTGTGAAAGTAGCAAAAAAACCATAAATATAAAATTTTTTGGTGATTTTGAAATTAGAATTTTGGTTACTTTATAAAAATTTTTAAACATAACAATTTTAAATAATTTTATTTATTTCAACTTTTTTTTTAATAGTCTATGCCAATTTTTTTTAAAACTTAAATTTTTATCATCAATAAATAGATCATATGATGGTTTGCCCATAATTAGTTTATGATATTTAACTTTCCATTTTTTGAGTTGGTTTTTAGTATGTAATAACCCCATTTTTTTTGCCAACGATACATTTTGATTACTCCTACCCATATATCTACTAGTAAAAACTTTGATATAGTAATTTTGGTCAAATAAATTATTGATCAACTTAATTGAATTTTTATTTGGTTTTGATTTGGCATAATTATTTCCTTTTGTGAAACAAATAACACCATCGATATCAAAACATACAATTTTTTTATATTTAATTTTCATATTATTAGTTAAAAAAGTTTTTATTATCTGTGTATATAATTGACTTGAATTTATTTTTATTTGTGAAAATTTGTTTTAACTTATTTCTATTTTCAATTTGTTCAATAAATATTTTTTTTTGATCAATTTTTTCTTCAATGATATCTAAACAAAAATTAGCATAATTTTTATAAAAAGCTTTATCATTTTTAATAATCTTTACATCTTTGTCTAAAAAGGATCTTTCAGATAGAGCTAAATTAATAGCACCTCTTTCAGTTATCTCTTTTAAACTTAGTGGTCTTTTCTCTCTTAAACATTCATGAGTCAATATTCCATTAATTATATTAGAGTTTGTGTACATTTTGTTAATGTGTATAGATATTTGGGCTATAGTTTTTTTAAAAATTCTTGCTACACACTCCAAACCGCTTGAGGTTGAAATTAACATTTTGCAATTTGCTAAAAGGTAAATATCAGCAAAATCTGAAACAAATTTTGAATTCGAATAATCAATTACTTTTTTATTTGTAATTTCAATTTTTTTTGAAACATCCCTTCCCACTCTTACAACGTGATAACCTCTTTGTACCAAAACGTTAATCATTTCATTAAAATCATCAATATCAAAATCTCTATAATTATGATAATCATAGTTTTCATAAGGAAATCTTTTTTTTAAATAATTACCATCTCTTATATGCAAACAAATATAATTATTTTTTTTTAGTCCTAATTGTTCTAATAATCTTTTACCATTTTTTTTTTTCATTCAATGAAAATTTTATAGAAAATTCACTTTTATTTAATAGATCATGCCTGTCAATATCACCACTTCCAAAAATATGTGGAGCAAATGATGGAATTAATAATTTTTTTGAAAATTTAAAATATTTAGCTGAAATGCAAATTAAATCATATAATGGTATTATAAAGAAAGGGTTGAAAATTTTAAGTTTATCTTTCCATTTGTTAAATAAAAAACTATTACAAATAGGCAGATTATGTATTAAAATATCATAGTTATCAGAGTTAATTTTTCTCAATTTTAAAAAATTTATTACATTATAATAAATTGCAGTGTTCATAGTTAAATGACCAATTCTTTTTGAGTTTATTAAGCCAAATCTAAACTTAAATAAAGACCTTAAACCAACCACTATCAAAAATAATGGAAAATAAATAATTAATATAAAAAAATACAAAAAATTTTTTAATCTTCTATAAATTTTAAAAAAAATAATTGAGAAACCTTTATTTTTTATTTCATTTAATTGTCTATTTAAAAATTCACTCATCAATTGCTTTATATAGTAAATATAAATTTATCTATTTATTAAATATGAATTACTTTTTAAAAAATTAATAGAAATTTTTGATTTAAATGCATATTTATCTTTTTCATTTAATAAATTTTCTTTATAAAATCTTTTCCCCTCGTTATTTGTTAGATAATCAAAAACAGTTTTATTAAATATATTGCGAAGCTCTAGATTTTCTTTAGAAAAATCTAATTTACCCTCTAATTGGTCTATAAATTCTTTAGTAATTGTTTTAAGCTCTTGTGGAGAATTTTCATATAGTGTTACATTATTTTTTAACAGATCTGGACCATTTAAACTAACTAACTTACGCTCAAATATTTCTTTAATGTTTAGGTTTCTTTTTTCTAAATTACAATGATAATGCTTTAATGAATATAACATTTTTGATCTTGCACTTAAAATAAGAGGTAGAGCTGGACATCCATTGGTTGTTAATATCGACTTTTTAAAGCTCAAGTAGGGGATAGAGTCATAACCTGCTGGAGTTCCAATTAAAAAAGAACATCTATGAGCCAAAAAAATATCTAAAAACTCATTCCTATACAAACTTGAATAATCAATAAATTTTTTATTATTTATATTTAATTTTTTTTCCACAATAGCCCCCACTCTAAAAACATAATAGCCTCTCTCAATTGCATAATTTACAGCATGTATATAATTGTCGATCTCACAATTTCTATAATCATGATAACTATAATCAATGTTTGGAAAAGTTTTTTTTAAATAAGCACTATCCCTAACATATAATAAAATTATATTATCGGATTTATTTATACCTAAATTTTTTAAAAAATTTTCTCCTTTATCAATTAACTTTTTTGGTATTTCACTTATAATTTTTTTATCCTCGTAATCGAATTTAAAATTTCCAAAAATTTGATCTGTCTCAAAAGGATTTAATATAAACCTTTTAAAGAAACTAAATTTAACTGATAAAATTGAAATTATTCTAAAAATTGGGAAAACAAATATTCCATTAATTACGAAAATTTTTTTTTTAATAAGTTTTAAGTAAAAATTGTTAGAAATTATTTTTTGAGTGAAAAATACATCAAAATGACCAGATTTTTTCATTTTTTTTGCAAAATATAGTTCAAAGCAGGTGGCAAACTCTCCTAGCCTGTCACTGGGCATTGAAATAAATCTTAATTTTAAAAATGGATTAACTAACAAAATTAATAAGAATATAATTGGAGATAATATGTAAAATATTAACTTAATTAAAAACATTCAAATACAATCTTATAATATTTCATATTTTTTTAAGTCCTTTTGCTCGGCTAGATTTTAAAAATATACTTATGATTATATATATTCTTACAAAGTATAGGATAAAAAATTCCATTATAATAAGAGGGTAAGTAAGTATTTTAATAAAGAAATGAATAAAATTTAATAATATGTTATTTCGAAGATTATATTTTAATCTTCTAATAAAATTTAATTTTAACAAATAAATAAACTTATAAGTCCACTTAAATCTATACATCCCATTAAAATAATAGTTTTTTTGTTTATTTGTGTTGAAACTTTCATATGAGGCATTTTTAATGTAATTATTGAGAGTAAATAATGAAAACCTTCGTTTAAGTAAATTTAATCCATATTTTGTCGGCAAAAATAAAAAAATAAAAAATTTGAAATAACTAAAAAAATTACGTTTATACTTTATATTATTTTTATAATTAAATTTTTTCATAAAGGGTAATAATGCTATTTCTAATAAAAATATTTCATGAGGAAAAAAATTAATTAAATCATTTTTAAAAGAAGTCTTTTTATTATATGAATAATTCTCTACATGTCCTTTATAAAGATCACTTCCCCACCATATTTTATTACCAAATTTTGGTTTGCTTATTTTACCAAGATTAAATTTTAACCCCAATTTATTACATAATTTTTTAATTGTTTCATAATTTTTACTTTTAAGATCTTCAAATTTTACAACTATTGAATTTTTCTTAAATGTAGATTTAAAATTTTCTAAATTTAATAAAAGATCTCTTAGTCTATTAATATATCGAAAATTAAGTAATTCCTCATAATCTGTTGGATCAAACCTTTCTTTATCGATAATATCATCAGAATACGCTCTTCGCCAAAATGCTAGGATAGGATTTCTTACAGTGAAAACAATCTTATTATTGTTAAATTCACTTTTTAGGTATCTATCAAATATTTCTAGATCATGTAAATGATAAATAAAATAATCACCATTACTATTTATTGCATATCTATAAGATTCATGCATGGCTAAAATTAAATTTTTTTGGTTTATTTTTTTATTTATAAAATATTTTATAAAATATGATTTAAATTTATATTTTGAAATTTTTATGAATCCTTTTTTATTTTTTCCTAAATTATTTAACCCGTTCCAACCTTTTATATATCTACTATCAAAAATTGATTTGTGGTGTTTGAAAATTAAAGTGAATAATTTTAATGATGTAAGATTTTTATCTTTTTTTCTCCATTCCTCATAAAAGAAAGGTAGATACTTTAATGGGTAAGCTGGAATTGTGCAGACTTTATCAACACTACTTAGCTGGGCTTGTAATAACTTTGAGCCTGCTCCATTAAAATTCAAAAGAAATGAGAATCTTTTTAACATAGTTAATAAATATTATTTTAAAAATTTAAAAAAATTATGATTTTTAATAAATTCTTTATTATTATTATTGGTTATTTCTAAAGTTTTAAATTTTTCATAATTAATATCTAGTCCCACAATATTTTTTTTATTTTTATAAGTTTTATGATTTTTAATTATCTCTTCAAAATTTTTTCTAAAGACTTTAATTGGAATAATACCAATTTTCTTACATTTAACATTCAGTTCTTTATTAAAATAAACGGATGAGGCGATGGGAAATTTTTCAGATTTTATAATAATTTTACATATACCAAAAATTCTATTTATCTGAATGACTCTAGCCCTTTTATCATAACCCAAATCTGTACTTATGTATTTTCGCACATCATCTCCATCAACTATAACTGAATTTCTTTTTTCTTTAGATAATGCAGATGAAATATAAGATTTTCCTGATCCGGACATTCCAAAAAACCAAATCCCTCTTATTGCTTTTTTTTTCATTAAAAATCTCTTTTTTCAATTAGAGATATAGTATTAGCCCTAGAATTCTGTCGAGGAAATAGAATATTTACTAAATATGCAAATTTATTATTCTTGAATATTTGATTTTTATTTTTTTTAATCTCTTTAAATAAAAAACTATCTAAATTTTTTTTTGGAAACTTGGTTAAAACAGACGCTGTATTTCTTTTTAGTTGTAAAATTTTAGATAATTTTCTATTTTCGGTAAAAACTAAAAGTCTGTTATAATTGCTTGATGAAATTTTTTCATAAAAATATCCTTTTTTTGAAAAAATAACTAAAACGTTATTACCTAAAATATTAACAATTTCTTCAATTTTTAATATAGTTTCATTTTTTTTTGAATTTTTACTTTTTAAATATTTTTTAAGCCATGTAACTGTATTTCTTGAATTTTTAGAAATAGCAGTTTCTTCACTAAGCATGAGAAAATCTACCTTTTTTTTTACATAATATTCTACATTTGTTACATCTCCTTTAGAAGGCTGCCTATTTAAGATTAAAGAATTAAGGTTTTCTGTTGCTAAAATAACTGGCTTCCCATTTTTTTTGCACTCATCAATAATGTTGTCTGTATAGTCAAATAATTTAGTAACTCCAACCTCCGCTGATAAATCACCTCTATCGATCATTATTGCATCACTATCCTGAATTATTTCCTTCCTATTTTTATATCCCAAATAATTTTCAATTTTTGAAACTAAAATATAATTTGGATATTTTTGTTTTATTTTTTTTAAAATTTTTGAATTTTGTACAAAACTCAATCCAATCAAATCTATTTCAAATTTTTCGATTTTTTTTAAAAATTTAAAATATAACTTTTCCTGCCCCTTATCATCATAAATAGACATAGGTATATTAAGTCCTTTTTTTTTTGATAAAGTAAAATCTTGCATTGAAATGCCAGTCAAAATATTTTTCTTTACACCTAAATTTTTAAATTGGAAAGATCCGTCTGATATATAAAAAAATTTATTTTTTTTTATTTTAGGTAATGGATTTGAGATTAATATTAAATTCCTTTTTTTTAATTTTTTATTATTTGAAAATTGAATTTTTTGACCTTTTTTAATTTTAATATTTATCTCATTTAAAGTTCTAGGCTTAATACCTGGCAAGTCGACTAAAATAAGTCTACTTGATTTAATTTTTTTTATTAATTTGATATTTTTTTTATGCCAAGATATATTATTGTGAGATAGATTAAGTCTTATAACATCAGAATTATTAATAAAAAATTTTGTTTTTGAACCTTCAGACTCTGGGCCAATTGTTGATATTATTTTAGTCATTTTTTCTGTCTAATAATAATTTTTGCATATTTTTATCTGCATGCTTGTAAACCTGGTTAGAAAATAAAAATTTTCTAAATTCAGTACCAGATATATCTCTATATACTTTATGTCCACATATACCTTTTATAACGTATTTTTTACATGTATTGCAAAAACTACCACCTTTAGCTGTTATTTGCTTTATTTTAAATTTATTTGAATATTTATTACTTTTTTTTACAGCCTGAAATGGTGAATACAGATTTTCAGCACCAGCATGGTCTCTTCCTATATAAAAGTAATTAAAACCTAATTTCTCCCTTAATGATAAATGATGAAGAGCTTCACGAGGACCTCCATAATAAAAATTACTATAAATAGGTATATACTTAATTTTTTTATATTTTTTTTCGATAAACTTTAATGACTTAGAAATAAATTGATCTTTAAAGTCATTTTTTTTTTTAAGTCCCAAAATAGGATTAAGTATTAAAAAATCAAATTTTGTTAATAAGTATTTAAAAACTGCCTCGTGTCCAAAATGTGGAACATTTCTTATTTGCATTGAACAAATATTCTTATAAATTTTATTTATAGATTTAATTTTTTCTTTTGAATCAGATATATTTTTTAAATAAAATTGGTATTTTCTTTTATATTTTTTTTTTAAAGTTACATTTGAAGCAAAAATATCACCATATCTAAAAAATTTCTTATTCCCTATATACTCTAAATTGTCTGTTTGAAATATATTTTTTGAAAACTCTAATTTATCAATTTTAAAAAATTTGGATCTTGAATAATTAAAATATTTTATATTAATTGGTAAGCATTGTGGCATACCAAAAAAATGATTTTTATAAAATATTTTGAGCTTCTTCTTATTAACAAAATTTTTTTGGTGTTTAAATAAATTTGATTTTAGGTTTGCATAACTTATAAGATATTCTTCTTGATCAATCATTCAGATAAAATTTTTTAATTTCATTAGAGATTCTTTTAATTTCTAGATTAGATAGATATTGATTTATGGGAAGTGTCAAAATTTTTTTATTTATTTCTCTTGCTACTTTGAATTCATTTTTTCTAGGAGGTTTAAATTTTTCCTTATAAGCTTTTTGCTCAAATATAAGATGCGGATAATGTATTGCTGTATTTATTCCTTTTTTTTGTAAATAACTTTTCAGTTTATCACGTTCTTCAGCCATAATTACAAATGTGTGATATGTATTAAATTCTGTTTTTTTTTTGTAAGGTAAAATAATATTTTGTAAATTTTTTAAATATCTAAAATACAAATTCGCATTAATACGCCTTTTTTTAATAACATTTTTTAGTTTCTTAATTCTTAGGTTAAGTACAGCAGCTTGTATATTGTCCATTCTTGAAACATGTCCAAATGTTGAAATTTTATTTCTATCAACTATTCCATGATTTCTTAATGACTTTACTTTATTTGCTATGGTTTTGTCGTTGGTCACTAAATAACCACCATCTCCAATTGCATTTAAATTTTTCAGTGGGTGAGCAGAAAAGCAACCAATTTTTCTAAAACAACCTACAAATTTATTTTTATATTTTGTTCCGATTGCCTGTGCAGCATCCTCTATAACTGGAATTTTATATCTTTTGGAAATCTTCATTATTTCATCCATTTCACAAGTTTTACCAGACAAATGTACAGGCATTATTGCTTTAGTTTTTTTTGTAATTTTCTTAATTATCTGTTTTGGATCAATATTTTGATCCTTATAAACGTCACAAAATACAGGTATTGCTCCTAGATGAACAATCGATGCGGTAGAGGCAACAAAAGAGTTGGGTGGAGTAATTACCTCATCACCTTTTCTGACGCCTAACAAATGTAAACCCAAAGTCAAAGCATCAGTACCACTGTTTAATGCAATGCAATACTTAATATTTAAAAAATTTCTTATGTTTCTTTCAAAAGTTTGTACCTCATCTCCTGAAATAAATTCTGATTTTAAGAAAAGTTTATTTAAAGCATTAAAAATTTCCTTTTTTTCTTCTCTAGATTGTTTGATTAAATTTATATAAGGAATTTTATTTGGCATTTTTGATTAACTTTTTAAGATCTACTTACAATTTTTTTATAACTTCTCTCATCCATGGGCCCATATCTTTATAATGAGCAGTAGTTATTATATTTTCATCAACTACAGCTGGTAAATCAGTATAAATTGCCCCTGCATTAATCAAATCATCTTTCATACTGTAATAACCTGCAATTTTTCTGTCTTTTACAACTTTCGCTGATATTAATAATTGTGCTCCACTACAAATACATGCAATTATTTTTTTTTGGTTATTAAATTCAGAAATAAAATCTATTATTTTTTTTTCTTGCCTAACTTTTTCCATAGCTTTTACACCACCTGGAAGTACTAGAACATTATAATCTGAAACTTTAATATCTTGAATTTTTTTTACTATTTGATCTTTATTAGGAGGCAAGTTTGTACCTAAAAATCCTTTTACAGGTTTTCCTTCCAGCATACATACATCTATCTCTATATCAGCTTCCAATAATCTATAGTAAGGATAAATAAACTCATGATCCTGTGCCAAATTTCCTGAGATTATAATTGCTTTATTCATAGTTTTTTATAACATATTTTCTTTAATTTCATCAGTAGATAAAAATGGGTACATATCTTCAAAAGTTGTTGCCACAGATCTTCCATCTGGTAATCTTTTATTAATTGCTTTAGGCATTTGTTCCTGGTTGTGATCTATCATCAATTCGCAAATTACAGGATAACTACCTGATAAAATATTTTTTAAATTCTTATTCAAATCAATAATATTTTTTATTTTTACATATTTAATTTTGTGTGAAGCTGCTATTTTTCGGTAATTTGGAAAAGATAAACCAGTTTTTGAGTTTGAACCCATAATTCTATTATTAAAACCTAATTGCTGTGTTTGTTTTATAGTGAGGTATCCTCCGTTGTTATAAATAAAAGTCTTAATTGGAATTTTGTTATGCATTATTGTTGCAAATTCTTGAATATTCATTTGAAGTCCACCTTCACCAGTAATACAAATTACTCTTTTTCTTTTCGATGCATAATATGCACCTACTGCGGCAGGCAAACCCCAACCCATTGGGGCATGACCAGAATTAGTAAATAATTTTTGACCTTTTTTAACTTTAAATGCTTGATGAGTTCCGACAAAGGACAAACCCATATCTGTTACAACTACATCATCTTTTTTTAGTAAATCTGATAATTTATCAATAAATACATATGAATTTATAGTTTTTTTTTGCATTTTGAATTCTTCTAAAACTATAGGATACTTCTCTCTAACTTTTGTACAGTAACTCTGCCATTCTAATCTCTTTTTAGACAAATTTATCTTTTTAGGAAGATATTTTAACAAAGTTTTTAGAAAATATTTTGCATCACAACAAATTTTTTCGTCAATATTTACATTCGTATTTTTAATTTCAATTTTATCAATATCAACCATCACTTTTTTTGCTTTTCTTGCAAAATCTTTTGAATTATATCCTGTTACCATAAATGGTAACCTTGTGCCTACTGCTATATATAAATCGCAATTTTGGATTATGAAATTAGTACCTCTTTCAGCAAAAGCACCTGGTCTACCTATATAATATTTGTGATCTGTTTCTATTAAATCTGATGCATTCCATGTTAATGCAAATGGAATTTTGGATTTATTCAACAATTTTCTTAAATAATTTTGAGCCTCTGAAATTTTAACTCCTTGTCCTAAATGTAAGATTGGTCTGTGAGTATTTAAAATAAGCTCAGCTATTTTTTTTATTTTTAAATCTAAAACTTTATTTTTACTTTTATTATTTACAATTTTAAAACTTTTCAGTTTTTTAGGATTTATTTGAGCATTTTGTATGTTGGCTGGGACATCAATCCAAACTGGGCCTGGCCTTCCCTCATTAGATAAATAATACGCTTTTTCTAAATGAAATTTAATTAAGTTTGGATCTTTAACTATTACAGCATACTTTGTGCTTGATTTTACCATGCTAACAATATCAAACTCTTGTACTCCAACTTGTCTTAGTCCAGAGTTCCCTATTGTTTGATTTAGATAAACCTGTCCTGAAATAAACATTGTTGGAACTGAGTCAATCCAGCAACAAGCTACACCAGTGGTACAATTTGTTCCTCCAGGACCGGTAGTAATAATTGCTGCTCCTGGTTTATTTTTGACTCTTGAGTAACTCTCCGCAGCGAAGGATACTGCCTGCTCATGGTGGCAAGATACATATTTAAGTTTTTTTGATTTATATAAAGCATCACATAAAAAAATTGATCCACCACCGCTGACGGTAAACACTGTCTCAATTTTTTTTTCCTCTAAAAATTGAATTACGTAGTCTGCCAACCTCATAATTTATTAATCAAATTTTTTTACCATTCAAATTAAACACCCAAAGATTTAGCTGAAGAAAAATAGTAATCACCATTAAATTTAATCTTTTTAAATAATTGTCTCCATTCTTTTTTTAAAAGTATACTAGTACCAATAAGTGTCCACTTATAAAATTTATTTCTTTCTTCGTCATTTTCTCCAGAAGCCAAAACTATATAACTTTTTTTTGATACCCGTTCAATTTCTTTTAAAGATTTAATTACATCTCCTAAGTTTTGCATGTATAACGAGTTAAATGCTATAACAAAATCAAGTGATTTGTTTTTAAATGGTAATTTTGTGTAGTCTGACAAAATTAATTTACTTTTACAATTTACAGCATGCTTAAGGGCATAAGGGTGATTTTCTATTCCATAAGATTTGACACCAGGTAGTAAAATATTTAAATCTTTTAGTAGAAAACCTTTTTTGCAACCTAAATCCAATACTTTTGATTTGTTGTTAAGCTTATATCTTTTAATGATCTTGGGTAATAATTTTAACCATCTTCCGTCATATTTGAAACCACCATACCCATTTAGTCTATTTCCATCATAATATTCTTTTCCAAGCTCCCATGCATGCATTTTATTAATCACTGTTCTTTCTTTTGCAACTTTACCTCTTACCTTAATTTTTTTTTTAAAGTATCCAATATCAACATGTTTACCCATTTTTACTCCTTATTTATTTTTAAAATTATGCGCCCAGCCTTACCAGATCTAAATAGTTTTATTGCCTCATTAATTTCAGATAAATCAAATTCGTGAGTTATAAAATTATCTAAATTAAGTCTTTTGTCTAGTTGCATTCTGATATATCTCGGAATATCAACATCTGGGACACAATCTCCACCAGAGGAGACTAATAAACTTTTATTAAAAGCTAAAGGTAAGGTATATATTTTGACTTTCTCTGTAGGCACTCCTACAAAGACAATCTTTCTATCGTCTGGCGAAAATTCATATGATTTTTCCATTAATGAGGGTATGCCTGTAGTTTCAAAAGTTACATCTGGACCTTTATTGTCTAAAAGTTGATTGATTTTTTCAAAAACATTGTCATGGTTAGAAATAAAAGTATGAGTTACTCCAAACTTTTTAGCAATATCCAGTTTTTCCTTATGAATATCTATACCTATAATTGGATATGCTGAAACAAGTGATGACGCATATGCAATACTTAGCCCCATACCTCCTAAACCAAAAATCAAAACTGATTGCCCAATTTGAACTTTCGCATCATTGTTAACGGCACCAAATCCAGAAGTAATAGCACATCCATACAAAGCAGCAGTTTTTAAATCTGCTTCTTTTGGAATAGTTGTTAATCTATTTTCTGATACTATAGCTTTCTCATTAAATGTTGTAACCCAACCAGCATTAACAATTTTGTCGTTCCATTTGTATTTTGCTGTATTACTCTGAATCCCTGAACTTTTTCTCCAATGGAGTACAACGTGGTCACCTACATTTACAGTAGTAACGCCTGGGCCAATTTTTTCAACAATACCTGAACCTTCATGACCTAACAAATGAGGTAGAAACTTGTCTGGGCCTTTAACAGCATCTATCTCATTTATTTGAGCACCACATATTCCACTATAAAATAGTTTTACTTGAACCTGTCCAAAGTCAAGATTTTTTTGAAGTTCTATATCTGCAACAATTAGAGGTTTTTTGCTTTCTATTAATATTGCTGATTTCATCTTAAAATTATTTATAAAAACTTTTTACGCATTTAACTATATATTGCATCTGCCTTGATGATAAATGTTGATCACAAGGAAATGTAATAATTTTTTTTGTATGAGCATCAGTTACTGGAAAATCACCATTTTTATGTTTTAAAAATTTTATTGCATTTTGTAAGTACATCGGTTTTGGATAGTGGATTTTCGCCTCAATACCTTTTTTTAAACAGTATTTTAATAGTTCGTCTCTTCTTTCTGCAAAAATAATATATAAATGATATACCAATTTAAAATTTTTTGGTCTTGGTGGAATTGTAATTTCAGATATTTTTGAAAAATTTTTATCATAAAATTTGGCGTTTCTAATTCTTTTATTGGCTATTTGCTTTGCTTTAGGTAATAACCAATTTCCAACGACTGATTGGAAAGTATCTAATCTAGAATTATATCCACAAATATCAACAGTATCTCGATCAACTAAACCATGATTTCTTAATAATTTAAGTTTTTTATAATATTTCAAATTATTAGTAGTGATAATACCTCCATCAGACCAAACATTAATATTCTTTAATGGATGAAGTGAAAATGCTCCAAAATTTCCCCAAGTTCCTGCATTTTTTCTGTTTATGTTTGCCAAAATTGATTGGCAGGCATCTTCCACAATTGGAATTTTATGTTTTTTTGCTATTCTAATCAATTTTGGCATATTTGTCATGTAGCCAGTAAAATGAACTGGAACTATTGCTTTAGTTTTCTTAGTAATTTTTTTCTCAATCAAATCTACATCCATACAGAAAGTATCATCACAATCTACAAAAATTGGTTTGGCACCTATTTCTGTAATAGCGCCTACAGTTGCTACAAATGTATTTGCTGCAGTTATTACCTCATCTCCGTTTCCAACATTTAGCGCTTTTAATGATAGTTTAATTGCATCTGTTCCAGAATTAACACCAACTGCGTATTTTGTTCCAATTAATTTTGCAAAACTTTTTTCAAATTTATATAATTCCTTACCCAAAGTAAAATCCTCTGAGGCAACAAATTTTTTTAGCTTAGTCCATAAATCGTCACAATTAGAAAACTGTTGTTTCAAATATGAATATCTTACATGCATAAATTTAATTTATAATTTTTCTTTTTTTTTATTTTAGTTTTATACACCCTTAAAATCACAAGTGGTTCTTTAATCTTAAAATTTTTGTAAAGTATTTTTAAAGTGCTTGTTTTTATAATTTCACCATAAGAAATTGCTTTAATTCCATTTTTGTCAACTAAATTTCCATCCAAAATTGCTAGAGAAGACTCATCTTTTGAAGACAAATTATCTAGATTAGAGGTTTTTTCAAGCGCTATTTCAATATTATTGAAACGATAAATATTTTTTTTACCTAATTTTGGTTTAGAAAATTTTATTTTATCAGAGTCTAAGTTTCTAGTAAATCCTTTGCCTTCATAAGATTTTTTTTTTCTTCCATAATCGTCTTTCAATCTTACCAAATCTTTTTTATCGTAAGGTGTTTCAAATTCTAAGGCATATAAACCACTTTTTGATCTAGCTTTTAAAGAATGAAAGAGACCTTGTCTAAAGACCAATCTAGACATTGGGTTAAAACATTTGGCATTTTTCTTATAAATTCCAATCTGAACTTCTGCTCTACCATCTAATATTATAAAGCCAGTCTTTTTATTTGGATGACAATGAAGAGATGTTTTATGATTATACTTTATATTAAGAAAAGTTATGCCTATTTTATCTTTATCGTCATATACAATATATTCATAACCCCAAGGTTTTATGACCGCCCTTTTATTATAAATATTGTTTTGTTTTATTAACATTTAAACTAACTTTATTGAATTCATTGTCTTAATATTAAAATATTTTTTATCTTCGAAAGAGTCTGGTAGTAATTTTTTATCAAATGCTAATTTTAGATCTTTGACTGCGTCTTGTATAGTATATTTTGGCTCAAAACCCAGAATTGTTTTTATTTTTTCATTGCTGACATGATAAGATCTATTGTCATCAGAAATCGTTTTTAATATTTTCACATCTGCTCCAATTATTGTTCTTACGTCTTCAGCAAGTTCATTCACTGTCTGATTTTTATATCCCACATTAAATATTTCCCCATTTATTTTTTCAGTTGGCGCCTTCAAAACAGCCAAGTATGATTCTACCATATCATTTATATGCACATTAGGACGTAATTGATCCCCACCAAATACTTTTATTTTTCTATTGTGATATGCATGATTTGTTAAAATATTTACTACAAGATCAAGTCTCTGCCTTTTTGCATATCCACATACTGTTGACGGTCTTATTGTTGTTACAATAAAATCATCAGACTTATAGCTATTCAAAATTTTTTCACAATCACCTTTAAATTTTGAATAATCTGTAAGAGGTTCCAGCGACATATCTTCTGTAACATTTTTTTCTTTTTTTATTCCATAAACAGAGGAAGAAGATGCATAAATAAATCTTTTTACTTTATTCTTTCTAGATATATTTACTATTGGTTCAAATGCATCTAAATTTATAGATTTTCCTAACTTAGGGTTTAATTCAAAACTTGGATCATTAGATATACAAGCCAAGTGAATTACAACATCATGTCCAGGTATTATTTTTTCTAATAATTTAATATCTCTTATATCTCCTTTAAAAACACTTAATTTTGAATTTTTATCAAGAACATTTTCACCATATATCATTAAATCTAATACTGTAACTTCATGTTGATTATCAATAAGTATTGGCACAAGTTTGGAACCAACATAACCTGCTCCTCCTGTAATAAATATTTTCATAATTATGTTTGTATTTTTAAACTATAGATAAATAACACTAGTCTTGAAATAATAAACTGAAAAATTTCTAGTTTTGATCATTTCTTTTGATTTTTCATCATCTTATAGAGCTTAGTCCATTTTATTTCTGAACTCTCAATTATTTCTGTTTTTTCGAACATTTTTATCTCTCTCAAACAATCTTTCAAAAATAACTTACCTGCACCCCTAATTCCCTCTAGAGCAAAATGAAACTCTACTTTGGAGAAGTTTTTTGTGATTTCATCAAACCATTTTTTTTTTCTAGGTAATTGATATATTGAACAAAGAATAATTTTGGTAAACTTAATGTCTTTGTGAAGCCATTTTACAGTTGCAAGAGCATTAGACTTATATGGTTCTGGTATAACTAATTCAACAGTCAAATTATTTCTTTGTGCGTAATTATTCATAATCATATTTTGTCCATTGGCTGGTATTCTAAAAGGACCTATATTTATATCTGTGGTAACAGTTGCGATCGTCATTAATTTTTTTTGAATTTAAAATATTTTAAATAGTCTGTATTTTTTTGTAATAAAGGCTTTTTACAACTTTGAAATCTTACATTACAAGCTATTCTTGCGTATTTCGAATCAAAAGGTGCATTACCATGAATGACAAAAGGATTAAAAATTATTGCCTCACCAAATTTTAATTTAACTGGTTTCTGATTTTGCATCAAATTTAAAACATCTGGTCCATTAACTAACCCTTTTCGCTCTTCTTTTTTCATAATTTTAGAAGATTTATGTTGATTGATATAATAAATGCCTCCGTTATCATCCAATTCATGTAATGGAGCCCATATAACATAACTAAAAGGTGATAAACCTGATATCATTTCATAATGAGGCCATTGCTTTGCTTGACCAGATCCAGGAACATTAATTATTATATGCGCTCTTCTTTGAATAAACAATTCATTACCACATAGATTTTTAATTAAACTTGGACAGGATAAAATAATCATCTCCGAAAGATTAGTAAAACTTAAAAGTTTTATCATTGTTTTATTAATTTCCGCTTTATTCATCTTCGTTAATGATTTTCTTAAAGTATCGATATTATTTA
>MDTA01143845.1_pt1 | contig 26113 bp, 46 predicted proteins | sample 811151 | NCBI WGS metagenome assembly MDTA01 (sample SAMN05326648, study PRJNA326480) | marine metagenome | isolation source: seawater | place: Indian Ocean: South | collected 2010 | reverse complement strand
GTGCTTGACATCATGGTTGGAAGAGTGTACGCAGGTAGGGTACACCCCTTAGGGTATCTTTATACTCTCGCTTAGAGCGTTATCTTATCCAGCACTTATAGCCTGTGCACTTATCAAGGTCTTCCCCGCAGTGAATGCAGTAGCCTTCCGCTCGTGCTTGGCTTTCTTCTCGCTCTAGTTCAATAGAGTCGTTTCTAGCATCTATATGTGCTTGCTCTTCTGGAGTCAGTTCTTCGTATGGTTTATCCATGTGGTCCGGGCCTATCCATTAAGTCATTGAATATATCGTCTGCTATCAGGTCGATCAGTGCGTCTCTTGCTTTGTCTTGATCTGCTAGAGGGCCTACGAGGAACTGTGTACCTTTGCCTCTCATGATTAGCTGTCTAGACACTGCTGAGAACGCCATAGAGTCCACCTTAGCACACGCATCGTCTATAGCTCTGTCTGCTATTTGATCGTTTACTTGATGTGACATATTTGATTCTCCTTTATTATGTCTATATGATACGACATCCCGAACCAAAAGTCAAGCATTTGGTCGAATTAGTTTGGTCATCTACGTGGTCTACACTCTGGTCGCCTAGGTGCTTGACACAATTCTTTGGTCATCTTAGGGCTTGACTTTGACTGTCTGGTTGGTTACATCTATACGATCTGCACTAGAATACACAGAGCCTATTCAAGTATAGACCCCTTGTGTATATAGAACTATGTGTATATAGGGTAAATACGGACGCCTGAGAACTATTTCGTTACGGTCCGCGCTGTATGTTATTGTATAAGACTGCCAAGTAGAATAGTGATTGATAGTGTAATTGCTATATATCCTACTACAAAAAGACTCTCTAATACTCTCTGTAGCTCGTTACTCTCATCTTTCTCTATAAGCTCTCTCAGTCTTTTGTGCTTATATGTCCTCATGATTACTCTTTTATAATACCTAAGACCCAATTCTCACCGATATTCTCTGCATATATCTCAGCTTTTTCGTAGACTTCTCTGGTCTCCTTCAGCTGGTTATTGAGGTATAATTCCACTAGGAAGCCACTCTCGTTTCTCTTCACTAATGCTCTCCTACCCTCATATTGGCCGTCTCCTATAAAGGTGTGATATATCTCTGCTGTACTAGAATTATCACCTACTATTTCTCTTAGTAGTGGTTTTTGAATGTCATATATTCCCATTTTGTTTCTCCTGTCAACCGCGCACACTTCGTGTATCTTAGCGTAATAGACTCTGTGCGATAGAGTAAATTACTGTAATGATTAGAGTCTACTTGCATCTAAAGTGTTTCTAATCTTAAAAGTGCGTCTTTATTAACGTCTGATTTCTGTTCGTTAGTTAAAGTCGGATAGGCTTCTATTTCCTCTGCTGTTCTACCGCATCCTACGCACACATCTTCTAGTCCGTTATCTACTAATGTGCAAATATTTATGCACGGACTTTCGACATATTCTCTGTATGGCTTCCAATACTTCTCGTCTATTATCTTAGCCACTCTCGTTCTTCTCGTACAATGTTGACCGCCTCGTCTATATACGGAGTTGCGTCTAAGTCATTTAATGTATGTTCTGCGATGAAGTTCAAGAGCTCTAACTTGTAATTAGTTTCGTTAATCTCAATTCCTTCGTCCTTCATGTAAATAACTACTTCGTTCAACATTTTGTATTCCTTATTAATTAAATATACGCACAATGATAGCATCTTTTGGACTAGCTGTCAAGCATTTTTTAACATTTTTTTGACTTTATATCCTTGAATCCATGCTAATTGATCTGGTATATCCGCAGGGCCATAGGACTCTATCTCGTTAAAACTCTTTGTCATATCATCTATATTGTATTTGCCATGATTTAGATACTTGTGGTAATCAAATGTCATAGGCGCTAGGTTATTAGTCATTTCACTATCGTTAGCTATCTCTGCCATCACTTGCCATGCTTCAAAGAAGTTCATGTATTTGTGCTTCCACTTTGCTATCCCAGGGGCTTCCATGTAAAACTTCACTATCTGATGATATGACTCTGGTATCGTTGAATAGTCTACATTATCTATTTCTTCCTGTGTCATTTCCTCGAACTCTCCTGACTCTTTCCATGTCCTGTCGAGAATACTAGGGTTGGTCATCATGTTGTAAACCTCTCCTTGTGCTATCATTAGAGGGCTAAATGTATATGCTTGTCCTGGAAAGTTTGTTTTAATCCACTCCTTTGTTCTAAATATAGACTCCTTAGGTTCTCCTGGTAGTCCTATGATAGTGCTAATTCCTACGCGATAACGGCCCTTTGCTTGAAACCAGTCTCTAACTTTCAGCAGTCCTTCCTTTAATCTATCAGGATTCATACCCTTACCTACATATTTGCCTGCTTCGTGATTAAGCGTCTCGATGCCATAAAGGTGTGTCCATAGACCCATGTCCCAAATGTCTTGCCATGTGCTAGGATGGGACACTAATAAATCCGCTCTAATAAATCCTTGTAAATGAACATCAAAAGGTAGTTTGTTTATCGCCTTAGCAAATTTTGCTAGTTTATCTGGATTCTCGTTGATAGTCTCGTCGCTTACTGTATAGACTTGCGTACCCCAATTGAAATAATTATTCCATAACTCGTGAAAGACAGAGTCCCCACATCTGGAATAATCGCCCTTGATGCCTAGCACTGTATTGCTACAAAACTTGCATTGAAACTTGCAGCCACGAGCTAGTTCTAATGTCAGCACTTCTTGTGGTTGTATAAAATCTCTATCCTCATATTGTACCCAGGCATCTGCCATAGGATAAGCAGGATGATTAGTATCACACTCCACGACTTGTCGTTTGATGCCATAATGTTCACGCTCTGTGATAACGACGGTGTTTGATTCTCCTTTTATGTACTTTAGCAGTTCTAAAACACCCTTCTCTCCAAATCCAGTACAATGATAGTCTAAAGGATAATGCCATATAGCGCTAGCATTCATTGCGCCTCCGATAAACTTTTGATTAGGATATCTCATCTTCATCTCTGCTATAATAGTCATCATCTCCCTAGCTTTCTCTAGCGCTCCTCCTAATGGAAACATTGCACTAAATCCTATCCAGATTGTTTCGTCCGAGACTCTATCATCTAAGAATTCAAATAACTCTTCCTTTGTCCATGAGGGCCAGAAGTCTAGCACTTCTATATCCCAATCGTTCTCTCGTAAAAATGTCGCTATCCTGTGAGCACCAGCAGAGCGTTTGGTATTGGGCCAATAGTCTGGCTCTTTATATTCTCCTGGACGCTGGTTTCGTAACTCTGCCTGGTCAGGACGTTCCAGCATTCCTCCTAAGATGATACCGTGTCCTACTGCCATGCTAGTTTTTTCTTCTTGTAATCCTCGATGATTTGCATTTGCTTAGGGAATGTCTTAGTCAACGCAGGATCGATGTTATAGTCATCTACTGTTAATTTTTTACCTGACTTAAATACATCGTCGCTTAGGAATGTATTTTGCATATCCTCGACTGTATAATCACCACCTGTAACATATCTGTGGTAAAAGAATATACCAGGAGCGATATGTGTAGGTAATAAAGGTTCCATAGCAATCTTATTAAACAGTTGGAATGCTTGCCATATATTCATATCCTTATGCGCCCACTTGGCTACACCAGGGGCTTCCATATAAAACTGTGCGACGGGTCGTAAACTAGGGTCTAACTCCTCATAGTCTACACCCATTTCGTCTTTGTCTGTTTCCCACAATGGACTATCATTCTTCCTAGCTGCCCACTCTTGTTCTAGCACACTAGGATTTGTCATTAGTTGCATTGTTTCGTTCTGTCCTATGAACAAAGGAAAGAATGAATAGCTGTGGCCCTTAAGGTTATTCAGTATCCAATCCCTGCCTTCTAAAAAACTATCCTCTGTCTCGCCTGGTAATCCTATGATAGTTGATACTGTGGCTCTATAATAACCTTTATCACGGAACCAATCCTGCACTCGTAAAAGACCTTCTTTGAGTCTATCTGGATTCATTCCTTTACCTACGAACTTTCCTGCTGTATGATTGAGAGTTTCTACACCATATAGATGTGACCTAATACCTGCATCCCAGGCATCTTGCCAGGTGTGTGGTTTGGATACTAATAAATCTGCTCTCATAAATCCTTGGAATGAGGGCTGGAAGGGTAGACGTTTTGCTACTCGTGCTAGTTTTGCTAGTTTTTCATCATCATCGTTAATAGTCTCGTCTGATACTGAATAGGTTGTTATGCCCCAATTCTCGTAATTGTGTAGAAGTTCTTCGTAAAGGCCTTCTTCCTCACGACTATAATCTCCTTTCACTCCTAGCACAGAAAATGAACAGAACCTGCATTTGAACTTGCAGCCACGACTGAATTCTAATGTAGGAATATCATCTGGCCTCATAAAGTCTCGAGCCTCATATTGTACTCTAGCGTCGGGCCACGGAAATGCAGGATAGTGATGCCTACAATTAATTATCTTTCTATCCATACCCCAGACATTTTTAACTTCTAATCCTCTAGGCTCTGGAGCATTACCTTTGATATGTTCTAATAGTTCTATAATACCTACTTCTGCGAACCCAGCAATGTAATAGTCACACCACCATTGTAAAGAAGCGCTAACGTTCTGAGATCCTCCGATAAGGACAAGATGTGGATGTTGTCGCTTAACTTCCTGTAGAGTTTCGTTCATGTACTGAACCATATCATTACCGCCAGGACCTTGTAAAGGAAACATCGAGGATATACCTATGAACGTCGTGTCTTTGTCCACACGCTGTTCCATAAATTGTAAAAGTTCTTCTCTAGTCCAAGCAGGCCAGAAGTCTACTACCTCGATGTCCCATCCTTTCTCTCGTAAATGAGTAGCTATCCTATGTGCGCCTGCTGATCTTTTTATGCTGTGCCATGTTGCTGGTGGCTCGGGTGTGGATAAACCAGGAGCTTGATTCCTAGTTTCACTTGTGTCGGAACGTTCTATCGCTCCACCTAGTATAATTCCTTTTGACATTACCACTTATCCTTGACGTCGGCTTCTCCCTTCTCATAATTCCATGGTGTTGATACGACGTAAGGATCGTGCATTCTTTTACCTACATATTTGAAATGTTTGTAAACGGTAGAAGGATTGACATAATCATAATATTGGTCGACCCAAGTATTTTCTTTATCTGCGTAGTCTTCTACTTCCTCATACAGACCATAAACTAATTGGCCGTCTGCTAAATGTGCTAGTTCTATCATATTTCATCAAGTTGTCCATGGATAATAAGTTCTCGCCATTGTGGAACTTGAAGTTCCATTTTGTCTTTCTTAATATCTTCGTAAGTATTTATTTCCCGTGAGATATCAAATAATACGACTTTACCCGTCTCACCATATGGTGGTTCTGCTGGTTGTCTCCAATCAGGTAGGTAATGTCCTAAGTTCTCATAGGAAATATAAAAATCAAATGCTGACTCTTGTATCACAGGCAAATGTGGTTGTAAATGCGTGTGATAAAACATATTGTCTCTCTTTTGTTGTCCTTGCCTCATGCTGATTGCATGAAGGTATGCACCGTGATGATGTTGTTCAAGCGGGTTCCTCATGACTAGGATGTGTGTCTTGTGTGGTGCATTATGTGTGAGTGTTTCCCAATGAAAGGGCTTAATAAAAGCGGTCGTACAGGACATACCCATAGATGTAAAAAATTCTTCAAAAGGTCGTATGCCTGTAGGACCGTGACAATATATCGATAAGTTTCCTGTCTCGATATATGTCGTTAAAACTGTTCTGCTGTCATACCTCTCGGGTGGACTGTGCTTCTTCGACTGCTTCATCAATTGCTCTCAATATCGCTTTGTTATACTCTAACGGGTCTACAAATTCTACCGTATCCTTATCAGGAAACTTCATCATCGTGTGACCGAATTTATCTCTCTTGTCGTAAACAAATCCTAAAAAAGATTCAATCCCTGTTTTCTTGCCCGTGTACCAGCCATGTACAAATGCTGCTGGTATTAAACAAATTGCTACTAGCGTTAGTGTTTCCATATCTTACCTATAAAATAAATGATTGTTAATTGTGCAGACTTGTTCTAAATGTTGAGCCCAATAAGGTGTGACATAATCAGCATGATACCACAAAGCACCATCTGTTATATCCATAGACTCAGAATTTAAAACAGCATCAGCTAATCTAAGAGATTCCATCCAAGTCACCGAATCTTTAGGCTCGTCTGACTTGCCATCACAATACCAACTGAATTGGCACATACCTCTCTTAGGTATTAGCTCTCCTGTTTTCCACGATCGTTTGTATTCCTTTGTTTGATATACAACATCGCAGACGGTGTCAGGAAACTGTGGGTCATTAACTCTATTGAGTGTGACTTGTGCCACAGCTATCCTTCCTGCTTTAGGTTGGTTGCCTGATTCAAAATAGATATTCTGTGCCAGGCAAAACCTATCCCCATTTGCATCAAAACCGACAGCTTCAACGCTTACAAAAATGCAAAATAATACTGCTATTGCTGATATAATCTTTTTCTTCATAGTTACTCCTCTCCGTCCCAATTTAGATCCGTAAGTTCCCTTTGTTTAACTTTGAAGTCTTTTCGATCATAGTCTTTTTTAGACTTGTGAGCGCCTGCGCCACTCTTATTCCTAGAGTTTTTTGCTACAGGGTTTCTAACCTTTAACTTCCTTTTCTTTTTCATCCCCAAATCCTTTCTATGAGGTTTCTAAGTAAGAACAAAAGTCCTACACCATTAAGTAGGACTAACGCCCTGTCTTTCCACACGACTGATACCACTAACCACAGTGCAACACCGATGCAAGATAGTATCAAGTCTGTGGATTCTAGCCCTTCTATTCCACGCATGGACATAGCGGCTAAAATAGTGATAGACGCTATCCATTTGATATACCAGTCAAAGGTATATTTAGGAGTAGCAGACTTGAATATCCTTTTGGAGTTTTCAAGTTCTCGTCTATCGAATTCTCTCTTTTGCATGCTCATAAATTTCTTTCCAGTTCTTTACAACCTTACAATTACCTTCGTATTTTAGATTGTGTCCGTGTTCAACAATAAGTGAATCAAATCCTACATTAGCACCTACTTCTGCGTTTATGTACTTATCCTCTACCCAGATGCTGCCATCATATTTTGCTGCTAATTCTGTAAGTATTTCGTCTTTATCAGCACCACAATCTAAGTAATGAAACTCTATAAATGTACCTTCTCCAAATAGTTTGTTAAGGTTACAAGTTCTAAGTTTCTGTGCTGAGGGGTCATTAGATAAGCTCGTTACTGCTATAAACCTATAACCTAACTCCTCTGCCATCAGTTTAATATAATGCTGCGCGTCCCTTAGGGGAGGTAAAAACCCTATGGACGCGCTTTCATTAAAAGTCCTAACGCATTGGTTAGCGACTTCTACAGGCAAATCATATTGCCTTGAAACCTTATAAACATCTTTGTCAACAAGTTTGTGTCCATGTGTTGACATCCATGTGTGAAATCCGAATTCCCAATCTAGACATGCCCCATCGCAGTCTGTTAATATCACCCTATCATCTTTTATCATATTTTACTCCGGTTATTGTTCCTAGATGCGATTTTATAAAACCATGTGCTAGTTCTTTTTGCCTAGCGAACGCATCCTTTTCCCAAGGTTGTTTGTAATAACTGGCCGTAACCTCGGTGCCTTCCCAGAATTGTCTCAAGTTCTTATCCTTGAGTTTATTCTTTACTCCTTGTTCCACATGAACCATTTCATGACACGTGGTTAGGATAAATTTATATTTCTTTTGAGTCTTATCTAACTCTAATTCAAATTCTCTGCTTCTGTTGGTACCGTCTATATTAAGACAAGTACCTAAATCTCCGTCCATTTGTTTAGGACTCTTAAGGAACACTTCTATTTCTAATGACCTTAATTTAGGCATCAACTTCTCAATGCAGTAGAAGATAATGTCCTCGGTGAGAGCTCGTTGTTTGTATGTCCCACCGTGAATATAAACTACATTCATTCTTTTTGATCTGCCTCTTGAATTGCTACTCCTAGTAGAAATTCTAGGCCTTTTGCCAATTTCTTTTCTTGTAGTAATTCTGCTAGTTTGTTAAGTTCAGGAGAAGATAGCCTGGCTATGCCTTCTGCTATCTCCGCTGGATTAAGTTTGCCTGCTATCCTTGCCACTATGCTACCTCTTTCATTACAATGTCAAAGTCTGCTAAACCGTCTTGTTGCATACCTTGTTCTGAGAAATCACAATATGAAGTTTCAATTCCATGTTCTTGTAATTTAAGTTCTACAAAAGGACCAACTGCTGTATCTGTGTAAATTTCCCAAATACCGTTGTGCTCTATTTTAGCATGGAACCAGTTGTCACCATCTTCGGTGTCTTTGTATTCAACAAGTTGGATTGATTTCACAAAAACTTTTTCTGGACTATCAGGACCAATAGCTCCTGGGATATTAGAGTCCTCAGGGTTTCTTGTGTAATAAGAATCTTGTGATAATACACAGTCTTCGTTTACTGTGATTTTAGGGTGCTTTATAGTGTTTAACATATTTACCTCGTTTTTTTAGTTTATGTGTATATGATAGCACCATTTGGAGCAAAAGTCAAGCACTTTTTGAAGTTTTTCTTGACTTTTTCTCCGTTATATATCAGTGGGTTAGGCTTGTTGGCCTCTGATATAGGCATCAATTAATGCCTCACCCACCAATCTCTTGCCTAGAATTACACGTTCTCCCGTTGCGAGAGTACGTTCTACGCGTTCATCATTATATTGAACATCCATTACAGGCCCTAGATCAGTATCCTGTGGACGAGTTTCGTACCACATAGATTTGAGTTGATGTGCATGTAGTGACCTAACACCGTTCGCCCATTCCTCTGCTTCTAATCTCATCTTTTGCCTCTCGACTTGTTCATTATATTGTCCCATATAAACTCCTAATTAATGTCTATATGATATGATGTTTGTAACCATAAATCAACTATTTTGGTCACCTAGACTTCAGGTTTGACTAAAGTCCAAATCCCGTATGCTAGTGCTAGCCATGCTGCCCACCAAACGAGTTTTCCTAGTATTAATACAGAGAGTGAACCTGCGATGATAATAGTTCCATCCCATGAAGTTCTCTCACTCCATCTTTCAACTCCCCATTCATATATTCCAAATAGTTTGTCTTTTACTAAATCTAACATTTATTTCCCTCCTAATAGTTGTTGATAAATGCAATAGTATTTATATAAATAGTGTTATGGCATATTCATATTTTCCAAAAGACGCACAAGAGCTCTATAAAAACGAGCAAAAGGTAAAGACTCTTATCCAAAAGGAGCTTTTAGATGATGTTGCCGCTATACTAAATTACCTCACAGATAACTTCCGAGGGTCTGAATTTGAACAACCTATAGCAATCGACGATAGGCCTACAAATGCTCATAAATTAAAAATTAGAAAGACCTTTGTCGGTAAACTAACAGAACAATATCCTAGCAATCCACAGACACAGGTTGCTATAAGACAAGCACTTTCTAGAATAAAAAGAAAAGACGGTAACCCTGTACAAGTAGGCAAATTAGGTTTCTCTTATGGTGACGGCTCGAGAGGTAACAAAGGTGTAAATAATAGAGGACTAGGATTTGAAGACGATGTCGTAGCATCATTTGAAATATGGAAACAAGGTGAGCCCTACGAGCCAGGACAAATACTAGATGCTAAAATGGAAAAGTTCATAGTAGAACTAGTCGAGCATTATAACTTAACAAAATATTCAGAGATAAAGATTGTTCCTGAGGGTGCATTAAATAAAGCTCGTCCATTAAATGTAAATGCTTCAGGTATGTATGTAGGTGGCAGTATGGTATTTGATATAGGTAAAACTGTAACAGATGTCACAGTTCAAGGTAAGAGCCCTAGAGGTAGTGTAGATAAAACTGTTTATCTTAGTTTGAAGAAAGGTGCCACAGTATCTTATTTCAATGCAGGACTAGGTAGCGGGTTACTATCAGGTTATCCTACATCTAGTGGCAACATAGCAAATTATAAGCATAAGCCAGGCTTTCTTCAATTATGTGAACATTTTGGAATAGACATAGAATTGTTTGATTCTGTTTTTGTTTACAAAACTCCACCTAGAAGTAATTTAGGAACAGTTACTCCTACAAAGTATAATCCTAGAGCAATAGGACAATTAATTGAGAGTGCAATAGGATATGGATTCCATATGGTTCACAAATTTGACACAGGTGATAGAAGGATAAAACATTTTGAAGTCAGTCCACAATACATGAAAAACAATGGAAGACTAATAGGACCTCCTACAATATATTATGGAGGAACTAGCAGTTTCTCTAGAAGTGTCCGTATTCAAGTACAGACATCAGACTATAGGAAAATAGATTTCGTTATTAGAAACAAAAGCAATACAGCATTGCCACCCAAGGATCTACTATCGAATTTCTATTATAAGACGTAATGAAGGCCTCACTCTTCTTTCTGTTTAATCATAACAATCAACTCTACATAGTAGACAACAACAAGATACAGGACGTTCCCAAACCACGTGAACTTATAAGACGTTTCAGTAGCATAGAACTTGTTAGAGAATATGCTGAGACATTAGATATGCCTATTGCTAATGATACTGCAAGGGAACGAACTAAACATCACACACCAGACGGAATAGAAAGAATAAGACAAGCAAAACTAGGTGACAATCATCCTGCCGTAAAGAATGGTAGAGGGCCTGAATTTAGAGAGAAAGTGTCAAAGACTATGACTGGAACTAGACGTGGTGAGAACAATCCTATGTACGGTAGACAGCATAGTAAAGAGACTCGTGTAAAGATGTCTTATGCTTCTAATTTTAAAACTAAACGTCGTTGGTGTGTTTCGCCTGATGGTATAACTACAACAATACCTGTTACTGAACCTCTTCCTGAGGGTTGGCAATGGGGCAGGTTTTATGATAAATACAAACCAGATCCTACAGAATTATTGTAGGACCTGATTGTTCGTAGTTCACTTCTTCTTTTTAGCTCTTGTCTTTTTAGGTTTTGTGTATTCCTCAATACCTAACATTTCAAGTATGCCTTCAAGCTTAGGATATAGTTTTAACAGCTCTTTATCTTTAACTGCTGTCATTAACTTAGCTTCTTTGTGATGTAACCCTTCTAATATACTCATCCAATTCATTTCTTGTTTCCAAGCAGGCAAGTTTTTAATATTAGATTCTGGGTCAGTAAATGATTTGATACGCCTGAACTCTAAGCGTATTGATGTCTCGCCCATACCTTCTGGAATGTCGTCCTCGATTTTTGTAGACTCTGGCATACCCTCTGGTAATCCCCAATCTACTTCCTCAGCACCTACACCCCATCTAACTAATGGTACAACGGTTTGATCTTTAGATGCAATTTCTTTGATTCTCTCTACTTGTTCTTCCTTCTTAGAAGCTTCGAACACATAATCTAGAGCCTCATCTAATTGCCTGAATTTCGCGGCCATATTACTTTGCCTTCTTATTCTTTGAACCTTTAGGACGGCCTCTCTTCTTAGGTGGAGTTTTGCCATCTTTATAAGCTTCGTTTACATTTGGTGTTGATTTATCGTCAGCTTTGTAACGACCTTTTTTGTCTCTAGCTCTAACACCAGAGGCAGGTTTCTCCTCAACAGGATCTGGACCAAATACAAATGTTTTTAACCATTTAAACATAATATACTCCTATTTTGTCTAATTATTTATATTACAATATTCTATATTTTTACCATTTGGTAATCTAGAATTCATCTATGACATCTATCATTTGTCTCATTTTATGCTTATTAAAATAATCTAATAAATGACTTTTGTCTTTGTTAGTTTGTGCTTCGTAACTATGTATAATAGCGTCTTTAATATCCTGTGGAGTCTTAGTTAAGTCTACAAGTAAACTATTCCTATTCCAACCATGGGCTCCTTCGCCATTAACAAATTCCTCAGGTTTCATCTTTTTCCATTGTTGTAAATCTTTTGTCTTTACAGGTCTTTGTCTTGCACCTTTGACAAAAGTATCATCATCGGAAAACATATTAGGTATGCCATCACCTTTATCGCCTCGAATAATATGTTCCATTAGCACATACTCTGCTGGCTCTTTTATTTTTACCCAACGCTTTTGTGCAGGAGCATATTGTCTTACATTACGAAACTTCTGTAGTTGTTGAAAGTCATGGTCTCCAGATATAATAAGGAAAGGATCGGGTGTAACTTCATCTTCGAATAGAACACCTGGTTCTCCTACTGATTGACTATACTCTGCTAATGTACCTATAACATCGTCTGCCTCAGCACCATCAATATCAATAACAGGATAAGGAAATACTTCTGATAACTCGTCTCTAACAATACTTAGAGCATCAAATATCTCTCCCCAATCAAATGAACTTGCTTGTCTGGCACCACGTCTGTTTGCTTTGTAATAAGGAAATACTTTCTTTCGCCAGTAGTATCTATTATCACAAGCAATAACTAGGTCACCGAACTCGTCACCGTATCTTTTATTATATGAACGTATGGTATTAATTATCATATGTCTAAGCAAAGGTAAGTTCACTTCTACATCCTGACGTCCCTTGACTTCTGCCATAAAATTACCAATGGCAGTTTGGTTATAATCAACTACAATCATTGGACTTTTAGAAGTAGCATGTTAGGATTAATCCTTAACTTAGGTGCCATCTTCTTACCTCGTATTTTACCTACGACTTCATGTATTGCCTTTTTAGACTTTTTCATAATGAGCGGTAGTTGTTCTTCTGGTTTACGCAATGTCTTTTCGTATGATAGTTCTGGGTCCCATCCTTGGGGAGATGTACCTTTAACTCCTAGTCCACCTTCTCCTTTACTCATATACAAACCTAATCTACGGCGCTTAGTATCATACACCCATAGTTCTGTAGCCCCGAGGATATCTATAGGTTGTATGGATGCTATACTCAAGTCCTTATCTGCTTGCATATATCGTAGACGTGCTACAATCTTACGAGGGTCTTGTGGCTTCTTACGTCTTACCACTTGTTTACGAGCCTGTCCTGTTTGTAATAGTTGTTGCAGTTCTTCTAACCATTCAACAAGCTTTCTAGTGTTAGGTGTATTAAGATGTGAATAACCTTCTATAAGTTGCTCGTCCCAATCATTACGCTGTTTCAGTTTACGAACTCTTTGTAATTCTTGTAACTCTTCTAGCATGCCTTGATTTTCTTTCCAGGCTTCTGCCATCTCTTCTTTGTTCAGTTTAACTGATGCAATTAAACCCTCAGGAGTTGGTACTCTTTTACCTTCTCCTAATTTATCTGTAGCATCATCTACTGCACTAAGAAATAGTTCAGGCTCTATACGAATCCTAACAACCTTAGGCGCTTCCTTTTTGTTCTTCTTTTCTTCTAAGGCTTCTCGACCTTTCTTAAAGAAGTAAGGAAGTTTTTCGTCTAAGTATGCTCGTTGATTTTCTGTCATCCAACCTACTTTAGCATGGAACCATGTGTACTTGCTAATGGCTAGATAACAATAGTCAGGACAGGCAAGAACTAATTCAATAGTATCTTTGTCCCAACCACTGTGGTCTTTTGTCCACTTACGAAACGAAGCGTAACATTCTTTGTCGCTTATTTCTGAGTGGATAAAGTATTCACTTGCTCGATAGGCTTTCTGTCTATCTTCTTGTGATTCCAATAAGGAATGTTGGGCCCAGTTCGGTTCCTTGACTAGGTACACAGGCCCTTTGTGTTTTCTTTTTGCCATAATGGACTTCTCCTAAATTCATATAACTAATTATAAGACCTTTGAAAGTAAATGTCAAAGGTTTAGGTGACCAAAATGACCAAACTATTCTGGCGATACTGTGCTAATTGTAGTTTCTGATGTTTGTTCTGTGACTATTGGGTCTTTACCTAAGAACTTAAAGTTGATAACTTTATCGTATTTAATAGTTCTAAAACCCTGTTCCTCATGACCCCAGACTGTTAATAATCCTGGTTTGGATTGGTTTTTACTATCTCCTTTAGGCTCTGGAAATAGTTCTGGTTTCAAAGAACACATTAGTTCTCGAATGGAACCGTCTACTTTTTGGAATCTAAAGATGCCATATCCTAAAGATAAAGCATTCTCTACATCCTGACGCCAATCATCATCATTACGTCTTGATTCAAATTCAATTACATTTGGCATTATTTCTTCCTCTTCTTTTTATCGATTAACCATTGAAGACGCTCTTCCTTTTTCGGGTCCATTTTAGCATCTTCACCGTATTTTTGTTCCTGCCATTCTAATGGTCCTTGTAACATATTTTTTGTCATAGTTCCATCAGGTGGTAGTTCTATATCTATATGTAGATCATCCTGTGTCCTAACACCATCACTAATTTGATGAGTAGGATCGTTTTGTGTGGACTTTGCTGCCCACGAATTCCTATCTGGTTTGTCAGCAGTTTCTAATTCAAAGTCTTTTTGAGTAGGGTCTTCTGGCATATCTACTGCTGTTATTCTCTCGCCCCTATACTCTCTAATCGCTATGTTCGCTGCTAATACCATAATAATCGCCAAAGGATCAAATACAAATATTAGTAACAGTATAATGATTCTTACGGCAGAGTCAATGTTCTGTTCACCCGTTTCGCCATAAAAGAGTTCCGAGATATAATTTATAGGTCCTAGCTCTGCTTCCATTTTTGCTTGTTCCATTCTCAATGGTAACAGCTGTTCGTTGTATTGGTCTATTAATTCAATTGATTCATCTATATCTGCATTTATTCTTGCACGCTCGTCCCTTTGTGTTCTTGTAACATAGTTCCTATCCTGCCTTCTAGATTCTAATAAAACTAAATCTAATGCTTCTATCCTATCTCGATATGCTGTTAGTTTATCTTTCTCAGAGTCTAATCTAAATTCTATAACTTCCATGTTCAAGTCTTGGTCGGTGTAAACTGCTACTTGATCTATATGTGCTCTTGATAAGAAACCAAATATACCTAATGAAGTTATAAGTGATAGGATAATAACTGCACTTACCATGTAAGTTTTCATTAAGAACTTAATCCTATCCCAATATTGATATACCCACGATGCGGCTACAAGTTTAGCAATTTCTAGTACAATACCCATACCCATAATTGCTAATGCGGCTGCTGGGAAAATAGTAATTAGACCTACAATAGAAAAGTAGGCTGCAACTGCAGACACAGACAATGCTGAGAACACAGTCATTAGAATGAACATTATGCTATTTGTCTTCATTTAAATAATCCCTCCAAAGTGTAGGTATTCAACTGTTCCTGTCTATTAGTTCCATCTATCAGTTGAGTAAATATTTGTACTGGTAACTCGGGATAACTATTTATAAGGAAGGAATAGGGTTCGAAATCGTATGTAAAGTCAATTTTACCACCATATTTTGGTAGTTTTGTGTACCAATCGGCCTTAAAGTATTCGTAATACTCCATAGGTACTCCATCCTTATGATCTTCCTTTTCTTTCGATACTTCGTGTTCATGTCCTATGTCTCGATACTGATGTAGATTTTCAAATCTTACAATGTAATCAAATTTTATATTGTCTGCATAAGGTTTCATAAATGCACCAGCATGGAAATCAAAATGTTGCGTATGCGTGTGTTCTGATAGTCTTGTATAAAATTCCTCTGCTGTTATATGGAAATTATCTTTTCTGCCTGGTCTATTGTTCCTTGCCCACATTTTTGTCATAGAGATAAACCTTTCTAATGGATTACGTAGGAATATAATCCTCGGGCCATCACTAAATCTAGTAAAGTTTTTCCAATGTTGTTTTCTTAAAAAGTAAGGGGCAGCCAAGTGTAAGCTATTTCCACCATGCCAATGTTCAGGCCATTCTGTGTGTGGTATGCCTGTTATTGCTCTGGTTACTGATTTAGAAGCTGTTCGTAAAGGTACTAACCAACTAGCATTATTTGTTAATATCTGATAGTGATATGCCATTTGGTTTCCACTCTATAGGTTCAAAATCTTTTAAAAAACTAGACCTAATTCTAACATGCAACATATCATTAAGACAATTAGGATCTAGTCGTTGTTGCCATTGTAACAGAAACTCTTGCATTTTTGCTGGAGCTCTACTAGGATATTCTGCAATGATTTCTTTTTTTAATTCATCTACAGATTCTTTTACAATAGTTGAACTACCAAAGTATTTTTCAAATTGTTTATCTGTTTTACAAGAATAGCCTATGTAATATCTTCCATCTGGAAAGTATGTACAATAAACTCTATGCTTCTTTTTCTCTTTAGGCATACTGTATTTATGTAACGAGTAATGATATCAAACTCATTACAGCTGCCATGGTTAGCATCGCGACTGCTATTACTAACGATGGAACTACAGCATTCATAAGCATAGGATACTTTTGGATAAGTTCGTCTAGTTTATCCATGTGTTCTATTGCCATCGAACACGCAGACAAAATATAGTCCTAAGTGTCCTGTATTGTGCACTCTATGAAATACTCCATCTTCTATGAGAACCATATCACCGCCTGTAACTTCAATTTCTTTATCATCAAGTTCCATTTTGCCTTGACCTCTGATAAAGAAATATACTTCTTCCTGTCCTGCGTGTTTATGTCCTGAGGTACTCTTACCACCTGTTAGATGTGTAGAACTTACTACCAGGTTATTAAGATGAGTATTGTCAATAACTACATATCTGTCATCTTCTTTAACGACTTCACCGCCGATGTCTTTAATCGAGACTTTCATTATATTCCTCTTCAAATTTATCTATATAATCAAATCCTTCTTCTAGTTCTAATTCTTCACCACAAAAAGGACAATATTTCAAAGTATAAAAGTCGTGGTCTTCGTGAACTTTAAGTTCTCCAGCGCCATTACATTTTACACATTCAAATTTCCTATCAGCCACTCGCTACTCCCCAGACTTGTTGCCAGTCGCCTTTTAAAGCGCCACGTGCATAGTCTGTTGCTCTGTTTTCAAAAAAGTTTGTATGAGTAGGAGCATTAATCATCTCCTCTACCCACAATAAAGGATTTCTTTTCACTTTAAAAATACCTCTCATGCCCATACTTATAAGTCTTCGATCTGCAATATATCTAATGTATTTCTTAACATCTTCAGGCCTTAGATTTTCCATTGGGCCCATTGCAAAACATATATCAATAAATTTTTCTTCTAGTTCTACCATTTTCTCTGCAATGTCATAGATTTGTTTTTTAGTTTTGTCGTTCCAAATACTTCTATTCTCTTTCACATAAGTTTTAAATAACTTTATCATAGACTCTGCGTGCATTGTTTCATCAACGATAGACCATGTAATAATTTGTCCCATGCCTTTCATCTTACCATGACGTGGGAAGTTCAACAACATGATAAAGGAACTGAATAACTGCATACCTTCTGTAAATGCTGAGAACGCTGCAATATTTGTAGCAACAGACTCAGGTGTTCCATTTTGATTTGATAGTTCCATGAAGTATTCATGTTTGTCTACCATTGTTTGATATTCTAAAAATTCTCTATAAGTTGAATCAGGCATACCCAAGGTTTCGATTAGATGCGAATAGGCTGCAACATGAAGTGCCTCCCGAGCAGTAAATCCTGCTAACATCATACGAACTTCTGGTTGTGGAAAATAAGGTAAATAGTTATTTACATATCCGCCTGCTACATCTACATCTCCTTGTACAAAGAATCTAAATATGTTTGTAAGGAATGCTTTTTCATGGTCAGTAAGATTACTTTTCCAATCTTTTACATCTTCTGCCATTGGTACTTCTGTATGTAACCAATGTGATTGTTCATGTTTTAACCATGCGTCGTATGCCCATGGATAGTTGAAGGGTTTGAAATGCGTCCTTTCGTCTGTTAATTTTGCCATTAGTTTGTTCCTATATCTTTTAATCCGTTTACTTCAAATGCCCAGGCGCGTTCCTCACACCATAGACATTCACCACAACGCCCTCTATTTAACCTCACACAAGAGTGCGTAATTTTAGCAATATCATTTAATATGCCTTCTTCCCATGCTATATCAACTATCCAATCCTTTGTATATTCTGCAAAAGGTTGTTTAATAACATCTTCATATTGAGTTCCTGCTACAAAGTTTCTAGCAGGCGGCCCAAATTTTTCTATAATGTGTGGTGCATAAGGATTAGCTCCTGTAAATATAACATCACACATGGTAAAAGCCTCTCTCATGCCTGATAGAAGCTGACCATAAAGTATTGTCCCGTCTGGGTCTCGATTATAGTTGTCCACAGTACCCACTTGAATTGGGTGTAGTCTTTTAGTTCCAAATCTTTTACAAGAGTCCTCTAATACTAACTCTGCGTGTCTAATTGAACCATCGACTTTAGGTACTGTAAAGGGCTTGATATTTATACTTCGTTTCAAGCATTCCTTGTAAACTAAATGCCATAATACTGCACTATCAAAACCACCACTAATAATTACACCTATAGTCTTGTCGCTTTCATGCCAAGGTTTTATAAACTGACTATAGAATCTTAATGTGGTAGTTCTGTCATCTCTCATAGTAGCACAATTCCTTTTGTTTGGTCCCATGGATTATCTAAACTACCCGCATAAACTGTCTGACGAATAGGAAGACCACATTTATCTACAGCTTCTACTGTACCTGGGTGTTCCTCGTCGTAACAATCTACAATTATATTCAATGCTTTGCCTTTCCAATAATCTATTGCCCTTGCAACATTATCGTAATCATGTAATCCGTCATACCACATAACAGTAGGACTATGAAAGCCTTGAGGTGGTATATATTCTTCTCGGAAGTATGCTTTTTCGTATGTAATATTATCTCTTCCTGCTATGTTTTTTACGAATGTTCTTAAGTGTTCTTCCTCACTTATCATAAGACTATCTAAAAAAGCATTAGATACTTTATCTGATCTGCCTTTAGGAGTTATACCCATAAACAAATCAACTGAATGTATTTTCCACTTAGGTAATAGTTCTGACCAAGTAACTGTAGACTTTCCTAAATATGGTCCTATTTCAATTAATGTTCCTTCTTCTGGTAGTCCCTCGAATTGATCAAAGGGCCATGGATGAGGCCAAAAACTTGTAATGCTCATAGGGTCTACTTGTGGACCTTTTTGTAATTCTTTTAAAGTATCGTTTTCCTTATTCAATTCTTTCATAACAAATTCTCTATTAGCTGCTGATAAACTCTCTACCCAATCTAAATCCATTACAGTTCTCCTATGTCCTCAGCAATCTTTTTAATTGTTTTAGGACCTGGGTGTGTTTTATCTTCTGATGTATCTAAAAAGACGTATTCATGTATTTCCGAAGGTGCAAATAAATTATTTACTCTAGGAAAGTCGCTCTTTGGCAAATTATCAAAAAATGTAAATTGAAATGTATTCTTATCAATTAGATTAATTGCATCTATCATGTCATGTGTTCTTGCCAATAATGTATCCTGACATTCAACAAAGAAGTCTCTAGATGCTTTCTTAGCAGGAGAACGATTCCACGTATTTTTAGCTATCCAAGGGCCAACAGATATTCCTAATCCATTTTCGACAAGGATATATCTAAAAGGCGATGTCCATCCTATAATCCATTTATGTGGTAGTCCATGTTCTTTTACTGTTTTTAAAAATATCTTATAACAATGTTCATTTGACCAGCCTGGATAACCAAAGTTATTGACGATTCTGTCTGTTAGAATTTGATTGTGTAGTCTATCTTCCTCTTGAAGTCCATAACCATATGTACAAGAGTCTCCCAATAGAATAACACTTTCACTCCAATTAGAATAATCTATTGGATGTTCCTTCCAACTTTCATGTCCGTCAAAACTAAATTTCAAGTGGAAATACCTCGCTTATAACTTTACCAACTGCCTTTGCAATTTCCATATGTTCTTTTTGTGTACCATTAGCACTTCTTAGTTCTATATAATGTACCCAGCTTCTTAGCGTACCATTAACATATAATCTACTCTTTGTATTACCCTCAGGCAATACTGCACGTGCTTGTTCTTTTGCTATACCATGTTCTAATGCCCAAGTATAAGCATATCTAGTTTGCCTAATAATATCTTTTTGTAGTTCTTGCCACTTACGATCTAATTCAACGTCTGTGGTTTCAATACTATTTTGTCTATTTTTAGGATCTTGTAGTCTTGCTTCCCGTACTTCAAATTCTAAATCCTTAGTAGGGTCTGCATATCTCTGACTAAACTCCTGAAATGAAAAGGACCGATGCCTTAACATTTGCCTAGCAATATCCCTTGTAGTTTCTACTTCTAAACAACATGATACCATTTCTAATGGTGACCAATGTTTGTGTAGCATTAGATACTTTACAAGTTTATCTGCTGTATTTTTATTCATTTGATTATCAGGATTACTTACTCTTGCACAATACGCAATCAACTGTAACAAATCTGGGTTGCCAACACTAGGGTCAGGAACATCTCCCCAACCACCACGTGGCGCTTGACTGTATGAAATCAATTTTATCTTCATTTTTCTTCCTTGTGGTTAGCCTTCACAAGCTAGACATTCACCATCTGCAACAGCGGTCATGTCTAACTCTTGAATGATTTCTCGTTCAATCCGTTTAGAAACTTTATCTGCTTTCCCTAGCTTTTCTGAACGGCAGTAATATAATGTCTTGATGCCTTCTTTCCATGCTGTAAAGTGTACTGCGTGTAGGTATGCAATATTACAGTCTGGTCTAAAAAATAAATTTAAACTTTGCGCTTGGTCAATAAACTCTTGTCTGTCTGCTGCGTGTTCTATTAACCAACGTTGGTCAATTTCCATAGACGTTTTAAATATAGATTTTTGTTCGTCTGTTAATTGTGTTAAATGTTGTACAGAGCCATCGTTACTAATAATGCTGGACCATATCTCGTCATAATTACTTCTAGGATGCTTTTCACAGTACTCTGTAATAATAGCATCTAGATACTTATTTTTGTTCAAATATGCACCTGAAAGGGTGTCTTGGCGATACGCATTCGCTCTAAAAGGCTCTATTGAAGGCGAAGTGTTACCCATTATAATACTAGAACTAGCATTAGGCGCTACCGCCATTAAATGACTAAATCTTTTACCTGTATCGCCCATATCAGGTGCTGCTCCTCGTTCTTTACCTAGTTCTTTGTTAGCATCATCTAGTTTACTACGAATATGCCTGAAAATTCTAATATTAGCACCTTTTGCCTGAGGACTTTCCCAAGCAATATTATTCTTTTGTAGATACGCATGGAACCCTAGAGCTCCTACTCCAATACTCCTTTCACGCATAGCAGAAAACTTAGCTCTTCCGACTTCATCGGGTGCTTTGTCAATAAAGAATGACAATACATTATCTAACATCTCTGCTACATCTCTAAGGAACATTGTGTTCTTACTCCAAGAGTCATAGTATTCTAAATTTACAGAGGACAGACAACATACTGCTGTTCTTTCTTCGTTTGTAGGTAAAATAATCTCTGAACAAAGATTACTTTGATGTATTCTTAATCCTAAATCTTTTTGTTGTTGGTTTAAAGCATCGTTACTGTGGTCAATAAAATGTAAATAAGGTTCGCCTGTTTCCATTCTAAGTTCTAATATCTTTTGCCACAATGCTTTTGCTGATACTGTTTCTTTTATTAATCCACTATGAGGATCTACTAAATTCCATCCATCATCTGCATCTGGATCTTTCATACAACGCTCGATTATTTGCATGAAATTATTTGTGATATTGATTCCGTGGTGAAGATTCAAGCATCTGATGTTAGGGTCACCTGTAGGTTTTCTCATTTCGAGAAACATCATAACATCTGGATGATCAATGCTGAGATAAGTAGCATAGCTGCCCCGTCTAGTGCGACCTTGTCTGTAGGCGAGGCATGAGGCATCATAAGTCTTAAGATGAGGCATAACGCCAGTGGACTTATCATCACTAGACCTAATGCCAAATCCAATACCAACGCCACCACCAAGCATGCTAAGCCAGTTTGTTTCACTAAGGTTTTCAACTAAACCCTCCGCTGTATCATTAATGTAATTTAAGAAACATGAAATAGGCATTCCTTTTTTACTTCTGCCATAGGACAGAATAGGTGTAGAATAGGACAACCAGTGTTTACTGCTATATTCATATAATCGTTGTGCGTGTTCTGGGTTACTAGCAAAAGTCTCTGATACAAAGGCAAATCTTTCCTGAGGACTATCTTCCTCTTCCTTCATGTAACTTTCTCGTAATCTATTTTTGCCTAGTGTATCAAATAGATCGTCCCGTGAAAGATCTATTTGGACTTTTCGTTCGTCCATTGTTTATCCCTTTGTTGTTAATTCCTTAATCCTAATGTAAGACTGTTGGAGTTGTTCTTGAAGTGTTCTTACTTCACGCTCCAGCATTTGGATTCTAGAATCTTTTTCTTTTAAGTCGTCTCTAAGATTGGTACGTTCAACTTGGTCAATCATTAAATTTTCTTCCATTTACTAAACCTCAGCTTAGCCTCCAAGTTGTTGAACGTATTATAATTTATAATTTCCTCAACGTCTAGACCGGCTAAAACCATATCATTAATATCTTTTTCTTCAATATTATCTGGCCATATAACAACATTTTCACCTGCGTCTATAAAGTCAGATATTATACGACATACTTCTTTGTTTTTAGGTTGATTATCAATTATAATCCTTCTGTTGGGTATATTCAATTTGCCTATTTTGTTAAAACTTGTGCCTGCACATGCTATACAATTAGGCAAAAATAAACTATCCAAAGGACCTTCAACAATATTTACAGTCGTATCATTACTTATAACATCTAATCCAAATATTGTAGGTGCATCCTCATTTATTTTTACCAATATGTATCTTAATGAACTATTGCCTAAGTCCCTCATATTTAGCGCTGTAAGTTTACCTTCCGTGTCAAAGAAAGGCATAATCAATCTAGGCTCTTTTGTTTTAATTCTATCTTTATACTTAGGAGCTAATTGATGTATCTTACTAATATCGTCAATGAAGTATAACCTATTCCATTTGTCTTTAGGTATTTTACGTTTTTTCAGATAGTCTATAACTATATGAGTAGAATCGGACATTTCACATTGTTCATAAATTTTGTCCACTCTATCTAATACTTTGTCTATAAGTCTATCTGCATTATTGAATTGTGGTGCCTCAAATTTGAAGTCTGGGTCTTTATCTGCTTTCCTTCCTGAGACACCACTACTATATCTTTCTAAGACATATTCATTATATAAATTTTGATCTGTGTGTTTTAGTAGTCCACCAAATGTAGAACCAAAACCACAGTTATGACATTTATAAAACATACCATTGCCTTTCTTGTAAATATATCCTCTAGCTTTATTCTTTTTCTTAGTAGAGTCGCCACAGATAGGGCACCTAAAATTAAATAGGTAGTCGTCTTTTCGTTTGAATAGATCGAACTTGAAACTGCATTGGTTGATGTACTTTAGATCAATATGTATCATAGTGTATATAATAGACTCTTACCAAGTAAAAGTCAAATAGTTATTATACCAAAAGGTATAATTACATGAAGGACAAAAGGTCGCCTAAATTAGGTATAAGAACAGTAGCTGCTGCTATAGCGCCTATAATAATCCAGCGCCATTTCTCTAGAGCCCCAAGACGTTCCTCTAGATGTTGTTGTTCTTTACTAATATCCTTTCTAAGGTCGTTAATTGCTTCTAAGATTTTTTCTTCTGACTGTTTCATGTCTTTAGCTAATTGCCTGTGTTGATCGTTGTTTTCTCTTCCAGCAGTTGAAATCCTGCTGTGTAGTTCTTTAATGTCCACGTCAACTTCACGTCTCCTTACCGCTAGAGCGTCTTCTTGATTATTCAGCCTTTCTTCATGAACAGCTAACAAAGCACTTATATTACTTGTGGATTCTTCTAGTTTTTCTAGAGTTGTATCTAGTTTTGAGAACAAATGACCTATCGCCGCTATGTCTGCTTTGACAGTTGCCATTTCTCTTTCATATTTAGGACTTGCCGGCATCTTTCTTTTTCCTCTTACGTCTTGCCATTGGCATTAATCTAGGATCAACACCTGGTTCACCTTGAGGTCCAATTCCAACACCCGCTATAGCTCCACCACCTACACCATTCATTTCATTAAATTGTTTAAATGAAACAAGATTATGTTCTAGTAGTTTTGCTTCTTGCTGTACGTCTTCGTCTTGCATATAATGTTCCAACAATGCTGAAATATCTTCAACACTATCTTCTTCATGGTATTCTCTAAGTAGTGCCATTGCTGCTGCAAATGATAATAGACGTCTAGCTTGCATGTCTGAGGATTTCATTAAGGCGTGTCTAACTTTAAATGCGAACCTATCTAAAAATGTGTAATCGTCTAGTTCGCTATTTGTAGGGTTTCTTAGTTTTTTACCGTTTTTGTCTACGATGCCTTTCTTAAAAGCAGATGACTTTTCAATAGGTTGTGATAAAAGTTTTACTAACCTAATTGCTACTATTGTGTCTAATGCTCTAGTGCTCATATTTTTCTAAGTACCTTAATTAATTCTTCATCCATCATAATATCGTTTATATTTTTTCCCTCTGGAACAAGACCCTTAGTGTAAACTTCCTCTAACGGTATCCTGTTCAAAAATACTAAAAAAGTTTTTAATATCGAATAATGTTTATCTTCTGTTTTGTAGAACAACATCTTCGTCGTTGCATTACCAAAAACATTGTAAAGTAAAATGAGATGATTTATGATTAATCTCTCATTGGGTTCACCTGTTTTTAAATATCTGTTGAATAACCTCTTTAGATACTTAAACCTTTTTAAGTCATCTTCCAGTTCTGACATTCCCGTCATTCCTGGATTTTTATAATTCTTAATGGCGTACATCAAGAAGTTATCATCATTTAAATCTTTGTTCATTACAAAATTATTTATGTTCCTTACGGATTAAGATTTAGTAGCTGTTCCTCCGATCATCCACCACTTACTTAGTCCTGTGTCATATATTAAAAGTGCAGTCTCTCCTGCTGCGTCGAAAGAAATAGTGCCACTTACATTGGCACCAGAGAGGTTTACAGTATGATTACCTGAATTACTAGACATAATGACAATATGAATTTGTCCGTCTATACCTGCTGATATACTACAATTACCGCCTGCATCTACATTATTAATGAATGTTACGTTATAACTGTCTGCTGCTATTGTTCCTACAGCCGTCAAAGTATTGTGGTCCCCTATTGCAAACTTATCGCTAACAGTCATTGCTGTTGCAACATTAGCAAATAGATTGGCAATAGTTACCTTCTTACTTGTAGAAGATTGGACCAAATACGTTGTATCGGCAGCAGCGACTGATGTAGCCGCTGTCAACTCTGATAGTTTACTGTCTGCCATTATTTACTCCTAGCTATCTGCGAATTCTGTATCTTCAGCATCGCCCATGTCGGCAGCTGCTGCTGATGAAAGAGCTACGAGTGTTTCGTATTTCTTTCTAGAACCTACAGTCTGGACACTAACCCAACCTGCGTGTGCTGGTCCGTTAGTTACACCCATTTCAGTTTGGTCAACACCATACACCTTTTCAGATGTAAATGCTGCCACTGAATTGGCCTTAATCATACCACTTGGCTTCTCGCTAAGTGTGTAGTTTTCTCCAGCACTAATTGCTGTAATCGTTGCACCTGGTGTATCTGCGTCCACTACTGTTGCTGCAGTATTAGAAGCAATAGCTGTAATTCTGAAATCTATAGAATTAGCAGTCAGAATATCTCCTACGGCTGCTTCAGTTGTGAATGCTGTAGATGTACCTGTTACTGCACCGGCTGCGTCGATAGCTACTGTGCCTGTAGATGTTTTATCATCTTTTCTTCCCCATCCTGACATATTATTCTCCTTAGTCTAAATGTGTTTTAAAATTATCATGAGATGCATGCCCATGAGCTTGCATTTTCAATTTATCCTGTGGCTTTCCTTTCATATATTTATTTAAAAACTTATGAGCGTTTCCTACAGATACCTTATGTGTTTTTCCGTCTTGGAACTTGACGCCTGCGTGTTTATCACCTTGGTCTAATACGCTTCTTAATTGAGAAACTATG
>MDTA01130635.1_pt1 | contig 26139 bp, 26 predicted proteins | sample 811151 | NCBI WGS metagenome assembly MDTA01 (sample SAMN05326648, study PRJNA326480) | marine metagenome | isolation source: seawater | place: Indian Ocean: South | collected 2010 | reverse complement strand
TTTTTTGATAAACTAAAAAATATTTCTAATCCTGAAAAGAAGAGAAAAGTAATAGGAAATTTATTTATTAAAGTTTTTGAGGGAGAAGCAAAAAAATTTAAAAATGTTAAATTTTTAGCTCAAGGTACTTTATACCCTGACATTATTGAGAGTAGATCTTCTACAGGAAGCAAAACTTCAAAAATTAAATCCCATCATAACGTTGGAGGTTTACCAAAAAAAATGAACTTTAAATTGGTAGAACCATTAAAGGAATTTTTTAAAGATGAAGTAAGAGAATTGGGAAGGTCTTTAGGTTTAGTGAAAGAAATCAATTTTAAACACCCATTTCCAGGACCTGGATTAGGCATAAGAATTTTAGGTAATATCACTCCTGAAAGAGTTAAAATCTTAAAGGAAGCAGATTATATTTATATAAATGAACTAATTAACAATGGATTGTATAATAAAATATGGCAAGCTTACGCTGCCCTTCTTCCGGTAAAGACCGTAGGTGTCATGGGAGACTCTAGAATATATGAAAATATTTGTTTATTAAGAGCGGTTAAATCTGAGGACGGTATGACAGCAGATTACTTCAATTTCCCAAAAAATTTTATGGATAATATATCTAATAAAATTATAAATAATGTAAAAGGAGTAAATAGAGTTGTTTACGATATTACATCAAAGCCACCAAGTACTATTGAATTAGAGTAATGATAAAAAAAATAAAAAGTATTCTAAAAAAGAAAAATAAGATAAAAATTGTATGTTTGACTGCTTACTCAAAAAGTATTGCAAAAATTTTAGATAATTATGTTGATATTGTTTTAGTAGGGGACTCCATGGCAAACGTTTTATATGGACACAAGAATACTCATAAAATTAATTTGGAGAATATTATACAACATACTTTGAGTGTTAAATTGGGAGTAAAAAAGTCGCTCCTGGTTGTTGATCTACCAAAAGGCACTTATAAAAATATTAAGTCTGCAGAAAAGAATGCAAAACATGTAATTAAAAAAACTAGATGCGATGCAATTAAATTAGAAAGCAATAGAAAAAACTACGAGATTATTAAGCATTTATCAAAAAAAAATATCCCTGTAATGGGTCATATTGGTTACACACCACAATATAAAAAAAAATTTAAAATAGAAGGACAAACAAAAAAAGAAACTAGCAGACTTTTAAAAGAAGCTTTATCTATTGAAAAAGCAGGGGCATTTAGCATTGTACTTGAATGTTTAGCGCCTTATGCAGCAAGAACAGTTACAAAAAAACTTAATATACCCACCATTGGTATTGGTTCATCGCTGCATTGCGATGGCCAGATATTAGTAACAGACGATATGTTAGGTATTAGCGGCTTTTACCCAAAGTTTGTTAAAAAATATACAAACTTAAATAGAATAATTGAAAAAGCTGTTAAAAAATATACTAGAGATGTAAGATTAAAAAAATTTCCAAAAATAAATAACTTTTTAAATGGAACAAAGTTTAGATAAAAAAATAGAGCTCAAAGATAGATTATTATCTTTCTACAAAAGAAATAGATATAAAATTTATTTTTTAATTACCACTTTGATAATTGCCTCAATTTCATTAATATTTATAGATGGTCATAGAAAAAAAAATAATGAGATGATTGCAGAAAAATATATTGAAGCAGGCATTTATCTCTCAGCTGGAAAAAAAGAAATAGCTCAAAAATTTTATGAAGAGATAATTTTAAGTGAAAATAAATTTTACTCAATATTATCTCTTAATTCGATAATTGAACAAAATCTTACACCAGATAAAAAAAAAATATTAGAATATTTTGAAATATTAGAAAACATAAATTTCTCTGAAGATCAGCGTGATTTAATAATTTTAAAAAAGGCTTTATTTCTACTAAAATTTTCTGATGCTGAAAAAGCTAATAATCTTCTAAAAAAATTAAAAGATAAAGACTCCAATTTAAAACTCATAATAGACGAGATAATTGATAAATAGATTATTAAATGAAGTCTTTTTTCTTAATAGTTTTATTTATTTTTTTGATAAATTGTTCTTTTGACGATAAAACTGGTATTTGGAAAAACAAAAACGTAATTGGTAAAAAAGAAAACAACGTATTCAAGGAATTTGGAGAAATTGTTTTATCCGGTGACACTTTTAGTCAAAAGGTAGAGTTAAGTAAAAACTTTTTATTTTATCTTGAAGATCCAGTAATTAATAGAGATTGGCTAGATATTTATTATAACCAAAACAATAATTTAAAAAATTTTAAATTTAACGGTAAGTTTGATTTAATTTACAAAAGCAAAAAACTGTCTAGACATAAAATAAGTAATAATATTTTATTTAATAAAGGTTTAATAATTACTTCAGATATTAAAGGTAATTTAATTATTTTTTCTTTAGATAAAAATAAAATTTTAACTAAATTTAATTTTTACAAAAAAAAATATAAAAAAATTAATAAATTTTTAAACCTTATTATTGAAAATGACATTATTTATATTTCTGACAATATTGGCTTTTTATACTCTTATGATCTCAAAGAAAATAAGATTTTATGGGCAAAAAAAAACAAAGTCCCATTCAGATCTAATTTAAAATTATCAAACAAGAACTTAATTGCATCAAATCAAAATAATGAATTACTATTTTTTGATAAGACAAATGGAAACTTATTGAAATCATTTCCAACGGAAGAAACAAAAATTAAAAATCAATTTAGAAACAATCTATCTATATATAATAAAAAATTATTTTTTATTAATACTTTTGGATCTTTATACTCTGTAAATATTGAAGATAAAAATTTAGAATGGGTAGTAAATTTAAATCAAACAAATAACGTAAACCCGAGTAATCTTTTTTCAGGAAATGAAATAATAGCCGAAAACAAAAAAATTATTTCAACTAGTGATAAATTTACCTACATTATTAGCTCTGAAACAGGAGCAATAATTTTTAAAAAAAATTTCTCCTCTGTAGTAAACCCTCTAGTACATAATAATTACCTTTTTATAATAAATGAAAAAAACTTCTTGATTGCTTCAGATATAATAAGTGGAAAAATTATTTATTCGTATGATCTAAATGAAAAAGTTTCTGAATTTTTTAATATAAAAAAGAAAAATTTGAAAATAAAAAATATTATGTTAATAAACAATGAAATTTTCGTTTTTTTGAAAAATTCTTATGTACTAAATCTTGGGATTAATGGTAATCTCAAGGAAATTCGTAAATTTCCCTCATCAATATTTAGCAAACCTATTTTGATTGAAAAAAATATTTTGTATTTAAATAAAAATGGTAAAATTTTAATTATAAACTAATTACTCGATTTTCCACTTAGCAAAGATAACTGTTTGAATTTTAAACCTTTTAAGCTGTCTTGAGGCTTAACCGGATATTCGCCTGTAAAGTAATGATCACTAAATTGAGGATAATTCTGCAGTCTTTTTTCTCCAATTAGAGCAGTGTATAAACCCTCTAAGCTTAAAAATTTCAGACTTTTTGCATTAATATAATCACACATTTCTTTATTACTTTTGTTATTAGCTAAAAGCTCATTTTCTGTTGGCATATCAACTCCGTAAAAATCTGGATATTTTATCTCAGGGCAGGCTATTCTTACATGAACCTCTTTAGCACCGGCATCATAAAGCATTTTTACAATTTTATGACAAGTGGTCCCTCTTACTAATGAGTCATCTATAAGTATTATTGATTTATTTTTTACAATTGTTTTTGTTGAGCTTAATTTTAATTTTACACCTAAACTTCTAATGTTTTGAGTTGGCTCAATAAATGTTCTTCCCACGTAATGATTTCTAATTAATCCTAACTCAAATTTTTTTTTTGATTGTTCTGCATAACCCAAAGCAGAGGGAACGCCAGAATCTGGTACTGGTACGACTAAGTCAGCTTTAATATCTGTTTCTTTAGCTAATTCAGATCCCAAACTTTTTCTATACTCATAAGCACATTTATTATTAATTAAACTATCTGGTCTAGCAAAATAAATAAACTCGAAAACACAAGGCCGTGATTTTTGTTTAGGAAAAGGTTTAATTGAAGTTAATTCATTATCTTCAATTATAATAATCTCACCATTTTCAACTTCTCTTACAAATGTTGCTCCAACTATATCTAAAGCACAAGTTTCAGATGCAAAAATAAATGAATTTTTTAATTTACCTATTACTAACGGTCTAATTCCAAATGGATCTCTAACGCCAACTAATTTTTTATTTGTCATAAGGACAAGAGAGTATCCACCCTGAATTTGAAATAATGCATCTATTAATTTATCTACAAATTTATCTCTTTTTGATTTTGCTATTAATTGAACTATTGTTTCTGTATCAGATGTGGTTCTAAAGATTGCTCCTTCTCTTACTAATGACTCTCTAAGCAATAATGCATTAGTAAGATTTCCATTATGGGCAATACTTAGTCCACCCATATATAGATCAGCAAAAAATGGCTGAATGTTTCTTAGAGAAGTTTCCCCAGTAGTTGAATATCGATTATGACCAATCGCAAAATTACCTGGTAATTTTTTTATTGTATTTGGGTCTGTAAAATGGTCTCCGACTAAGCCTTGTCTTTTTTCAGAGTGATAATTTTTGCCATCAAATGAGACAATTCCACATCCCTCTTGACCGCGGTGCTGAAGAGCATGCAGTCCAAGTGCAGTCAGTGCAGATGCGTCGCTATGATTTGATATTCCAAAAATACCACACTCTTCTCTTAATTTATCAGAATTAAATTTTTTCAATTTTTTCTTTTGTGTCAATTAAATCTTCATTAGAGGGAAATTCCTCAATTAATATTTCACTGCCTTTATTTATAATGTTAAACGACATGGATTCCTCTGCAGATATACCCCAATTTTGATAAGGATAAAACCAATTAAAAATTGAAAATAAACAAACAGATACAATATAACCTTTAAAAAAACCAAATAGAAAACCAAATCCCTTGTCTATTGATCCAACTCCTGTCCAAGTGACTGCTCTACTTAAAGTTTTTCCGATAAGTATAGTAAAAAAAAGTGTTAAAATAAATATTGCGATACCTAAGCCAATATTGTTGATAAATTCTGATTGAATATATTCACTCACAATAGGTTGTAATTTTGGCACCAAAATAATAGTTATTATAGTAGACAAAACCCATTTCATGAAAGTAATTAAACTTAATGAAAAACCCTTTAAAAAACATTGTATTACATTGTAAATTAAGACAGTTAAGAAAAAGATATCGAATAAATTTATTTTACTAAAAAATTGATCTATTAAATCAGCCATTACGTTGAAACTTTAATATTTTTTCCAAACGGTTTAAAAGTTAATATTAGTTTTGGTAATAAAGTAAGAACTGAAATCATTGCTAACATCATTGCTATACCAGTAAATATACCGAAATAAATTGTAGGTATAAAATTAGATAAAACTAAAATTGAAAAGCCGAAAACAATTGTAATGGATGTATTTAATATTGCTATACCTACGGTGTTATGACATCTATCTAAAGTTTTATCATAATCGTTAATTTTGCTAAATTCTTCTTTAAATCTGTAAATGTAATGAATGCTATTATCTACCGCAATCCCAATGGTTATAGCTGCAATAGTAATTGTCATCATGTCCAAGGGAATTTCAAGCAATCCTATTATTCCAAGAATAAAAAAAGCAGCTATAAAATTAGGAACGACACCAATTAAGGAAATAATAGTATTTCTGAATAAAATAAAAAACATTAAAAATATACCTAAAATTACCACTCCTAAAGTAAGTATTTGAGATTTAAACAAACTTTGCAGCAAATTATTAAATAATATCAAAACCCCTGTAAGTTTATATTCTTTTTTATCTAACCCAAGCTTAGTATTTAATTCAGTATTAATTTTATTGATTAAGTCATTTCTTCTAAGATTTTTTAAAGAGTCTTTAATTCTTACACTTATTCTGGCTTCATCTTTTTCTACAGAAATATATGGTGATATAATTTCTGCCTTTATTTCATCAGGAATTTTACTGTATAAAACTGCTATTTCCAAACTTTGTAGCTCTTTATTGTTCAAATCCTCTGCAACTCTTAAAATAGATCCAAATGAAAGAACTTTTCCTATTTCAGGCAACGAGTCCAAATAATCATGTACTTTTATAATTTTATTCATTTTATCTCTGGTGAACCAATATTTAGCTTTATTTTCATTAGTTTCATTTTCCTCTTCCCACTCATCAAACTCATCATCTTCATTCTTTTTAGTTTCTTTTAATTTAGTCGGAAATTTTAAAATAATATTCAAAGGTGTTGTGCCACCTAAATCTTCATCAATTTTTTTCATTCCCTTATAAATCTCTGTCTCTTGATCAAAATAATTTATAAAACTATTTTCAACTTCAAGCTTAAATATACCAATTATGCTTAAAATAATTATTATTATCGTAGAGCCAAAAATTAATATTTTACTTTTTTTAGCAAAAGATGCTAAAGCAGATGTAATCATAGATTTCTCTGTATCTTTAAGACCTATTTCATTTTCTGATGAGAGCAGGTTTATTAATGATGGTAATAATAAAAATGTTATTAATAATGAAACAATTAACCCAAGTGTCATCATCCAACCAAAGTCAATGATTGGTTTAATTCCACTTATAACTAACGATAGAAACGCACATATTGTTGTTAGTACAGTATAAAGAATTGGAAGCATCATTTTTTTGCTTGCCTCGAATATTGCTTGTTCTTTTGAAAATTGTGGGAACTCTTTTTTTAATTGTAAAAATCTTACTGTAACATGAATATTCATAGCCATGTTTAATATTAGCATTAAAGCAATAAAGTTTGATGAAATTACAGTTACTTTCCAACCAATTAACCCTAAAAGCCCGATCATAACTATCACCGAGGTAGCACAACCTAGTAATGGCATTATTACCCATTTTAGATTTCTAAAAATAAACCAAAGAGTAAAAATAATAAAAATGAAAACTCCAATCCCAAAAACTATTATATCGCTTTTGATATAACTCATCATATCGTCAGCTATCATTGGTATTCCACCTAGATGGATTTTTGCATTTTCACCATATTTATTAATAACATCTCTAATCTCTGAAATATTTTGATGATTTCTAGTATTATATAAATTTTTATATTCCTCGTATTCTTTAATAAATTTTTTATAATTAATTTTTTCCTCTTTTGTCAAACCGGTTTCATTTGATTGACTCAAATACTTATCCTTAATATCTATATAATCTGCTAATCTTTCGTCTTTCTTGAGATAAACTACAACTCCTGAAGTTTTACCATCTTCGCTAATAACATAATTTTTATAAATAGGGCTATTAATAATTTCATCAAACCCTCTTTTCCTATCTATTTCAGGGTAAGCTAAAGTTTTGTAATTTTTAAGTCTATCCATTAAACCTTCGTCCGTACTTTTTAAAAGCGGGACATCTATGACTGTAATAACGCTATCTACCCATGATAATTTTTCTATCTTAGATTTAAGCAGTTGAAGATTAAGAATTGTTTCTTTATCAGTGAAACTCGAGATAGGGGTATAAGTTAAAACTAAAAAATCTTTTGAACCGAAAGTTTTATTTACTTCTCTCAAATATTTAAGGTCCGGGTCCCCTTCAAGAAGAAGAGCATCTGATGATGCATCTAAATTGAAATTTTTAGACTGGAAAAGAGAAAATATTACTAAAAATGTTAAAAGAAGGAGAGTTATTTTTGAATAATCTATTACTATTTTTTTATAAATACTGGCAAACATTGGATTAATTCAGATATATCTTAATTAATTTATAACTAAAGTAAAAATTGAGACTAATTTTTACTTAAATCTTTGAATTTTGTGTAAATTCCCTCAAACTCTACTTTGACAGTGCCTGTAGGACCATGCCTTTGTTTCCCCAATATAATATCAGCTAAACCATTTACATCATTCATTTTTGATTGCCACTCGGCATGTTCGATTGAACCTAATTTTGGTTGTTTTCTCTCCAAGTAATAAGCCTCTCTATACACAAACATCACCACATCCGCATCTTGCTCTATTGATCCAGATTCTCTCAAATCAGCTAATTGGGGTTGTTTATCGTCTCTTTGCTCAACTGCCCTGGATAGTTGTGATAAAGCTAATACTGGCACCGATAATTCTTTTGCCAAGGCTTTAAGGCCTTGAGTTATTTCTGAAATTTCTTGAACTCTACCTTCATTTTTATTTGAGCTTGATCTCATTAGCTGTATATAATCTACAACTATCAAGTTTAATCCAAATAACCTTTTAATTATTCTGGCTCTATTGCTCAGAGTTGCAATCGTAATCGCTGGAGTTTCATCAATGAAAAGTGGAAGGTTATAAATATTTCTAGAGGTTTCGATATATCTATTTATTTCTTCCTCAGTAACTTTTCCACGCCTTATATCATCAGATCTTATTCTTGCTTGTTCTGAAAGAATTCTAGTGGATAATTGCTCTGATGACATTTCAAGAGAAAAAAAAGCTACAGAAGATTTCTCTTGTCTTTTAGAGATATGTTGAGCTGCATTATAAGCAATATTTGTAGCTAAAGCTGTCTTTCCCATTGAGGGTCTTCCGGCTAAAATTATTAGATCAGATTTATGCAGTCCACCTAATTTTTCATCTAAATCTGAAAGCCCTGTGGGAACACCAACAATACCTTGATCGTTTTGCATTGCCAAAGTTGCCATTTCAATAGTCTGATCAAGAGCTTGATTAAATTTTAAAAATGATTGTGAAAAACTTCCTCTTTCAGCAAGAGTAAAAAGAGATCTTTCAGTATTTTCAATAATTATTTCAGCATTTTGTTCTTGTGAATTTGCATTTAGCGTATCACTAGATAATTTATCAGAAATTTGAACTAATTCTCTTCTTAAGTACATTTCATGAATAATTTTTGCATAATCAACTGCTTGCTTAGCTGAACCAGAAAATCTAGTAAGTTTTACAAGATATTCAGTCCCACCTACTTCATTAAGCATGTTATCTTTTTCAAAAAAGTTTTTTAAAGTTATAGGATTAGCTATCATACCTTTATTATTAAGACTTTCTATAACTTCGTAAATCTTAATATGGGCCGGATCATAAAAAACATTAGAGCTTATTAATGTAGATATTTCATCGATAATATCGTTGTTTACTAGTATTGATCCTATAAGTGCTTGTTCCGCCTCTAAATTCGAAGGCTGTTTATTTTCTAAAGTTTTTTGAACAGTCTTAATTTCTTTCACAGCGATATAATAAGAGATAGAAACACCCTTTAAAGAAAAAAGTTACACACCTTTTTTTTAGTCTGTGGAAAAGTTATTTTGATTGAATTTTATCTATCTTAATCGAAATTTGAGCTTTAACTTCTGAATGAAAGCTCACATTCGCAGTAAATAAACCAATTTTATTTATTTCATCTTTTAGGATTATTTGTGAAGGGCTGACTTCGGCTTTGGCTTTTTCTTTTATCAGATTTGATATTTCTTTTGGTTTAATGGAGCCATATAACTCACCGTTTTCTTTACTTTCTTTATTAAAAATAAAAGTTTTGTTATTAATTAATTTAGCGATTTCTTTGAATTTATTCTTTATTTCATTATTTTTTTTGTTAAGCTCATCTTTTCTTTTACTTACTAATTCTTGATTTTCTTTACTAAATCTTAAGGCTTTACCTTGTTTTAAAAGAAAGTTTCTACCGTAACCATTTTTTACAGTTACTTTATCCCCAATATTACCTAAGTTTAGTATATTTTCTAATAAAATGATTTCCATTTAAATTAAACCTAAAATTTTGGCTCTCTTAATTTCTTTTGTTAATTTTTTTTGTTTTCCAAACGAAACAGAAGTTATTTTTGAAGATACGATTTTGCCGTTATCTGAAACATATTTTTTTAGTAAGCTGGTATTTTTATAGTCTACAATTGGCGCGTCCTTTACCGAAAGAGGACATTTTCTTGAAAATTTTCCATCATTCCTTTGAAACAAGCTCAGTTTATTTAGAGAGTTTGATCCTTTTTTTTGAAATTTTTTATTATTTTTTCTTTTCATCTATTTGATTATTTTTTTTTGAAAAATTCAGTTTTAAGGTCTAGTTTTTTATATTTAACAGTTAAGAAACGTATTATAGATACATCAACTTTAACTTTTTCCCTTATATTATCTAAAGTTTTTTTATTTCCCTCAAATTTATAATGAATAAAAAAACCTTTTTTATATTTTTTAATCTTATTTGCTAAATTCATTAATCCCCATTCTTCTATTTTCATAACTTTACCAGAAGAATTATTGATGATTTCGTTATATTTTTTGACAATATCTTTTATTTCTTTTTCCGCAAGATCTTGTCTCGCAATTATAGTATTTTCGTAAAAAGCCATAGTTAATAAGTTTAATATAGTAAGCTAGTTATTTTTAAGAATTGGTTTATACTATAAACATTAATTATATCAATACTAATATTTATTAAAAATATAAATAAAATGAGTGCTTTATTATTCCCTGGGCAAGGCTCACAATTTGTTGGAATGGGCAACGAATTTTTTAATAAATTCGATATAGTAAAAAAACTATTTAAACTAGCAGACGAAAAATTAAATCGTCCAATATCTAAGATAATTTTAGAAGGCCCAGAAGATCAATTGCAACTTACAGAAAATACTCAGCCAGCAATTTTAATAGTGAGTTATTCTATATTTAAGGTCATGCAAGAAGAATTTGATTTAGATTTTAAAAATTTTAATTTCTTTGCAGGCCACTCTTTAGGGGAATACACAGCTCTTGTATGCTCAAATTCATTAAAAATTGAGGATGCAATTTATTTACTCCAAGAAAGAGGAAAAGCTATGCAGGAAGCTGTTCCAGTTGGCAAAGGAAGTATGATTGCTATTTTAGGAATGGAAATAGAAAAAATAAATGAATTGTTAAAATCAACTAATTTTAATCAAGGCACTTGTGAAGTAGCTAATGACAATGCGAAGGGTCAAATAATAATTAGTGGAGACAAAATAAACGTAGATCTATTTACAATTAAATTGAAAGAGCAAAAAATAAAAACAATTCCCTTAAAAGTAAGTGCTCCTTTTCACTGCTCTTTGATGAAACCTGCCGCTGAAGCTATGAGGGAAAAAATAAGTAAAATAAATTTTGATATACCTAATAAAAATATTGTAAATAACGTCAATGCTAGTATAGAAAAAAATCCTGAGAAAATAAAAGATTTATTAGTTAAACAAATTTATTCTTCAGTAAAATGGAGAGAAAGTCTTATAAAAATGTCTAAAAATGGGGTAGAAAAATTTGTTGATATTGGACCAGGAAAAGTTTTGAGTGGAATGGTTAAAAGAACAATAAAAAATTCAAAATCCTTTTCAATTAATTCAATAGCTGATATTAACGATTTCAAAAATGAATTTAAAAGATAAAAAAATAGTTATTACTGGGGCAACAGGAGGTATAGGGGCCAGTTTAGTTAAAACATTTTATAATTTTCAATCAAAAATAGTTGCGACAGGAACAAATGAGGAAAAATTAGAAAAAATAAAAAAAGATTTTCCTGAAACTCATATCGAAAAATTTAAATTAGATGATCATCAAAAAATAGAAGAATTCGTAAATAAAATCGAAAAAAAATTGGGTGGAATAGATATTCTTGTAAATAATGCTGGTATAACACTGGATAATTTATCAATAAGACTTTCAGATGAGAATTGGAAAAAAGTTTTAGATATTAATTTGACTTCGACTTTCTTAATGTGCAAACACACAATAAAAAAAATGTTAAAAAAAAAATACGGTAAAATAATTAACATTACCTCAATTGTTGGTCATACAGGTAATTTAGGTCAAGCAAATTATGCTGCCTCTAAAGCTGGGATAATAGCATTTTCAAAAACTCTAGCAATTGAATATGCTAAAAAAAATATAAATATAAATTGTGTATCTCCAGGTTTTATAAAAACTGAGATGACAGATAAAATTAACGAAGAGTTTAAAAAACTCTTAATAAACAAAATACCTTCTGGAGATCTTGGAACTGGCGAAGATGTTTCAAATTGTGTGGCTTTTTTAGCATCAGATATGGCAAACTATATTAATGGAGAAACAATACATGTTAATGGTGGAATGTATATGTCTTGACAATTCTGAGCAATAATCTATTAAGAAATAATTAAATACGAAAGGAATTCATGTCAGACGATGTAAAATCTAAAGTAAAAAAAATAGTTGCAGACCATTTAGGTGTGGATGAGGAAAAAGTAACAGAGGAAGCTAGTTTTATAGACGACTTAGGTGCCGACAGCTTGGATACAGTTGAATTAGTTATGGCATTTGAAGAAGAATTTGGTTCAGAGATATCTGATAGTGAAGCTGAAAAAATACTAACTGTCGGAGATGCAATTAAATTTATTGAGAGTAAATCAAGCTAGTTGTAGAATTTTTATTCATGTCTATTCATGATAAAAATGTATTAGTAATATTATCTTCTCCGTCCGGTGTAGGTAAAACAACTCTGACAAAAAAAATTCAACAAAAATATCAATCATTTAAAATATCTGTTTCGCATACAACGAGATTACCCAGATCAAACGAAGTTGACGGAGTTGATTATCATTTCATCACTAATGAAAAATTTGAAGAACTAATAAAAGCTAGAAAATTTTATGAGCATGCTCGAATTTTTGGAAATTATTATGGCACTTTAAAAGAAAGTGTGGATAAAACAATAAAAAATAATGATATTTTATTTGATATTGATTGGCAGGGAACAAAACAACTATCAAAATTTAAAAATTTAAATTTAATAAAAATCTTTTTAATACCAGAGAGTAAAGATGAACTTAAAAATAGGCTTATCAAAAGAAATCAAAATACTGAAGATGAAATAAAAAAAAGATTCGAGTCTTTCGATAAAGATATTATTAATTGGAATGATTATGATTATATATTAATTAATAAAAGCTTAGAAGTCTGCTTTAAACAAATAGAAGCCATAATAAATAATCATAAAAAAATTAATTTTCCCTCTCATAAAGTTCAGTAATTTTAAAATATATTTCAGGTTTTAATTCAGATGGTCTAGCGTTAAGATTTATCTCTGGTATTTTTTTTAAAGAGTTACTATTTAAAACTTTATTTAAGTTCTTATTAATCATTTTCCTTCTATTCGAAAAAAGAACATTAGTAACTTTTTCTATATTTTTAATTTTTTTTATTTTAAAATTATTATTTATCAAAGGCTTAAAATGAATAATCATTGAAGTAACTTTGGGTTTAGGAAAAAAACAATTTGGGGAAACTCCAAATTTTTGTAATATTTTTAGCCTATATTTTGATATTATCGCTAATCTTCCATAATTTCTTGACGGAAAAGAGCAAGATATTTTATCTCCTAATTCTTTCTGAAACATAAAGATGAGATTATTAAATCTTGGAGGCCATTTTTTAAATTTTAAAAATTTTATAAGAATTTGAGATGAAATATTATATGGTAAATTTCCAAAAATTTCTGAATTATTTGAAATTTTTTTTTCTAAATCAAAATTAAGTATATCGGAATTATAAACTTTCAAGGATTTTATATTCCGGTATTTTTCTTTTAACTGGTCTGCTAAAAAATTATCTTTCTCAATTATGATTAAAGATTTCGGATCTTTTTTTAAAATTTCATCAGTTAAGGCGCCTTTTCCTGGTCCAATTTCAATTACATTTTTATTTTTTAGATTTATGAGTTTTACAATTTTTTTTATAATATTTTTATCAATTAAAAAATTTTGTCCTAAAGATTTTTTAGCATAAATCATATCTTAATTTTCTGTATTAAATTTATACATTTTATTAAACTTTGATAACTAGCAATATTTTTTCCTATAAGGTCTTTCGCAGGACCATGATCAGGTGAAACACGTAGGTATTTAAGGCCTAAAGTAATATTTAACGCATCATATTTAAACAATGTTTTAAATTGCCCAAGAATTTGATCATGATACATGCCAACGATGACATTGTATTTTTTATAATTTTTTAAAAAAATAGTATCAGAAGAGAACGGTCCTTCAATTTTTAACCCCCTTTTTTTTAATTTTTTAATAGCGGGTATAATAATTCTTATCTCCTCAGAATTTTTTCTAAATTCTGCATTATGGGGATTAAGCCCTAATACAGCTATTTTAGGATAAATATTCTGATTTTTTTTGAACCATTTATGAATATTTAAAATTTTATTTATTATAGTTTTTGATTTTATTTTTTTTGAGATTTCTTTAACATCAATATGAGTAGTAATTGGACTAATTGACAATTTTTTATTATTTAATAACATTACTTCAGAGTTATCATTAATTTTACATTTTGATGCTAAATACTCTGTGACACCTATATTTTTTTTTCTTAAAAGTGTTTTGCTTATAGGACAGTTTATAAGTCCAACTACATCTTTTGATAAAGCAAGTTCATGCGCTTTATTTAAAGATTTAATAACAAATTTAGAAGATTTTTCATCTGAAACGTTAAAAGGATTTGAAAAATTAAGATTAATATCTAAAACCTTTAATTTATTTGAATTTTCTTGATCGTTCAAATTTTTAACTTTTACTAATTCTAATTTATATCCTAATTTTTTAAGTTGGCTTTTTATTAGTTCAAAATTAGAGATTAAATAAATCTTTCTCTTTTGACTAAAACTTAATTTTTTCCAACTTTTGTAAATGATCTCAGAATTTATGCTATTCGGATCCCCACTTAATATTAATATTTTTTCTTTCATTTATATTCAATCATGCTTAAATTTTTTATTTTTGACAAATGACTTCTTGAAAATAAGTTAAAAAGATCATTTTTTTGTTGATCGATAATTTGATTTTTTAACCTCGATATATTTTCTGCACTTATTTTAGTACTTTTCTTGTCTAACAATTTCAGAATTATTATACTTTCTTGCTTTTTAATTGGCTTTGACAACTCTCCAATTTTCATATTTGAAACAACGTTATATATTTCTTTGTTCATAGACTTTCCGTTTATCCAACCTATCTCTCCACCATTTACGGAAGAAGGTGCGATACTAAACTTTTTTGCACTGGCCTCAAAACCAAATTCATTAATTTGATTATTAATTTCTTCAAGAGTTTTCTCATAAACATTTTCATTAGATACAATTTCAATTTCCGATAATTTAAATTCTTCAATATCTGCTTGTTTTTTTATTAGATTTTTTAATTCGGACTCAACTAAATTTTGGTCAATCTGAATCTTTTTCGAATACAAAATAAATATTAATTTTTGCCATTTAAATTCAGTTTCTATTTCTTTTTTAAAAATCTCGAAATCTCCACCATTTCTTGTAAAAGAATTCTTTAAGTTTTCAGTATCACCTTTTGATACAGATAAAATATAAGAATCTAACTTTGGTTGATCTATCTTAAAATCGTGTTTTGATAATTCGATTTCTTTTAATCTAAGTTGAATTAGATGATTAACAGTTTGTTCTTTTAATTTATTTATATTTACTTGATTAATTTCTTGACCTGATAAAATTAATGATGAAATTATTTTATTTTTAATATCAAAATTAGTTATTACTTTATCTTCTACCTTAATTAAAATTTTATTATTCAAATTAGCGTATGAATTTCCACAAAATAACAAAAAAATTAAAAAAAATATTTTTGAATATTTAAAATTAATAAAAAAATTAAAAGTTCTCATATTTTTATTGATTAAACGACGGAGAACTAATTTCAGCAAAAGGTGTTAAGGTAATTTTAAACATCAAAGAATTTTCTGGTTCAGTTTCAGAATCGTTATAAAATTCTCTTCTGTACACTAGCCCAGCCCTTAAACAATCATTCATATATTCGTAACTTAAATTATAAAATTCTGCGGAATCAGTAACTAAGTTTCTTTTTGTTTTAAATGATAAAAGAGTATTATTGCTTTTATTAAAATTCACTCCTGTTGAAATATACTCCTGATCCCCAATATGTTTATCCTCAATCAAATAACTTAAGTCTAATTTCATATTATTTAAATCAAGGGTAGTTCCTATTTCATTATAATTAAATTGATTATAATTTTGATCTAAAAGAAAATTATATTTTAAATTAACCCTATCATTGAAATCTATTTTAAATTGCCCAGCTAAATCCGATAATTTTTCATCTAAACTTGTCTTAGAAGCCATTTTTTTATTTTCTTTTTGATTAATTATTTGAGCTACGGAAAAATCAAATTGCTTATCTTTTTGTTTGACTTCGTAATCAAGACCGACTGTGGCGCTTAGTCCAGTTTCAAAATTATTTATATTATCCAACCTATCCATACTGAAAGCCAACTTAGGATCTAGTCTTAACCCGCTTTCTTCCTTTCTCATTTGACCAGGGGCGTATCTAAAAAATAATTTAGGTTTTAAAAAATGACTTGATAATCCATCTTTTTTAAATAATTTTAATTCAGTCAAATGACCTAATGATCCGAACAATTCACTTGTAGTATCATCTTTATAAAAATCCACATTTCTAGTTTCATAATTTATGTTTTTAAAATTACCAAAAATTTTAGTATTCAGGCCAGATGAAAAATACGTATCTTTAAAGTTCCAATCAAAATTATTTACTAAAAAATTTGTGTATTTATTTGTGTCATAGTTATGAACTTTATAAGTTGTTTTAAGATCTAAGATTCCAATTTGACTATCACTTACAAGATTTTTGTCTAATGTGATTTCAGGAAATATATACTCATATTTATCACTTCTATTGTTAATTCCAAGATCCTCATAAACACTTGCATTAATACTAAAAAACTCTTTTTCACTCTCATGAGTGAATTCTAGAGAATTTTCAAGACTAGGAGTATCATAATCAAAAATCTTCGAGTCTATTTTGTATGATTTTAAATATTTATTATCTGAAATATTTTGTAGTTTAAGATTAAAGATGTTCTCACTATCTTTGAGAATATTCAATCTTTTTTTAAAATTCACAAAAAAGTGAGAATTGTCTCCTTTTTTCTTTTTACTACTAATTTTTTTATAACCTTTAGTGTAACCAAAATCTGATATGAGTGATGCACTTTCATAAGCCTGTTCATATTCACCAAGGAATAGGGGATTTTCATCAACAAACAATTTTGGCGTAAAAGTAAAATTTTTATCATGATTTATATTCCAAAAATACGGAATAGAAACTTCTTGGCCAAGATCTCTACTATTTTTGAAGGTTGGAACTAAAAAACCTGATCTTCTTTTAACCGAAGGATCTGGATGAGATAATCTTGGCAAATATAAAATCGGAATATCATATATTTTAATTATAGCGTTATCATAATAAATTGTTTTTTTTTTACTATCATGCAGCATTTGTGATGCTTGAATAGTCCAAGGGGGACATTTATCGTTTTCTCTATAGTCACACATTGTAAAAACGCTTTTATTAAAAGAACTTTGGTCTCTTTTGATGTTCAAAGTATTTGAGAATATTCTGGGTTTATTATTCTCGCTTAATTTTATACTTTCACTATTTCCAAAAAATTTTATATCTGTACCCAAAATTTCTTTTTTCTTTGTATCTATGTATAATTGTGAGAATTCGTATATATTACCTTCTTTATCTTCAATCTTCACATATCCAACAGATTTAAAAATATAGTCCTTAGTGTGATAAGAAAAATTATCTAAAAAAATTTTATTATCATCTTTGTCAACTATTATCGCACTTTCTTCAGTATTTATAAAACCTTTTTTATTATCAAAATTTATATTTTTTCCATTAATTGTATAATTCTCAGATGTAATTATTTTTGTGGGACCTAAGCTTCTAAAAAAATCCTGCTTTTTATTATACTCAGCATTTTCAGAGTATATTGTATTTTTTTCTTTATCAGTAGCGATTATATTATTTTTGAGTTCGATGATTTCTTGAATTTTATTATAAGCAGCATAATCACTTTTAATATTATTTCCATCTAAAGTTAAAACATTTACATCGTCTTCAAAAATAGTTATTTGATTTTTTTTATCTAAAGAAATTTTTTTCGACTCTATCAATAAATTTTCTGCACTAGAATTCTCAAAAAATAAACAAAAAACTGTTAATATTAAAAATTTATTTCTCATTGATTTGTAAAACACCTATAAAAATAAAAAAGCTTAAAGCTAATATAGGAGCCCATATTGATAAAATTAAAGGAATTCGCTCTGTTTGCCCAAAGGCTAACGATAGATCTTTAAAGTAAAATATAACAATACTGATTATTAACCCTATCATCGTGAATTTTATATTGTCAGATTTTTTTAACGTATGGAAAGTAAGAATAGCCGCTAGAGCTGTCATTAGAAATAAAAAAAAAGGCAAAGTAAGTTTTGTATGTAAATTCTGCTTTAAAAAGATGTTATTATAACCATTATTTAAAAGGTTTTCATATTTAAAGACAAGGTCTAGAAAAGAAACAGTATCAAAATTTTTAAATAAATTATTTATTTTCTCATAATTATAAATTGAAACAATCTCATATTTCTCAAATTTTTTTTCTTTTAAAACTCCCTCTTCTAGACTAAAAATAGATGCATCATATAAAACCCATTTATTATCATTAATATTAACTTTACTAGAATTAATTTTTTCTATTAGATTAGACTTACTATCCAAATGAAATATCGAAACATCAATCAAATGGTGATCAATAGGTTTTACCGCAGTTATTATTCTTTGTTTTTTATCTAGATTTTCTTTTATCCAAAGTCCATTTTTATTAAACGTAATTAGGTGATCTATTTCTTTCGAATAATTAGATTTTGTTTTCTCATAATATTTAGACATTGAAGATGAGATAGGGCTAGCAATAAATAAAACGATCCATCCTGTTATAAAAGCCGCTATTGCTAAAATTAAAAAAATTTTAAAATTAGAAAAACCAAATATTTTTAAAGTCAAAAGATTTTTATTGTTTCTTATTCTTAACATAAACCACATGCTCGCAAAAAAAACTATAAAAGGTAAAATTTTTATTATAAGGCTTGGTATATAGATACTTGTAAGAATAATTGGAGTTAAAAAACTTACATTGAGATTTTTAAAATACTCAATCTCTTCAAATAAGTTTAGGATTATTCCAAAAGTGTAAAAAACCATTACAAAAATTAGTAAAGTTTTAAAGAAATTTTTTAATAGGTAGTTTACAATTATGTTGTTCATACTTTTGTTTCATTTAAAAATTTATAATTAAGAAAAATATAAAAAATAAAAGCAAATATAATTGGCACTAAAGAAAAACTTAAAAGTATTAAAAAATTATAACCAGTATATTTCACAGCTAATTGAGTGAATAGTAATACAATAAAGCTATACAAGAAAATATTAATTTTTTTTAGGTAAAGTTTTTCTGATCTGATTAAAAGGAGCGTTGCAATTAAAGCCAGTATAGGTAAATAAATTGGAGTTATAATTCTTTTATTTAAAGTTGATAAACTTTCCCTTTTGTAATTTTCATTACAAAATGATGAAACCAATGATTGACTTTTATTTTTTAAAAAACATTCTAGTAATTTAATTGTAGAAGTTTCTTGTATTTTAGGTTTTTTTACTACTGCAGTATTTAATTTACTAAGATCAATATTAAGTTGTTCGAACTTAACAATTTCATTATCAGAATTTTTTTTAGTTGAAATTATTTGACCATTAAGGAGTACAAGTTTTTTATCACCAATTATACCGTTTTCTGCAACAACAGTAATTGTAGCAGTATTTTTTGAATCCGATGATAACCCTTTAAGATTGTTGTTTTTGTCATGTAAAAAAATATTTTTTATTTCGTTATCAAATTTTTTTTCAACAAAAATAGTAAAACCTTTAAAACTATCACTAAATTGTTGAATTTTTATTGTTGGTAAAAAAGAGTCATAGTTTTGACTTGCGAGTAGGTGCCTGGATTTATTTAATGCCAAAGGTGTAATCAATGTTGAAAGAATTAAATTAAAAATTAAAACTATTGCTGATACAAAAAGTAACAGGTTGACTAATTGCATCTTTCTTACACCAGAGGTATATAAGATTATAAATTCACTATCGTTTATGTGTTTAATAATGAATATATTTAGAGATAAAATAAAAGACAAAGCTATAAATTTAGGAATTATCCCAAACAAATTTAATAAGGAATAAAAAAAATAAGTACTTACAGAATAACCATTATCAACAATTAAATCTAAGAAACTTACAGCTCTAATCGTTATTGCGATAAGCGATAATGCAAATAAGATTAGAAAAAAAGACTTGAAAATCTCGATTAAAAAATTCTGATAAATTTTATTTTGAAGCATTTGATTATTTTGTATATAACTAATTCATCCATATAATAAATTCAACTAAAGAGTGAACAATGATAAAATTACCGTTGAAATTTAGTATTTTTGAACATATATACCATTCAGTTTAGTGTATTAGCGTTAAAAACTATGTCTATTAAAATAAATTATAGTAATAAATCTACGGATAAACTCTTGGTGAATACCGTTTTATTTGTAGATGAAAAATTTAAAATCAATCATCTAAAAAAATACATTTCAGCTAATGAATTCTCTTTCATACAAGATTTATTAAAAACTAGTGACCTGAAAAAAAAGATTTTAGGTTTTGAGATTAATTCAAAAAAAAAAATTTCTTTAATCTCTATAAAAAACGAAAGTAAACAATCGGATTTTGAAAATTTAGGTGCGGAATTCTTTTCTCGAATAAACCATGGAAAAAAAAATGAATATAACATAATTTCTGATAGCATTATAGGAAATCATAAAAATTTTTTAGGACATTTTCTCCATGGATTAAAATTAAAATCATATGAATTTAAAAAGTATAAAACAAAAAAAGAAACCAGAACAATTTTGATAAACATTTTAGGAGGAAAAAATAAACCTTCTTCATATGATCAATTAAAATTTAAAGCAATAGAGGAAGGAACTTTTTATGCTAGAGACTTAGTTTCTGAACCAGGTAATGTTCTCCACCCAGATGAATACGTTAAAAGAATTAATTTACTTAAAAAAGATGGATTAAAAATTAACGTTTATGATCAAAAAAAATTAAAAAAACTGGGTATGAACGCATTACTTGGAGTTGGAATGGGAAGTATCAGAGGTTCATATCTTGTAACCATGGAGTGGAATGGAGCAAAGAATAACTCCCGACCTTTAGCATTTGTAGGAAAGGGAGTGACTTTTGATACTGGAGGATATTCACTTAAACCTGCAAGATTTATGGAAGACATGACATATGATATGGCAGGATCTGCAGCAGTAGTTGGGTTAATGAAGAATTTGGCTTTGAGAAAAGCAAAAGTAAATGCTGTAGGTGTAGTAGGTTTAGTAGAGAACATGGTAAGTGGAGTTGCTCAAAGACCTGGCGATATAGTAAAATCTTATAGCGGTAAAACGATAGAAGTTTTAAACACAGATGCAGAAGGTAGATTAGTTTTAGCTGATGCATTAACCTATACCGAAAAAAAATTTAAACCTAAATTTATAGTCGATTTAGCTACTTTAACTGGAGCAATAATTGTTTGTTTGGGTTCCGAGTTTGCTGGCCTCTTTTCTAATGATGACAAACTATCAAAACAAATTTTAAATGCGGGAAATAAAGTAGAGGAGAAATTGTGGAGAATGCCATTACATAAAAACTACGATAAATTGATTAATTCTAAAAACGCTGATATGCAAAATATAAACTATGTTGGTGGTGCAGGCTCTACAACTGCTGCACAATTTTTACAAAGATTTATTTTAAATAAAACACCTTGGGCACATCTAGACATTGCTGGTATGGCTTTTTCAAAATATGGAGGTGCCTTAAATTCAGGTGGAGCCACAGGATTTGGTGTAAGATTACTAAATCAATTAATTGAAGAAAATTATGAGTAATATTGAGCAAACTTTGTCAATAATAAAACCAGATGCCGTTGAAAGAAATCTTGTTGAAGAAATAAAAGATATTTTTAAAAAAAATAACTTTAGAATAAAAGACAGTAAAAAAATCCATCTAACAAAAGATGAGGCTTCTGAATTTTATAAAGTACACCAGTCAAAACCTTTTTATAGCGATTTGTGCTCATATTTATCATCTGGTCCAATTGTAGTAATGATTTTAGAAAGTGAAAACGCAGTAAAAGCTAATAGAAAATTAATGGGAGCCACAAATCCAAAGGATGCTGAAGAAAATACATTAAGAAAATTATTCGGAGTTTCAATTGATAAAAATTCTGTTCATGGCTCAGATTCGATAGAAAATGCAAAAAAAGAAATTGAATTTTTTTTTAAAAATTAAGAATTTCTAAAAATTTTGATTATTGCTTCTGGGAAGGCCCTATATTCTAGCTTTTGGGTTTTTGTTTTTAAAATTTCCTCATTGTCCTTGTTATTTATCTCAAAATTTTTTTGAATAATTGTACTTCCACTATCTAAACTTTCATTGACAAAATGAACTGTACAACCTCCTTTCTTTTCCTTATTTTTTAACATTCTTGAGAAAGTATTTAATCCTTTAAATTTAGGTAAAAGGGAGGGATGAATATTAATGATTTTTCCTTGATAATTTTTAATTAATTTACCTGAAATTATTTTCATATAACCAGCAAGACAAATAAGAGATATCTTATACTTTTTGAGACTTAATAAGATTTTATTTTCGTAATTTTTATTATTAGTATTAACAAAAAAATAAGGTATTTTATATTTTTTTGCATAATTGATACCCTCGGCCTTTTTATTATTACTTATGACTAAACTTATTTTAACCGGAAAACTATAATCTCTTGAGCACGATATAAGATTTTTAAGGTTTGAGCCATAACCAGATATAAACACACAAGTATTTTTTTTTACCATCTTAAAGACTCTACTAAATGCACTCTTTGATTACTTTTTGATAGGTATCCAATTTCATATGGTCTAAAATTTTTAGGAAATAATTTCTTTATCTTAGGTAAGTTTTTTTTACTCACAATTATACAAAAACCAACTCCACAATTAAATGTGCTCAACATTTCTTGATCAGAAATATTCTTAGATTTTAACCATTTAAAAATTTTATTAATTTTTATTTTTGAGAGATCAATATTTAGCGTTAAACCCTTAGGTACAGACCTTAGTAAGTTTTCAACTAAACCACCGCCCGTAATATGAGCTGCAGCTTTAATAAAATTTTTACTTGATGCTTTTAAAATTTCCTTAGAATAAATTTTTGTAGGTTTTAAAATATGATTTTTTAAATTTTTTGGAATTTTGTATTTTTTTATTATAGATCTTACTAAAGAATATCCATTTGAATGCAAACCAGTTGATGGAATTGCTAAAATAATATCCCCTTTTTTAACATTTTTTTTATCTAAAATCTTTTTTTTAGATACTATCCCGACGCTAAAGCCTGCTAAATCAAATTTATCTTTAGTGTAAATACCCGGCATTTCTGCCGTCTCACCTCCGATAAGTTTACAATCAGATATTTCACATCCTTTAAAGATTCCTTTTAAAATTTTTTTAGTTTTGTTTAAATTTAATTTACCTACTGCGATGTAATCCAAAAAGAATAATGGTTTTGCACCTTGGACAATTAAATCATTTACACACATAGCAACTAAATCAATTCCAATTGTATCGTATTTTTTAAATTTATTAGCTAAATCAATTTTAGTTCCAACCCCGTCAGTGCATGAAACTATTACGGGATCCTTGATTTTAAGATTGCTAATGTCAAATAATGAACCGAATCCACCTATTATATCTTTTTGTAATGGCTTTATCGTTTTTTTGTCATTTTTCTTAGATATTTTCGATATATGTTTTACTAACTTATTAGCTAACAAAATGTTAACACCGCTTTTTTTATAACTATTTCCACTTTTTTTCATCTATAAACTGGTAGTTAATTTTATGAAATTATATAAACAAATAATTTTTATTTTAATTATTTTTTTTAAAACTGAAACTCTTTTATCAGAGAATAATTTATTTAATGTTAATAATATACAGTTAGAAAAAAAAGATAAAATATCAAATAATGCGCTTGCTGACCAAGCAATAAAGACTGGGTTTAATCAGTTGATAACAAAAATCTTGCTTAAGGAGGATGGCGATAAGTTAAAAGATTTGAATTTTTCATCAATAAAACAATTGGTATCATATTATCAAATAACCAAGCCATCTGAAGAGAGAGAAAATCAAGAAATGGTAATTTTTAGCGTCACATTTGACAAGGAAAAAATACATGATTTATTTTACAAAAGAGGTCTTTCATATTCAGAGATATTAGATAAAGAGTTATATGTTTTACCTATATTTATTCAAAATAACGAAATTTTTATTTTCAATAATAATTTCTTTTATGAAAAATGGAATGAAATTTATGAAAATGATTTAATTGAATTTATTCTTCCTCTAGAAAATATAGAAATTATCCAGAAAATTAATAATAATAAAAATAATATAATAGATTTAGAAGTAAGCAATTTGTTACAAGAGTATTCAAAAAAAAATTTATCATTAGTTTTAATTGAAGGTAATAACAATAAAAGTAAAAAAATTTATATTAAATCTTTTATTCAAGGAAAAAATATATCAAAAAGTATAAATTTTAAGAATAATAATTTAGAAGAAAATAAAAATTATGAAAAAATTATTATTGAAATAAAAAAAGAATTAATCAATCTTGTTAAATCAGAAAATCTTATAGATATTAGAACACCTGCGTTTTTGAATGCAAAATTAGATTTAAATAAAAAAAGTAATTTAGTAGAGTTAAATTTAAGAATTAAAAATATTGATCTTATCGAAAATGTTTACGTTCAAGATTTTAATAAAGACTTTATGAATTTAAGAATTAAATATTTAGGTAAATTAGAAAAGATAATTAATCAACTTAAAAAACAGAAAGTAAATTTACAACTAGTGAATGACCAGTGGATTATAAAAGCGCTCTAAATGGACCAGCTTATATTTAAATTTCCCTTTGCAAAAAAATACTACGAACAAGATTTTTTTGTTTCGAGTAATAATTTTTCCGCATATAAATTAATAGAAAGTTGGCCAACCTGGCCAGGTAAATGGTTAAATATTTTTGGGTCATCAGGATCCGGTAAGACACACTTATCAAAAATATTAGAAAAAAAAATTAATAAAGTTAAATTGATTGATGCAAAAAATATAAACAATGAGACAATACAAGCACTCAATGATATCGAATGTTTGATAATTGATGGTTTCGCAAATAATGTGGAGGAAAAAATACTATATTCAATTTTAAATCAATCAAGACAATTAGAGAATTACGTCTTAATAAATTCCACTAACTCTATCAAAAATAATAAATTTAGCTTAAATGATCTTCAGTCAAGAATTAATAGTTTTATTTATATTGGAATTGAATTGCCGACAGACGATTTGTTGAGAGTTATTATTTCAAAAACCTTATCAGACAATCAAATTAATATTAATCCTAAAATATCAGATTTCATAATCAACAATGTAGAAAGATCATACGAAAAAATGTTTAAAATTCTTAAAGATATAGATGAATTGTCTTTATCTACTGGAAAATCAATTAATATTAATCTAATAAAAAAAGTATTAAATAAATGAATAAATATAGAACACATAATTGCTCAGAATTAAGTGAAGCAGAAATTAATAAAACTGTTAATCTTTCTGGATGGCTTCATAGAAAAAGAGATCATGGAAATTTATTGTTTATAGATTTACGAGATCATTATGGAATTACGCAATGTGTAATTGAAAATAAAAATAATTTTTTTCCGATTTTGGAAAAAACAAAACCTGAGTCTGTTCTTAAAATTAGTGGGAAGGTAGTTAAAAGATCTGCAGGGACCGAAAATTTAGATTTAAAAACAGGTAAAATTGAAGTTTCAATTTCTTCCATAGAAGTTTTATCTAATGCTAAAGAATTGCCAATGCCAGTCTTTGGTGAGCAAGACTATCCTGAGGATATAAGATTAAAATATAGATTTTTAGATCTTAGAAGAGAGGAAATGCATAACAATATAATTTTAAGATCTAAAGTAATCTCGTTTATAAGATCTGAAATGTTGAAATTAGGATTTCTTGAATATCAAACCCCAATTCTGACTTC